>Ga0272445_1000572_pt1 | contig 33885 bp, 41 predicted proteins | sample YNPCB0031_FD_194404 | JGI IMG/M metagenome (GOLD analysis project Ga0272445, IMG submission 194404) | Hot spring sediment microbial communities from Yellowstone National Park, WY, United States - YNP-CB-003-1 | ecosystem: Environmental > Aquatic > Thermal springs > Hot (42-90C) > Sediment... | reverse complement strand
TCAGTATAACGGATAGAAGTAAGAAAGACGTTATAGCTGTTCCAACTATTCCATAGATTATCGCAGCTCTAATACAGTTCTTCTTACTGCTATAAACAGCTGTTAAAGCATACGAAGTTATAGCTATAAGTTCTGTAGCTACATAGAGATGGAATATATCCCCGGCAAAGAGGAAACCGTGTACACCTGTAATAAGTAGAAATGCTATTGGGTAGAAATACCTTCTAAAACTATAATCCATAAATATACACACGAGGATTATACTTATAATTGTTGCAAATGAAGAGAGAAGCGATAGAGATGAATTTACGAAATCAACGTAGTACATAACTCCTAGCGGAGGTCTAAAACCTCCAAACATATATATAGACATACCATCGTTAACAACATCAAGCATTGAGAAGATCGATAACACTAAACCGTTAGTAGCCATAGCCATAGCTACTAGGTCTAGAGCTTTTCTACTGTGTACAGCAGTACCTATGAAAGCTGTTACTACTGAGGCCAAGAGGTAGTTTACCACTATAACAGCGGAGAACATATCTTCACTCAACCATATTTTTCATCAACGTCTCTAAATCCCCTAAAACTCTACGTTTAATCTCCTCAGGCTCGAAAACTTCTTGGTTAAGCCAGTGAACGTAGAGCAACCTCTTCTCCTTATCTATATCAACAGCTACAGTTCCTGGTGTATTAGTTATAGCCAGAGCAACGATCGTTAATGCTGTATCAGATCTAAGGATGGTAGGGATTTCGACAATAGCTGGGTTAATAGATATCTTCTTACTTAATATTACTTTAGCAACTTTTAGATGTTCTACTATCTCGATTTTGATAAAGAATGTGACAAACTTCGCAATATAGATAGTGCGTTTAAGATCTCTTAAACTAAGACTAACATCGAATACATCAAGGTGTTCTGCAATTATCGTTATAATTAAAGCTGCTACAAAACCTGTGAATATCGTTAACGTATTTACAAGCCCTGTAAACATTATGTAGAAGATGAAGACGGATATAAAGATTATCAACGCTTTAGTAAACTTCATCGATAACCTCCTCTTCCTCCAATGCATGGACATCTAGAGATCCGAAGTGTTTATAGTATTGAAGTAGTAACCCTGCTAAGAAAGAGAAAACAGCTAGGTTTATCACTATAGCTGTTATTATAAATGCTTGAGGAATAGGGTCTACAGTCCTCGCCAAAAACTCTTCAATATCTTTAACTGTATTTGGTATATCGAGATATATAGGTTGTCTAGGGAACGACGTTATCTTAGGTATTCTAAATCCTATCAGTATAGCGAATACTGAGAGGGTATCCGAGAAAATAAATAGTGAGATAACTTTCTTTAGAAGAGATCTATCTGTGAAAATACCGTAAGTAGCTATAACAAGGTTAACTATAAGCACAATAGCAGTTGTTGTAAATGCTAGAACAAGTATATTCATAGCAAACCCTTGTCAATCCTCTAAGCCAAGTTCTTTCAACCTCATAGAGAACAACAGTACAACAAAACTTAGAGAAGTCGCGATAGCTATGTATTCAGCTAAATTGAAGAAGAATATCGATCCACCTAGTGGTGTATCGAAAAAGTTTGTAGGCATTGAGATAGGCGAATCATCTTTAGATATGTTCTGCATAAAGTATGCATGAACACCTATTGCTAAACCGTAGAGAACAGGTATTATAGCTATAATCATGATTATAAGTAATGCTGTATACCGTATCTTCATGATGATGTTCAAGGATATACCTGATCTGTAGATGGTCTCGATAGAGTATACTACAACAATAAGCGATGTTATAACAGCTAGCACAGATCCTCCTTGAAAACCTCCTCCAGGGGTTAGATGTCCGTGAACAGCTATAGAGATAGAAGCTATAGTCGTTAACAGTATTACTAATTTAACGGATTTCTTAGCTATTAATGTTAACCCACCTACTCTACCTAGAGTAAAACCTTTAACATCCTTGAAAAGCATAGAGAGACCAGCTATAGCTGCAAATAGGACAGCTGTCTCGAATATTGTATCAATCCCTCTGTAATCCCATATAACTGCTGATACTGCGTTAAGCGAGAACGAGGTTAAAGTTCTATTCCAAGGATTGAAACAGTTCGCTGTAATAGTTCTACCTAACTCTCTAAGATCTTTAGGTGGTAGGATCCCCAACCCTCCTGAAACAATCACTATGCTTATGGATAAAGTTACTATAGCTAGTACAAAAGCTATTAGAGAAGATTTTCTAATCTTTTCTGCACTCATGTTCTACAACCTTTTTCTTAGATGTTTTAGCTAAAATAGTTAGTATTATGAGGGGTAGAAGAATAGTTGATATAGGTATATAAGCTAGAACTACGTCAGGTGCCGTGAGGGTATAGTAAAGTATGGAGTAGCATATGCTTAAGAAGGATAGGTATATAACTGAGTAGAGAACATTTTTCTCGATAACAGCTAGGTAGGCCATAACTATAGTTATCAAAGACATAACTAAAATCATGATCGCTATGATAAGCATAGATGTGTCACCTACCTCTACCACCCTCTATCTTCTCTCTACGTTTTTCGTATATATAGGCAGACCTCATCAGTACATGGCTACCCGTGGGAGCTATAACTAAGATTAGTACAGCTGATGCTATACATAGAATCACTAGGTATATACTAGACGGATCTACCCCATGTCTAGAGATTGCTAGAAAAGCTATCCCGATTAAAGGTAGAACAGTTCCACCTACAGCCCCTATAGTAGCAGCATGTACTCTTGTATAGAAGTTCGGAAGCCTTAGCACCCCTATAGCAGCTACAATCTCAAAGAAAGCCCCTAGAGAGACTAGGGCAAGACCTATAAACTCTACTATCAATAGCAAGAAGTCCACACTATTCACCTATATCCCCATACTCAACAATTTTAGATATATATGTATCTAATGCAAAAGTCCATAGAGCAACTAAAATCATAGGTGAAGCTATATATGGATTCTCAGTATAGATAGCAATCAAAGCCATGAAGACCATAAGATCATAACTAAAAGCATCAACAGCTATAACTTTATCGAAAAGAGTAGGCCCTCTGATAAGCCTAACGATATACAGGAAAAGAGAGCCTATGTAGATAAGTATAACAACCTCTATCACAATCCTAGCTACATTCACTATCGCTACCTCTTAAAACTAGTTTAGCTGTAACTATATCCAAAGTCTCAGCTAATAAATTAATCAGGTCAAAACCCGAGCTGAAAGAACCTCTCCAAACAAAGTAAATTAATCTAGACATCAGGATAGATTACAATACATAATAGTTGCATTTGATCTATGGAAATACTGGTTAAAAAATGATCTTGAGAAGCTCAAACAACTTGTCTATTCTCCTAACATCTCAAAAAACCGTGAGTAATATGCATCAAGTCATTGAGCAGAACCAAAAGATTTTCATCATTGCATGTCTGATATTCATCACATGCAATGTGGAATCAGTTTACTGGAAATAAATAGAAAATAACTCTCATCACAATTCAATTACTTGGTGCGGCGGCCGGGATTTGAACCCGGGATCTCCGGCTTGGCAGGCCGGCGTCCTAGACCAGGCTAGACGACCGCCGCTCAAAATACACTCATAGAAGTAAAGTTCCTCTGGTTATAAGCATTTATCTTCCTTGTTTCTAGTTTAAAGTTTGTTTAGAACTATTTGGAAATTTATTATATTGAGATTGCGGCAAATTTGCTGATAAGATTAAATATTTATAAATATCTTGAATGTTCCACTGCCTGACAGCTCCTCACCCTAAAGGGTGAAGCTTCTAATAGGAGGAGACGTTGTCTTCAACTGGGATCCGTGGAAATGTAGGTGAAGCTGGTGTGTGCAAAGACTCAATCCTGCTAACTGAAATACAAGTATTCAAAAATAGTTGTAAATACCATAGCGGGAAACGCTATATCCAAGTCTCTTTAACAATGGTTTTTTGCGGCACATCTCTATATACTACTACTCCAGGATATATTATTGAGTATGAACCTATTTTTACTCCAGGCATTATCGATACATTTACGCCTGTTTTTGCATAACCTCCTATCACAGCACCCATTTTTGATCTTTTACTGTCAATTCTTTTACCATTTATTGAAAACTTCACAGTTTTATTGTCGAATCTAAGATTTGCCAAAATTGTCCCAGCACCTAGATTGACATTTTCGGCTACTATACTATCACCTATGTATGTGAGGTGTGCCGCATGTGTTTTTTCCATAACTATGCTTTCCTTAACCTCTACAGAGAATCCTATATGTGCTCCATCCATAACTGTGGTAAAAGGTCTTATATATGAGTTTGGACCTATAGAAACATCTTTACCTATATAGACAGGCCCCTCTAAATATGAACAGCCCTTTATATATGCTCCATCCTCAATAATAACAGTTCCTTTAATCATTGTACAAAAATCTACATCACCTTTAATAACTCTTTCTCTAATTTTACTGAGTTCAATTCTATTAACTTCTAAAAGATCCCAAGGATACCCAATATCATGCCAATGTTCCGGATCTATAGAAATATAATTGAATTCATATCCTCTAACCCTACCTATTTTAATTATATCAGTAAATTCATATTCCCCTCTAGACGAAACACCTATTTCATTAACAAGTTCAAGAACTTTAGATCGCAATATATAGATACCTGCATTAGCAACTCCCTTACCACCCTCTGTAGGCTTTTCAATTAAATCTATAACCTTACTACCATTAACAATAAGACTGCCATATCTAGAAACATCATCAACATATACACCACAAACAAAATTTGTTTCCTTATTCATTAGTTTTAGAAGAGAATGTGAAACAACATCTATATCGATATAAAGATCGCCATAAATTATAACAGCATCCTCTAAACCTCTATCAATAGCTTTTTTAACAGCATCACCTGTACCCAACTCACTCCCTTGGTCAACGAAATCAACATCTATATAAAGCTCATTAGAGATCCTTTTAATATAATCAACCACCATATCCTTCATATAATGAACAACAACAACAACTTTTGACACGCCTAAACGTTTTAAGAGAGATAACGGTCTATAGACAACAGGTTTGCCAACAATAGGTAGTAAAACCTTAGGCTTAGTTTCTGTAAGAGGTGCTAATCTCCTTCCTCTACCACCTGCTAATAAAATACCTATCATCAACTTCACCACATAATAGATTCTAATATTCACACTACAGTGAAAGTGAATTAAAATAGCTATTAAGCTAAATATTTATTGAGCTAGATACTGAGAACTAGAGACTTGTGCCTTGTGAAGCCTCTAAAACCCCTGGTCTAGGAACTATAACTGCTTTTTTAAGCCCTTCAGGTGTTGGTACTGCAACAAGCTTTGACTTAGCAAATTCAACTTTTCTTAATGGATAAATCTTTTTAGCCTCATTAAATAACTGCTGGGTATAGTCACCAAAAACCATACCTATTACAAATTCATCAAATGTTTTAGTAGATGCTATATTCAATGTTGTATCCATTAAAATTTTTCTAATAGCTCTTTGCTGGCTAGTATTACATTTATATGTAGTCCAAGCCATTACAGTTAATCTAAGGAGATAGTTATCCTTTGTATTAACATTAAATATAGCTGTAATCCTACTACTCTTTCTTCTAGTTAAGCTTCTTATATAATCTCTAGCAAGTTCATGACCTTTAAAAATTGTATAGGCATTTTCACCCTCAACCTTCCATATCTGAAAATACAAATGAATATGAACTTGTGTTATATCACCTGTTAAATCATATAACGTCGTCTCGATATTTCTTCCAAGAAGCTTCCAAGACTCATCAACAGGTGTCGTAGCTATTGTTACAAATCCAAAGCTAGGTGGCGCTAATACATTATACCATTTCTTCATTCTCCACCTTTCTCTACCAGTCAATCTAAATTTTTGCATAGTACTTGACATCGACCCTCTACCTAATACAGCAAAATTTTTACTGCATACGCTTAAAAGTCTTTATATCTATAGAACCACCGCCTTTAGTATTTATAAGCACTTTATAGGCTGATAATAAGTGTATAAAGATGTCTTCAACGGTATTTCTAATAGTTAAAACATTTACATCTATTCCTTTTACAATTATTTTGAGTATAGTGTCTTGACATATCATCTCTATATCTATACCCCTTGGAGCTAGCATATTATCAGGTTGGATAGCCTTCAAAATACTCAAACATATGTTTTCGTATCTAAATGGAATTCTAATAACTATTTCATAGATCAATGAACTAAATCACCAATATCTTGGAGAGATGAAGATACAGCATAGTTTCTTTCAATATTCACCTCTTTATCGAACGGCCATCTAGGTTCTATAAATTGCACAGGTAGTAGATATTCATTTCCATGCATATATATAGTTAATTCATCTGCTATACCAAGAGCCCTTAAAATTCTATGAACAGTATAGAGAGGAGGTATACCACTTTCAGATGAAATGTCGATAATACCCAATCTAACACCTTTAACTATAACCCTTCTTATATTTTGGCCCTTGATAATCTCATCTATAAGGTTTTTATAGAGTCTAATAGTATTAACATATTTTCCTATAGCTATACTCAATATAGATGTATCTAGGCAGAGATATAAAAGAGGTTCAGAGCCTTTTAAATCTATATATGTGTAAAGTGCATATGTAACTTCATATGGATCTTCAAAACCTTCAACACCTTTAACAATAATTTTTCCTCCAAGTATAGAAGGCGCATTTTTGATATATGCTGAAAGGTTCTTGGTCAACTCTTCCTGAAGTTTCTTCTTACCTTCTTCATCAATTTTATCGCTAACTATTTGCAAGACTCTTCTACTACCCTCTTCATCAAATGAGATTCCTGGTATATAGGGATCTATAGTTCTTATAAGAGCCAACATAAGATCTCTTTTTGGATAGCCAAATAATCGTAATGTAGTGATATAGTCCCATACATCACTAGATATAGCCTCAGCCAATAACTGTCTATGAGCCTCAAAAAGTTTTTCGTCATATAAACTCCATTTACTTAAGGATAACATAGATGATAAAGCCAAGGCCTCTATAGATTTTGGTACTATCCATATATTCTTAACTATTCTTAGTAGATATAGTGAGTATGACTGGAAACTTTTAGGATCTCTACCAATAAAATCATCTATAAGTATAAACCTAGACCCACTTAAGCTACTCTTCTGTAATATTCCTATACCAAGTACAATACTACTAGTAATAGGCTTCTGAGCTGTGTAGAATGGTGCTAACTGTATCTCTGCTTCAACATCTCTTAATACTCTAAGCAAAAGCGATGCTGTATATATAGAATCAAGAATTGGAGAGTACACTATATATAATGATTTGTATGTATTTGCCATTGACGATATTTCATTAATATTTCTAGACATATTAAAATCCTTTAAAAATAAATAAACATTTAACTAGCTTGGCTCATCTCTGTAGTCTCCTTTAGCTGTGTAGGTGATTGTGAGGAGACTTCCATTTGCGTTCCTACACCAAGATATTGAGAAACTAAAATTCTTGCTCTCTCTGGCTCATACACAAAGTCGTGAGGAAGCTTACCAATACGTTTATAATATTTTATAAGGGCATTTATTTTGGATTCAGTCTCAATTAAACCTCTTTTACTTGTATAATCCTTTGGATGCTCATTTAAGTGCCTACGCAAATTAACAGCTTTAGCCATTAATCTTAAAAGATCTTCTGGAATTGGAAGTGAAACACCTTGTTTGCTAAGAATTTTTGTAAGCTTTAAACCTGTGATGCTTTTAACAAGTGGAATACCATATTGATCTCTTAATATAACTCCTATCATGGATGGTGTGTAGCCTAATCTAGCAAGCTCAGCTGCTAAAGTGGCAACCTCATCCTCTGAATATCTAACCCATTTTGGAGGTCCTATTCTTACTGGTCTTATTGGATGTGACTTTCCTTTATCGCGTCTCTTACCAGCCATAATATACACCACATATATTAGCACTCTAAATGCTTCAGATTCTCTTATAAAATTTTACTCTGTATTAAAAAGTTTATCTCTATTATTTAGAACCCATGTAGCTAGCTCTTTAAAAGCTTTACCTCTATGGGAATACATACTCTTTTCTTCTATATCCATTTCGCCGAATGTTTTATTGCTACCTACCGGTATAAATATTGGATCGAATCCAAACCCTTTATCACCTCTAATCTCAAGCGATATATAGCCTTCTATAGATCCTTCAAATACACAAACATTATCATTAAATGCAAGTGCCACAACAGCTATAAATTTAGCTCTTCTATCTATAACACCGTCTAGCAGCTTTAATACACCTTTCAATCCAATAGTTTTGTATACATAACTGCTATAGGGTCCTGGAAAACCATTTAATGCATCTATAAAAAGCCCTGAATCCTCGACAACAACAGGTTTTCCAATAATTTTATATATGCTTTTTACAGCATATACTGCTATTTCCTTTAACGAATCACTTTGGATCTCTATTTTGTCTATAGTTATAGGTTTTAAGACAACACCATATTTATTCAATATATATTCCGCTTCCTTTAACTTACCCTTATTATTAGTTGCAAAAAACAATTCTATGGTCATACAGATCTCCATTCACTTCTCAATTTTCTTTCAGCAACATATCTTCCTCTCTTTCTAATATCATTAACAATTTTAAGCATTTTCACAGTTTTGCTATTACCGCTAATTAATTCATATCCATTTATAAAACAACTTTTCATAGTTTTTTCATGAGCGATATGAGCGCTTTCAATAGCTCTAAAAAATATATGTATATCTATTGCATAGTCTTCATCTCTTTTACAAAATGAGGCAAGGCCAAAATCTATGAGATATGCATAACCTTCTTTAAGGCTTACTATAATATTACTTGTTGTTAAATCTCCATGTGAAATACCAATACTATGCATTTTCGCTGTATAGATCCCTATCTCTTGACATATCTTACATAGCTTCTCACTATCGATAACATCTACTATATCTCTTAGCGTATTTCCCTCTATATACGTCATTACTATAATAGTATCATCGACATCTATATAGAGTGGTATAGGAGCTTTTACACCAACTGAAAGAGCTTTCCACATAACCTTGGATTCTATCTCTGTTCTAAATCTTCTAAATTCTCTATCTAAGTCTGGTGGTATATATGGTTTTGGAAATCTCCACTTGATTATGGAGTCTATACCCATGAATTTACCTCTTAAGATATATGCCTCAGCACCTATTGAAAGAAGTGTAGGTTGATCGAGGATATCTATAGTTTTTATACTATCTATACCATAAAGATATATCTTCTCTTTAGCTAAGCTTCTTAAACCCTTTGGCAACTCTATTTCCATGTAACATCAACTTCATCTAATCTCCATCGTTGATTAACTATAGCTTTTTCAGGATCTATTATAATACCTGCTTTTAATTCCAATAAACCTGTCCAAGCTATCATAACACCATTGTCTACAGCATATTTTGGCGGTACAATACCTACTACAGCATTATAGATCTTTGCAAGGATCTCTAGCTTTTCCCTAAGTATTGGACTTGCTGCAACGCCACCTACAACCATAATTTCTTTTTTCTTGGTATGCATAAGACATCTTGCAGCAACTTCTAGAATACTATTATATGCTATTTCCCTCAACGTTAAACACACATCATTTAAATCAATGCCACTTCTATACATTCTTAAAGCTGAGGTTAAAAGACCTGAAAACGCTACATCCTGTCCTTTGACTACATATGGCAATTCCTTTATCATCTTTCTACCTTTCTCAGCACATCTATCAACTACATGCATCCCATTTACTACATATGGTGGACCTAGACCTACCTCACGTGCAAATGTATCCAAAAGATTCCCTAATGCTATATCAAGAGTTTCTCCAAAAATTCTATATCTTTTGTCAATATATGCAACAATAGCTGTATTTCCACCCGATAAATAAACTATTACAGGGTCTAGTAAATTAGTAAGTTTTAAACCTATTTCGATATGTGCAATAGCGTGGTTTACAGGTACTAAAGGTTTTTTAAAATATATTGAGAGAGCTCTAGCAATGGTTGCTCCAATACGTAGACAAGGACCTAGACCAGGACCAAGAGCAATAGCAATACCATCTAGGTTTTCTATATCTATACCAGCATTAGTTAGAGCTTTTCCAACTATTATAGGGCCCCTTTCAGCAAAAAACCTAGAGGCTTCTCTTGGATGTATACCACCTTGTCTTGGAACATATTGTTCTCTTTCATCAGCTATGATAATGTTTTCACTATCCCCTACTATTCCAACACCAAATGTATGAGCTGTAGACTCTATACCTAAAACAATCACTTCTTCTTTTCCTCAATAAAAATGGTATAGCCACATTTACCGCAATGCCACCTAGGTTTCCCAGTGCTGTGAAAAGCCATTATAGATCCGCAACGGGGACAAGTCCTATTTTTTAGCTTTATAACACCTCTTTTATAGTCATATTCATATAGTTGTGATCTAAACTTCTTCTCACTCACGGTAATTCACCATATCACTGTATTCCATGTCTTTTAAATATATATTGAGGTTCTAAAAGCTTTGCATATTTTAAATCCTCATATATATATATCAAAGCTTTAGAGCTTCCCTTACCATATTCAGATTCAATATTTTTAACAATAATATTGTCCTCATCAACTTTATATATTGATGCTATAAATTTTCTAAGGTCTTTTCTTGACGGCGTTCCAACTTTAATATGGTCTATATATATAGACAGTTCAGCTCTTTTTAACAATTTATTATATTTTTCATCTAGTATTGTTATAGATATGTCATCAGATATCTTAACCATTTTACCTTTTTGGTTTAGTTTCTGTTGCAAGCTCATTAATAACACCACAACACAGCTATATTCTATACACCAACTTTTAAAGCGTATCTTCCAGGTGTTTTTATACCTAACAGCTTAGCTACATCTGATTTCTCAGGATCTATCACTATTATCATACCGCTCCACTCATTTGTAAACTCTGTTGATCCACATACAGGGCATTTCTGTGTATCTGGAGGTAAAAGAGCTTTACATCTTATACATGCCTTGAAAGATCTTGTTCCACTTACCTTACTCACATTATTCACCAGCTAACTCTATTAATATTTTTAGTAGAATTAAAGATTTTTAGCTATTTACATCTATATATACCATGAATATATGAATAATAGGTATAACGATAATGAGATTCTATGAAAAATGTGGTATTGTGGATCCATTTAAAAACTTTGATGACATCATTAAATATATAATTAAACTCTTCAATCTTTCTCATACCACAGCAGTTTTTATATCAATAGAGCCTAGCGTTATAGCAACAAGAGTAGAGGGTGTATTAAGAAGAATTGCAATAGCTCCCGGTTACGCAATTTTGTGTAGTCATGAAGCTTTTAGCGAATTTAATACAATATATATATTAGCAGAGCCGTCATGGATTGAAAGTGATATATTAATACCTTATTCATCTAACGAGCCATGCAACAATAAACTTAGCAGGTATGGAATTACCATAGAAGTTAATGAAGAACTAGGTGTTCTACATCTATGTACTAAAGATGTTAATGAAAAACATATATATAAAATTCTTACCACAGGTGGTTTAATAGAGGTATCAGATGGTACATATAGTGGAGTAGGTACGTTAAAAATCGTTCCATTAAAAGATAAATTCTTCTTTATTGCAAAAGGCCTTGGACTAAAAACATTATACAACAATATCGAGTATAGTTTAACTAAAACATTTTTGGATCCAAGGTTAGAAGCATTAAGTAATAGATTGGTTGTGGTAAATAACAATGATGCTTTAATTGCTATAGGAAGGGGTTATTTAAAAACATTTAACTTGCTTACCCCTATCGAAGACTACATATATCTATTGCTTCTAATAACTTCCTATACAATTCCAAGAAATGAACCTAAAGCTAAATATTATATAAATAAACAGGGATTTGCTCTTTAATTATAAAATGTTAATACAAAAAATCTCTTAATTGATTTAATATTTATTATGCTATTCGCAATAATTGTTTAGCTTACTTTCTCTAATAGGTTAACTTCAACTAGTCTATCTATTATATCCACTACTGCGTTGTAAAGTGTGGTTGTATCTATTTCTTCTTCTATACTCTTTGCAAGGTTTTCAATAATCTTTCCGATAGTTGTTTCACCATCACACATAGACCATACATAGTATACAGCTGGTGCAAGTGCATATGCTCTTTCTTCGTCTACAGCAACTACGAAATCTCCTTTATCAACACCTATTTCCGTTCCTTTCTTTCTGTAAATTTCATTCCATCTAACCTTTTCTGTTTCGTTACTCATATTGCTCACCTATATCCACCTCTTCCTCTACCTCTTCCACCGAATCTTCCTGATCTTGGTCTACGAGAAGGAGGTCTTCCACCTCCTTCAGCTTTAGGAGTTTCATCTGGTATATTCTCAGCAGATGGAACTGCATCTTCAGGAAGTTTCTCAATATTACTATTCTTACCAGCGTTTAACTGAACTTCACCTTTAAATACTGTTACCCAAGCATTTTTTAATTCAATGACTTCTCCTACATTTAGAGATGCTGCCTTAGAACCCCATACAACTAACTTTACTTTACCTGTATCGTCACCAACCATATATTCTCCTAGAGTTCTTGTCCCTGCTTTTGTATCTATTGTTCTAACGCCATAACTCTCTAGTATTCTTACCGCTGTGTTTATGTTTTCCATTCCTGGTTTGAGGTCTTTTACTTTAGTTACGGATTCGGACATCCAAATCGAGCTCAAATTCGTGGTTAAATCACTAACTACTAGCAAGCTTATAAGCACATATGTTACAAATACTATTACTTCAATTTGAAGTAATAAATTGTATTACAGTAAAATTATATTAGCTAATAAGCTATAAACATATGTAGTGAAATACATATATAAAAGGTAGTTTATTGCGGTGGGAGATGTTGAGTAATATAGAATTGAAACCTATTGAAAATTCAAAAAGAGTTATTCTAGATCTTTCTGAACTTGAAAAAGCTACAGTGATATATGACAGTATAACTGATTCACTTCATATAGTACTCTCAAATGAGGAAGCCGATGAAACAATTCTTTTAGAAAATAATATTATTGTTAAGCTTAACCAAAGAAAAATAATTAGTTTAACAATACAAGATGTATTAAGAGGTTCTTAAATGTTTTAACCCAATAAAAATTATATTAAACCTGTATATAATGTAAAAACATTTTAAGCTTTATAAGAATCAAATATAATTAGGTATAGATAGTTATGAGTAAACCAAAAATTATTGAAACTAGAAAGGTTCAAAAATTTGGAAAATCTACGCTAATGATATCACTCCCATCAGAATACGTAAAAATGATTGGTTTAAAGCCCTTAGATTTTGTGAGACTTGAGGTAAAGGAAGATGGTTCCCTAGTAATCTTACCAGAAAAAGTTCTAGAAAGAAAATTTAAAGGTAAAGAAATAAAAATTGGCATATCAAAAAATACTTCTGAAGATATTTTGATGAGAGCTATTTATGCTTCATATATAGCATGTTACGATAGAATAGTAATAGAAAATATAGAAGAGAAAGTTATACCACCACATCATATGCACGCTGTTAGATCCCTTATTAGAATGTTGATAGGTTCTGAAATCATTGAACAAACACCTGATAGAATTGTTATTCAAATATTTATTGATACTGAAAGATATAATATAGATGGCCTTATAGCAAGAATGATTTCAGCTATAAAAAATATGCTAGACTTTCTCATAATATCTATAAAGAATCTTGATTACGAGCATCTTAAAGAGATATCAGAACTAGAATTTGAAATGGATCGTATACATGCTTTGGCAATAAGATATGTGTACGCATTAAATTTAATGGGTTCAATACCATTTGTGACAGAGTATCGAGCTCTAATAAAATCACTTGAGGATATAGGTGATGCTTTAACACAAGCTTCACAAATATTTAGCGAAGGACCTGAAATAATGCATGTTATAAGAGATTCTCTTAAAGACAGACTAGACGAGCTTGGACTTCATATAATGTATGTTATGGATATAATTCTCCAAGCATTATCAAAAGGAGATCTATATACTGCTAGTAGAGCAGTAGATCTTGCCATAGAGTCAATTAAATTTATAGGTAGGATGGAAATGGATGTTATTCCAAAATATAAATCACTTGATGAGTATCTTAAAGCTAAAACCTTCTTTGAAAGACTCCTTCTAATATGCTATAACTTACAAGCAACATCTGAATTAGCATTTGATATCGCTATGGGTAAACATCATGAAGTTGTGGATTTAACAGTTAAAGAAATTATAAACAAGAAATAGGTTTTAGAATATAGATAATTAAAGTATGTATCATAGAATTTAAAAGAAGTTGAAGCATGTTTACATATCTATTGCTTTATTTCTTATTTTCACAACATTTTTTCTCATTAATCTATATAAACACTTTCTAAGAACCTTTCTTACAAGCCATCTCTTCGACAATGAACCATAAAGCTTTAACGATGCTACTCTAATACTTTTATATCTAAGTATAGCATCAATTATTCTAAAATCGTTTTCTGAAAGCTCATCTCTTAAATATCTATTTGAAATCATGGCTATTTCAAGAGGTGTTAGCCCTATATATACATCTTTTTCATCTAGTTCAGTAAACTTTTTTGTGACTTCAAACTCTATTATCGTAACTATTTCATTCATATCTATGGCTCTACCATACAGCTTTTCTAAGCTTTTAACAAGCTCTTCAACAGATTCATATCCATCCTTTTTAGCATCCTCCTCACTCAATTCATAAACATGCTTATACACAACTTTCTTTATCAATGCCTTGGCTATAGGTCTGCCACCACTATGTATCATTATCTCATGAGTCTTTGGTACTATTTTGCCAAGTCTTATAGTAGTGGTCTTTCTTCCACTAAGTATATCTTCACTAAATTCCTTTCTAAGCATTATATGTCCCCTAATATACTTTGTTCTCATGTTGCGTCACCTTAATAACACTCCATAAGTAATAACTAAATATAAACCTCTTTATATAGTTACTATTAAGTATACGATGACCAAATCATGTTAGAACATCTACTTAGCAAAATTAAGTCTAAAATACAATTATACTTTTGGTGGATTAAATCATATGATGCTGATAACACCATTTTATCTGAATTATCTAGAAATGTAGCTATGGCCATAGGTATGAAACCTTTTAAAAAAATTAGAGTTATATATAGAAAAGATATAATTAACGCTGCTGTTATAGGTTTTCTTTGTAGAACTATAGTTATTTCACAAGGTATAATAGATATTCTAACACCTGAAGAATTAAAAACTGTTTTTCTCCATGAGTATGCCCACTGCTATGAAAAACATCACCTAAAACTTTTGCTCGCGAGCCTAGCACTATCAACAGGCATTATAATGCTATTGTATTACTTTTTAATGTTCATCTATATAGAGTCAGAGATTATATCAATAGCACTAACAATTATATCCCTCATACCACTCTATATAATTCTACAAATATTTATAAAGTATCTCACTAGGAAATTTGAAGAAAGAGCTGACAATATAGTTATAAAAAATCTTAAAGAGCCAAAGCTATATATTTCAACACTTCAAAAAATAGCTCTAAAAACCTCCACTAAAAGAGCCAATATCTGGAAAAAGCTATTTAGCAGCCATCCACCAATTGATAAACGCATATACAATCTATACAAATATATTAAATAAATATATGTGGTGGGCCCGGGGGGATTTGAACCCCCGACCTACGGGTCTCTCCATCAACGCTCCAGTTTTATTTCATCCCATAAAGGTCATCAGACCCATAGCAAACTGGAGCCTCGGCCTTTTCCACAGTCCGCCGCTCTACCTAGCTGAGCTACGGGCCCACTAGCTTTCATCAAAGTTTTCTTAATCTACACTCCCTTATATATTCTTATCATCTTAACTCATAAAATCTTGTAATAAATGATAATAGAGTTTTGTTTCTCCGGATCTGAATCTTTTATATGTCTTTTAATATTCGGTTCTCCAAATTGATGTCATTCTAGATCTTTTGACCTGTCTCATTGCCTTATCTATGTATCTATAGACTGTTGTATGTTGTCTCCCCTCTATTAACATCATTATAGCTTCCCTAGCTATATTTACACCGTCATAGTCTCCTATTATCGAAATATAGTCATCATATATAGATATATATGTATCGGTCATATTTTCAATGTTTTTTCTAACTTTACCCTCCTCACCAATAATTCTACCCTTAACTCTAGTAAGATGGTTTAATGAGGGTTTAATATAGTCCTTTAGATCTATCACAACAAGAATCTGGTCTTCATCTATTAATCTAAAAGCCTTATCAGGAGAAAAACCATATCCTATTGCTTTAATTATATCTTGTGCCTTCATTAGATCTATAGGCTTTGTATATGGCGATGCTGGTTCTATAACTATAACTCCATCAATTTCATTTACAGTTATTAATGTCTTTGTAGCTTCCATAATCTTTTTTAAAGTCTCACCATCTTTACCTATTACTATACCTATACGCTCTACAGGTATTTTTATATACAGCTTTGTTATACCTGGTATTACATGCCCAACTATATTCTTTGATGATGTGCTTAAAGAACCTATATTATTATCAGAAACTTTTTTACCATTGTCTTTGCTAACCATTATACTCGATACCCCAACAACATGACTTTACTACATCTTAAACTATATATTAGTTAAGCTAAAAAGCTAAAAATATCATTTGTGATCTATCACAAACTACTCTTCTTCTATATTTTTAATTGTTTTAGAAACTATTTCATTATAAATTTCATCAGCTGATGGTATATCTAGTCCAACTTCATTATGAAAGAATCTAACTATATTTATAATATCTCTATAAAGAAATTGATGAGCGTTTGGATGCTCAATTCTTACAGACTGACTAACATCAATTATATAAGGAATGTCATTAAATATCATAATGTTATATTCACTTAAATCGCCATGTACAAGACCTGCATACCAATACATTCTATAAATGTTTCTAATAATAGTGTAGAAATAACGTTTACTTTTTTCCTTATCTAGATGATGCATTTCATATAATTCCTTTAAAAGTGGTGCTCTAACACCATCTATTCCAATAAATTCCATTATTAGGACGTTTCTATATACACAAATAGGTTTTGGAACATTAATGCCAACACTATACATTTTCTTTAAATTTGAATATTCCTTTCTAGCCCATATAGAGACTAGTTTATGCATTGGTACATTCTTAACATGTTCAAATCTTGGATCGCCTTGAATATACCTCCATATACTCTTCCTAAACTCTGCTGAAGATGTTAAGTATATTTTCACTGCTAAATCATCTCCATTGCTAGCTTTGCCCCAGTATACCCGAGCTTCTTTACCTGCTGAAATCACACCTTTTAATTTAGCTAAGCAATTTCTTCTCTTTAATTCCAGAACAGCTAAAATAGTAGGTTTATCGAACACCTCTTCAACTGTTTCAAAAAGATCCTTATCTTTTATTCGAGACTCAGAAATTCTTTTACGTATTTCCCGGTCAACACTAATATCAATATCTTTTTTTGGTGACAGCTACGTACCACCCTCAATAAATTCCTTAGCTACTATACCCATGTTTATCAATCTCTTAATTTCATCTCTTGAATATTTATGTATTATGTCGCCTTTATTTGGCTGAAAATCCCATGGCTGAACAAGAACCACATCGCCTTCAGCAAGCCATGTTCTTCTTCTAAACCTTCCTGGAATTCTGCAAGATCTTGATGCTCCATCGCTACATCTAACTTTTACAAAATCAGCGCCAATAATTTCTTCTATTACACATATTACCTGCCCATTAGATGGAAGCATTACATCTTTCTCTTCCACCATACCTTCTTTCTTTTTCTTATCTGGTATAATATTCCACCTCATTCATACTATATATGGGTTTTGCCTTAGATAAATATATAAGCTATAGTGTTTTATGCTTTATACGCGATTTTGTATATTTAAGCACAATTTTATCCACTTCAACCCTATGTAGAGAATCATTTTGATCTACTATTACTATATCCTTATCACCAACTTCCTTAACTCTATACGGCTTTCCGTCTAATACGATATAGTCACCCTGCTTAAAATTTAATATTCTTATTGAGATATAAAGTCTTGAGCGCCGGGTTCCATCTCTTAGTTTCTTAATATCACCATGTGTCTCTATTACTCTAGTATTTCTCCATTTCCTTTGCGCTAAACCTGCAATACGTTTTGCTATATGGGTATCAATAAGTTTTATATCATAACCGCCTTGTACTTCCTCAATATCAGCTATATATTCTCCAAAATATTTAGCTATCTCTTCAATAAATTCGATAACACTAATATCCTGGTTTATATATCTTAACTGGATAACTGAGTTATATCCACCTCCAATTTTCTTTAAACATAAAGAACATGTTGTTTTGATCCATCGAATACATATAGGTAACTCATATACGGATCTAAATTTATTATCCAGTTCAACTATAAGTTTTACCTTAGTAATGGTATTTTCATAGAGGTTGACATCCACATCAATTCCAATTATCTTAACCCTTTCGCTAGTCTTTAAATAACCTAATATAATCATGCTGATTATTTCTTTGATGTTGTTATCTTCGTAAAAATCCCATTTATTGTTTAAAAATATAGCACCACACTTACCACAATATTTTACCTCAACATCTTTAGGTTTTTCAGAAATACCATAGGTTTCTATAAAACATTTGGGACATAATCCACTTATTATATGGATATTATGGTTTTCTTCAATGCCACATTTTGCACAAAATCTTTTCACTATTCGTAAACCTCTTTAATTATCTGTATATGAAGTTGATCTTCAACCTTAAGAGCATATTCTTCTATAGTTAACCCTCTTTTAGCTAGTTCATTAATAATTCTTTTACCGGATAAAACCACAATATCAGCTATGTTTACCATTTCTATAATTTTATCAACATCAACTTTTTCACCACCATAAAAAGTTGGTGATATATTTAATACTACATCTCCCTCCTTAAACACTTTCCCTAAGATCTCTTCATCACATATAACAACCATAGTTTTGTTTTCTATTTTATATATCTTCATATAAAATAGTAAAGACATTTATTATATACCTCTATATAGGTTTTACATATGTCTTAGCACCACATGCTAAGCATCTTATATACCACACTTTACCTTCTCTACTAAGCTCTGTATCATAACTTCCACAATTAGCACATCTAACATATGACTCAAGAAACCGATTATAAAGTTCTTGAAGAGACTTTATAGTTACCTTTCTATATATAACTAAGTTATTTTTATCATCTAAAGCTCCTGGCATTGCTAGTTCTTTTAGAAAGAATCTCATCATTATTCTAGGCTCTCTTCTAATTCTATCACATACATAGCCAAAATTTTTAACCATAGTATGTTCTCCTATATAATCTACATCAAGTGTTGGAATGTCGTATGCCTTGCTACTTCTTTTTATAGGTAATTTTGTATATGCTCTACTAAGTAGTGCTTCATAGTTGTATATAGTCTTTATCTCTATATCCTCTTCAATCAAATGTTTTTACACCTCTAATAGTTTAGTTGTGATACAGCTTAAAATCTAATTCGGTGATTTTACTTAGACAGGGTATGAAATAAAGTGAAAAAGAAAGTATATATAGAAGTATATGGTTGCACATTAAATAAAGCCGACTCGGCGACTATGAAGACATTGTTAATTGAAAATGGTTATGAAATTGTAGATTCTCTTAATGAAGCTGATGTAATTATATTAAATACATGTATTGTGAGACACGATACTGAGGCTAGAATGATTAAGAGACTAGAATCTCTATCTAAATCAGATAAAAAAGTTATAGTTGCTGGGTGTATGGCTAGAGCATTACCATCTAATATTAAGAAGGTATGCCCAAAATCTATATTAATGACTCCGCAAAGTGTTCATAGAGTTGTTGAAGCTGTTGAGGCTCCACCTCAATCAATTATAGCTGATGATTTAAAATCATTTTGCATAATGCCAAAAGTTATAGATGGTGTAAAAGCTAGTATTCCTGTAGCTGAAGGATGTATTGATGAATGTTCTTTTTGCATAGTTAAGATTGCTAGACCACATCTACGAAGTGCACCTATTGAGAAGGTTGTAGGGACCATTAAAGAGTTGTTATTAATGGGTGCAGTTGAAATTGAGATAACAGCTCAAGATCTAAGTGTATATGGAATAGATCTATATGGTGTTTATATGTTACCAAAACTTATTCAGAGTATACTTGAAATTGAATCAAACGAGTTTATATTGAGACTTGGTCAACTTAACCCAAAACACATGGTTAATTACATTGATGATTTAATAGAAATATTAAGGGATCCTAGGATATATAAACATCTCCACATACCTGTTCAAAGTGGTAATAATAAGGTATTAGAAATTATGAATAGAGGTCACAGCATTGAAACATTCTTAGATATTGTTAAAGAGATCCGTAAAAAAATTGAAGGTATACATATAGCAACTGATATAATTGTTGGTCATCCGGGTGAGGATGAGCAAGCATTTTTAGATAGTGTTAAACTCATCTCTGAAAACTATATTGACAGAGTTCATATAGCAAGATTTTCACCACGTCCACAAACAAAATCTGCATTAATGCCTCAAATAGCTGATCCTATTAAAAAGTATAGAAGTAGCTATATAGAAAAAATATATGAGGCTACTGCACTAGAATTAAACAAAGAATATATAGGTTCTATCGCAAAAATTTGGATAACTGAAATAGATAGTAATAGAGGTAAAGCTATAGGCAGGCTATATAACTATAGACCTGTAGTTCTAGACAATGGCGCTGAAGTCTTAGGCAAAAAAGGATATGCTGTAATAGTAGATGCTACATTTTATGATCTAAGAGGAAAAATTATGAGAATTATATAGAACAATAACCATATATTGTATTATATATTTATATAAAGCTATGTTATGATTTATCATAACATCGATACTCTTCATTTAATAAATGTCTAACAGTTCATATTAAAATATTTTACCAGCTGTATAAATTATTACATGGTTAGAGATTATGTCCTTAATTTACCTACCACCACCTCAGAAACTATCAACAATGACGGTAGAAGAAGCTATTCTCTTAAGAAGAAGCATTAGAGAATTCAAAGAGGATCCCATTAGATTAGAACATCTATCAATGATTTTATGGGCTGCTTATGGCATTACAGATCCTAGTAGAAGCTTTAGAGCATCTCCTAGTGCAGGCGCTACCTATCCTTTAGAACTATACATTGTAGTTGGTGAAGGAGGTGTATATATATCAAATAACACATACCTAGATCCAGGCATATACAAATATAATCCCTATGTACATGGTTTAACGAATATAAAGAAAGGTGATTTTAGAAAAGAGCTGATGAAAGCATCACTATATCAGAAATGGGTTGAGGATGCACCAATAAGCATAGTCATATGTGCAGTTTATGATAGAACTACACGTTATTATGGTGAAAGAGGAAGAACAAGATATGTACCTATAGATGTAGGTCATGTAGGTCAAAATATATATTTAATGGCAACAGCACTAGGATATGGTACTGTGGCTATAGGAGCTTTTAAAGATTCTGAAGTATCTAAAGTTATAGATGTAAAGCCTGATGAAACTCCGCTATATATAATGCCTATCGGAGTGCCAAAGAGCAAAACGCTAGTTTCATTTAATGATATAGAATTATTTTTAAACAAATCTAGATAAAAATACAATTAAATTATTAAACTGATATTAGCTTCAAAGATCTTGATATATGATAAAGATACGTATTATTATAAGATATTATGGAAACTTGAAATATCCTAATTATATTTTGTGTATTTTTACTGATATTTTATTACTTATTTTTAAGTATTTAATTTATCAAAAGTGTATTGTTGGAGTTCAATTTACATATACTTTATTTGTTATGTTAAAAGTAAAAATATCTAACATTTGAAATATAATGAAAAATATATTTATGTTATCGTATAATCTATTCTTTTCTTTTACTTAGAGATCATGATGAATATAATGTCTCAGGAAAGAGTGGTTTCGCACCTTTTTTCTTGAATAACGTAACAACTTCTTCTTGCTCTTCCTGTGTTAATCTCTTAAATCTTTTTCCCGCATCTATGACTTTAGACCATAATCTTATATCGCATGGAAGTGAATATGTGGCTACAGATTCTTGTGATAAAGTGTACCAGACTGCTCTATCTATGTCGTCTTGTTCATCAAATGGTTCATACCATGTAGAATACTTTTTCTCTCCAATCCACCTTCTTTTAGCTATAGACTTTATAGCTATAACACCTATATCCCTATCTTTTGCAGTCTTTAACACTGGTCTAAAATCATTTTCTGGTAAAGACATAGTTAAAGCTGCTGCATAAACTGGAATTAGAACTGTATCAAAGTCGAACATCTCTAGAGCTTTTAAAACTACTCTCATATCGGTGTGTGCTGTTATACCGATATATTTTACAAGTCCTCGATCCCTAGCTTCTTTAAATGTCTTTGCAGCACCCTTATCACTAAATATCTTCTCTAATTCATCTAAGCTACTAACAGCATGAAATTGATATATATCTATGTATTCTATACCAAATCTTGAAAGTGTTGTTTTAAGCTCTTTCCAGGCGCCTTCATATGTTCTTTCAAGTGTCTTTTCAGCAATTATAAGTTTATCTCTATACTTCTTTATCAGTGGACCAAGCCTAACTTCTGCTTCTCCATAACTTGGTGCAATATCGATAATGTTAAGCCCCTCATTTATAGCATTTTCAACAGCTTTCAGCGCTATTGATGTATCAGACGTAATACCAGGACCACAACCACCTATCGCAAGTAGGCTAACCCTATACTCTGTTTTACCCAACCTTCTATACTCCATAGAAATCTCCTCAGCTAATCTAGAAAGCTAGTGTAAATATAAATTTATTTGTCTTGACAAAAATGCCATAACTTTTAATGGGATTTACAACATTTATTATTAGAGTTTAAAAATGTTATCTAAGTTGTTAATTAATTTAGTTATTTCTTAATGCTTCCAAAACAAGGGAGTGTACTCATTAAAACAGAATTCTTTTGAACTGTTTATTTTGAAGTAATACAGAAAATAGTGTAGATAGTGATGTTCTTGGAGTACTTTATTTTTTAGTAGATATGTCTCTATGAATTGTTTGAGCTACTATTCTTCCCCAGCCCATAGCTTCTATTACTGTACCTTCACCTATAACTATATCTCCTCCTGCATATACATTAAGCATTGTTGTTCTTCCTTCTTTATCCACAATGATTCTTCCTTTTCTATCTGTTTTTATTTCTGGTGTTGTTAATGGTATTATTGGGTTTGGATTGAATCCTATAGCGTTAATAACGCTATCTACTTGAAGTTCTATTGTTTCGTTTGTTGGTATTGGTTTTGGCCTTCCAGTTTCATCTAATTCTCCAAGTATCATTTTCATCAATTTTATTTTTGATACAGAGCCTTCACCGCTACCTATAAATTCTACTGGTTGTACTAGAAATACAAATTCAACCCCTTCCTCTTCTGCATTAATTATTTCATCCTCTCTCGCAGGCATTTCTTTTCTTGTTCTACGATAAACCACATATACTTTTTCTGCTCCTAGTCTAAGAGCAGATCTAGCTGCATCCATAGCTGTATTTCCTCCACCAATAACAGCAACATATCTACCTCTATATATTGGGGTATCATATTTAGGAAAAAGATATGCCTTCATAAGGTTTATTCTTGTTAGAAATTCATTAGCTGTATATATATAGTTTAAGTTTTCTCCTGGAATCTCAAGAAACCTAGGATGTCCTGCTCCTGCACCTATAAATACTGCATCGAACTCATCTAAAAGATCATATATTGATATAGTTTTTCCAATTAAAACACCAAGCTCTATATTAATTCCAAGCTCTATGAGATAGCTTATTTCCTTTCTAACTATCCTCTTTGGCAATCTAAATTCTGGAATACCATAAACCAAAACACCTCCAGGTTCATGGAGAGCTTCAAATAATGTGACATTATAGCCAAGACGAGCCAAGTCCGATGCAACAACGATACCAGCGGGACCAGAACCTACAATAGCTATCTCTCCATTTCTTGATACATTGCTCTTAGGCTCTATAAAAATACCTTGTTCTTGTGCCCAATCCGCAACAAAACGTTCAAGTGCACCTATAGCTATAGGTTCCCCAAGGCGTATCAGTGTACATAGTTTTTCACATTGTTTTTCCTGCGGACAAACTCTCCCAGTTATTGCTGGTATTGGACAACAGCTCTTAATCAACTTATATGCCTCTTCATATTTTCGTTCTTTAATAAACTTAATAAAACGTGGAATATCGATACCAACAGGACATCCATATACACATGGTTTATTAGGACATTGAAGACATCTAGATGCTTCTTCTAAAGCTTCTTTTTCACTATAACCAAGTGTAACTTCATTAAAGTCTCTTATCCTCTCTATAGGATTTCTCTTAGGCATTAATACCCTTGGCTTTACTTTAACCATTGTACCCATTCCTCATAACTTTACCTAGAAATAATTTCAAAGAAAGTTGCTCTTCCTCTTTATACATTTTTAAACGAAGTAAAAGCTCATCCCAGTCAACATTAAGTGCATCAAATTCCGGTCCCTCAAAACATGTAAATCTTATTTTGCCAGCTACCTTAACTCTACACGCTCCACACATACCCATACCACAAACCATTATAGGATTCAAGCTAGCTATTGCTTTAACATTATATTTTTTAGCAATATCACTACATATCTTCATCATAATAGTAGGACCAACCATCCAAATAAGACTGGGTCTTAAACCATTTTCAAGAAGATTCTCTAAAATATGTGAAGTAAATCCTCTGTATCCTCTACTTCCATCATCTGTAGATATATAAAGCTCATCACTTACACTTTGCATCTTTTCTTCATATATTAAGAGATTTGATGTTTTAGCACCGATAATAGAAATCACTTTGTTTCCTACTTCCTTAAGCGCCTTAGCAATTGGATAAGCTGCTGCAATTGCAACTCCACCCCCCACAACAACTACTGTTCCAAATTTATCTATATGTGTAGGAACACCTAGAGGACCTGAAACATAATATATAGATTCACCTGAGTCGAGGAACCCTAGCTTCATTGTACTTACGCCAACCTCGGCAAAAACAACCCTTATCCAACCCTCAGAACCATTCCAATCAACTAATGTTAGAGGTATTCTTTCACCATACTCATCAACCATAACAATAACAAATTGTCCTGGCCTAGCAACCTTAGCTATCTTTGGAGCATAAATATCCATTTCTTTAATATTTGGCGCAATACTATGTTTTCTCAAAATTTGCCATTTTGCATTCAATAACTTCACCAGACAGCTTGCATTATTTCTATTTAAAACTAAAATTAAATTTGTTTTCTATATAGAATTATATTTGATATACCCAGTAGTAAGATTATACTTAATAATAAAACAAGACATAGATAATCTTTGATGTTTTAAGATATAAATTAATTCAAGAATTTCTATCGTCTTAAAATCATTGTATTAAAAGATCTTGCAACTTTCACCATTTCTTTTATACATTCGGGATTCGCATATGGAGGTATCTCACATCCTGAAGCAACTATATGTCGATATCCCTTTGATATCGACAAAATTTCTAGCGTGTATTCCTTCACTTTTTCTGGGTTTGATAAGAATAACGCAGTCGGTATATTTCCCATTATTACCTTATCGACTGTTGTAATAGCTGTTTTTATATCTATGTATTTATCAATGCTTAAAATATGTGCACCGCTCTCAGCCATATGCTTTAGTATCTTAATCGCATTGCCACAAGTGTGAAGAACCGCAATTTTGTTACGCTTCTTTATCTCATTAACTATAACCCTTAATGCTTCAAGTGAGAAAACATTGTAATGCTGAGGAGATATTAAGGCTGATAATGGATCAGCAATAATGATACATTCAGCTCCATTTTCTATTAAAGCCTTTGAATAAAGTGTTAAAAAGTCGCATAAAATATTTACAATTCTACTAAGTTCTTGAGGATTCTTTAATACATATTTAAGAATATTTTCATGACCAAACAGATTTCCAGCTAATGTAAAAGGACCTGTAATATATCCACATAGAATTTTCTCATCTTTATTAATTTCTCTAAGAATCTTAATAGATTCAGTAAAGATTGGAATCCTTCCAAGAGATAAAAAATCTTCTTTAATATATACAATATTATCTATTTTATCAATGGATATATGTTTATCTATTGATGGTGGAATTGAATTCCATGAAACAGTAGCACCCATCGCTTCAGCTTCTACCGTCAAATCCATAACAGGTGCAATAAAATCAGATCCGTAATATAAAAATGTTCTATACTGGGTTTCAGCCATAGTTCTTGGATCTTTGACATAATCTGAAAATTTTATATTATTAATATAAGCTGAATGGTATCCAATTATAGGGAACACTATTATTTCCTCGGAATAACCATTTAATATTAATTGCCATATTTTCTCATATGATTTAGCCATATGGATCTCCTACTTGATTTAATCTATTTAACACGTATATATTGTTTCCCAAGCCAAGATGGAGGCTTAATTCTTCTCCCTATAACTATTAAAACTGTAACTGTGGTTAAATAAGGCAACATTAAAACAAATTGATATGGTAAAAAGACCATTATTGATGCAAATAATGTTTGAAATCTATACTGAAAAGCTTCAACAAATGAATAAAGTATAATTGCTCCTATAGTTTTTAATGGAGACCATGATCCTAGAATCAGAAGGGCTATAACAATAAATCCTCTTCCTGCAATCATATGATCTAGATAGATATTAGAGAGATAGGTAGTAAAAATAGATCCGCCTAATCCAACAAATGCCCCTCCTATAAAAAGGCATATCAACCTATATTTAAAGACTGAAATACCTATCTTATCTGAAACCTCTGGATTCTCGCCTATTGATGTAATATAAAGCCCATATATAGTTTTATTTAGCAAAATAAATATTATTGGAACAACTATATAAAATATGTAAACAATGAGAGGTTGGTTAAAGAAAATATATCCAAGTAAAGGCATTTCAGATAGGAACGGTATTTTAATATCATTCATTAAACTTCTTATAGAGGGTATAGAAACCCTTTCACGCCATTCAAAGACAAATCTATATATATAGAATGTAGAGCCATAGGCAAATAGATTCAATGCTACGCCAACTAATACCTGATTCAAACCTACATACATTGAGAGAAAACCGAAGAGGAGATAGTAGATAATACCTATAAACATCCCAATTAAAATTCCATAATATGGATTTTCATAATAATAGTTAACAATAAAAGCAAAGAGAGCACTAAGCCATAGAGTTCCTTCAATTGAAATATTTAATAAACCTGATTTTTCTACTAATAATTCACCTAGACCTGCATAGCCTAAAGGCACAGAAACTCTGATAACTGCTCGAAGAAAATCATGTATGAAATTTATCATTCCATCCACCTTTTTCTATGGATTAATATACTATTTAATATCTTTTCTACTGCTTTATTCGAAATAAAAATAAGTAAAGGTAAGGCACCAAAAAGCATATCAGATAATCCTATAGGAATGCCTGTAAAGAAACTGACTAGTCTTGTACCGTTAATTATTCCTGCAGCAAGAAGAGATATGAGAAATATTCCTATGGGATTCATACCACCAAAATATACTATGCCTATTGAGATGTATCCATAATTAGATGATATACCCTGTCTAACAGCATGAACTACCCCTAAAACTTCATGAGCTGCGGCTAAACCTGTGAGGAACCCACTAATAAACATTGTTGTTATGATGATTCTTTTTTTATCTATGGCTATAAACTCGGCTGCTATTGGATTCTGACCCATAAATTTTAAAGATAAACCAAAACTAGTATTGTTAATTATAATCAATGTGATTGGTATTAATATAAATGCTAAAATTGAAAGAAAGTTTAGTCTAAGATTTGGAAAAATTCTAGGTATTATTGCAGACCCTGGTATTGGTGGTGTTTCAGCAAAGTTTGTTGTAGGGTTTCTCAATGGGCCTAAAATCAAATAACTTACGCTATAGATTGCAATATAATTCAACATCAATGATGTGAATATCTCGTTTACATTTCTAGTTACTCGTAGATATGCTGGTATCAATGCATATACTGCTCCCCCTAAACAACCCCCAATAATAGATAGAATTAATGGTATTGGAAAAGGCATCCAAGCACTATAAATTGCTATGGCTGCTGAAACTATGGCAGCTACGTAAAATTGTCCCTCTGCACCAATATTCCATATACCAGCCATGAAGGGAAACATTAACCCAAGACTTATAAATAATATAGGAATGCTTCTTAGAAACGCCTCAGAGAGATATGTGGTGGTACCAAACCCATAATAGAATAAAAGCTGACATGATGTAATGGGATTTAAGCCACTAAGAAGAAAAAGAACCATGATAAGTAGTAAAAGTAATGAAAATCCAAAAATAATAGGTAAAATCTTTATAAATTTAACAATAGCTTCACTTCTCATCAATATTTTATCCCCATCATATATTCACTTAATTCCATGAGATCAATGTTATCTACATTATTATTATATATTTTTGTTATTTTGCCATCATATATCACAGCAAGTCTATCAGATAATTTCAACAATTCATCAAGTTCTGATGAAATTAAAATAAATGAGATCCCTTGCTTACATGATTCAATTATTTTTCTATGTATAAATTGCATTGTTTTTATATCTAGACCTGCTGTGAGTTCTTCAGCTATCACAACCTTTACGCATGGATTTTGAAGTACTCGAGCTATTAAAAGTTTTTGTAAATTTCCTCCCGAAAGAATTCTTACTGGAAGAGAAGGATCTATTGTTTTAATATTGTACTCTTTAATTAGATTAATAACCTTATCATATAAACACTTCTTATTTAAGATGCCTATAGAATTATTAAACCTGTTTATTGTGTTGACCCAGTAAGCATAGATGTTTTCAGCAATGCTAATCCCATCAGCTACCCCCCTTTCTAATCTATCTGCTGGTATATATGCTAACCCCATTTTTAATCTCTCGCTAATGCTTTTCAATGTTATATCTATTCCATTAAATATTATACTACCTTTTTCAAGAGATCTGCAACCCAATATTGCTTCTACAAGTTCTTTTTGACCATTACCGCTTACTCCCGCAATACCTAATATCTCTCCTTTATACAAAGTTAGGTTAATGCCTTTAACTTTAATATTATTATAATCATCTTTAACAACAACATTATCTATTTTAAGAATTGGTTTATCAAATGTATTCTGTAAAGCATCTCCCTTAATCTTATCTGAATATGAGACTACAGCATCTCCAACCATATAGTAAGCAAGCTCAGCCAACTCTACGCCATTTCTTATATCTTCTTCAGTATAATACTTAACAACTTTACCTCCTCTTAATATAGTAATTCTATCACAAATTTCATTTACCTCATTTAATCTATGCGTCACCCATACTATTGAAGATTGACTTTTCACATTTCTGATAAATTTAAATAATTCTTTTGATTCTAATGGGGTTAACATCGATGTTGGTTCATCAAATATTAAAACCTTGGTACCTAGATATAGAAGTCTCAATATTTCAACTCTTTGCTTAAGACCTGCAGGAAGAAATCTAACTTTAATAAATGGGTCTATCGGCAATCCCATTTCCTCAGCAAATTTTCTAAAATCTAATGCGAATTTGTCTTTAATAAGCCACAACTTTTCTCTTTTTGACAATGGAGTAAGAAGCAGTACATTATCTATTACACTAACATCATCTATTAAATTAAATAACTGATGAACCATACCAATACCATATTTCTGTGCATCTAAAGGAGAATCAAATTCTGCAGGAACCCCATTTATTAAAATTTCACCTTTAGTAGGCTTTAGCACCCCAGCTAAGATTTTCATAAGTGTAGACTTGCCTGCACCATTTTCCCCCAATAAACAATGTACTTCACATGGCTTTAGATCAAAATTTACATCTACTAATGCATAAACCCCATTTGGATATATTTTAGTAATGTCTCTCATTTCAATAAATAACAATGATGAAACAGACATATCAGGAGAAAAAATGCTATTTGTATTCATTATCTGTATCCTATTTTATTTTTATTCCGTGGTCTTCTATTTCTTTTATTGCTTTTTCGTAGAGTTCTAGCCACCATTTTCTTGGCTCTATAGTTGTCATGTTGTAGAGTTCTGGAAAAGGTTTTCCAATATCTGGCTTCTCCATAAGATGTGGATAATACTTCTTTAGAAACACCTTAACAATATCATTAGCATCACCTCTACCAAGCCTTGTAGCAGCATATGCAACTTGAGCCATAAACCTAGACTCCAAACCACTAGCATGAGGATACTTACCATTAGTCGCACAAACACCTAAAGGATGAGATCCTGTAACCACATTTACTATTGTATTGGCTGCTATTTCATGGAATATTGGGTATGACCCAGCACCATTACTAGTCCAAACATCACCCATTAGAATAAAAACGCTTCCTGCGGCTTGACCAACAATATTAAGAACCCATAGTGTTTCAAGAGATGATGTACTTACATATTTTGGATGAATTGGATGAATGATATGATAATCTGAGAAATACGCTGTTCTTCCAAGTATAAAAGACGCTATAAATCCTATAGCAACACCTTCAGGCCCTCCTAGAAATCCACCAACAACAGGGTCTACTAAAGTCACGTTAAATCCTCCATAAACTTTAAATGTATAGGCTTTTATTAAACGATCATAATCAGTTTTAAGATCATTGAGTATAGGCACGAGATGGGCATCTGTCTTTCTAAGTAATTCTGGTTTTTGAATTGCTAAGTCACCAATACATGACACACTACTTTCTCCAGCAAGCAGATGTATTCCAGGTCTTCCTGCTGATAATGCTGCATTCCTTAAATACATTAATTCATGTATGGCTGCAAGAGCTTCTGCAGGGGATCTTGTTCTTACATCTATACCTTTTACCTTTGACAATCCGCCATGGTTGATAGTATCTATTAGCTGTTCTTTCATGTAAGATAGCGCCATTTCATAATAGAACTCTTCTGGAATTGGAGCTCCTGCTTGTCCTCCCATTATTATTGGTGTTCGTGGATCTTCTATTTTTCTAGCATATAGTACTCTAGAATCTTTGCCCTCACCAACTAAAATCTCTTTAGGACTTGATTTTATAGCATGTTTAAGTTCATCCTCAGAAAACTTTACTACTCTTCTAGCATCAACAACATATACACCCATTTCCAATGCCAATTGAAACCCAGCATCAAAAACAGCTCTAGCTAATGAGTCGTCTGTTGATATAATATATTCTTTATCAAATCTAATATCATATTCCTTCACCAACCTCCTCACAGTATTAAAAAGCTTCATATCAAACTCTTTCTCCTCCATAAACAAACCTTCTTCAATACGTTGCAAAATACTATACATAGACAACATAACACTTCACTTTAACACTATCAGCACTTTCTTAACCCTTAGATACCCCATCTTTTTGGATCCCAGTCTCTATACACGGGAACTTCTATTTCTCCTTTGATTATCATAAGTTCTATACCATAAACCCTTTGTAAGATATCGGCTGAAAGTTGCGATTTTAGTTTATCATTCCATACAAAGGTTGCCCATCCTTCTCTCATACCCCACATCACAATTTTTCCACCCTCTAGCTTGCCGGCTACATAGTTCGTAATAACATATTCTACAAATGATCTTAGATCCCATACAACACTTCCTAAAACTACATCAGGTGCTAGATTATTTTGGTTAACTATATTTCCAAATGCGTATACAGTTTTTCCTGATTTTAAAGCATCCATGCATGCTTCAAATACACCAAATCTTTCAGCATATATAAAATCAGCCCCAGCTACTATTTGAGCTGCAGCTGCCTCACGTCCTTTAACAGGGTCAAACCAACTTTCAATATATGTTACAATAGGCTTAATATTAGGGTTAATATATCTAGCCCCAGCTATAAATGCATTGACTAATATATTAACATCTTCTACAGGATATGCAGATACAACTCCTATTACATTAGTTTTAGTTAATAACCCAGCAATTACACCTGCAATAAACGCTGCATCTTGTATATAATAGTCATATACAAGAACATTTGAAGGCCATACCACATCAGCAGGACCTGAACCCTGGAGAAAGAATACATCTGGATATTCTTGGGCAATTTTTCTAGTTACTTCATTGTAACCCCAACTATGAGCAAATATCACCCTATAACCCGCAGCAATTAAACTCCTCATAACACTCTCAACGTCAGCCTCTGAAACCTTCTCAACATATTTGTATTCAATGCCATATTTCTCTACAGCCCATTGTAATGCTGTGTGAAGTGCTGTGTTCCATGGTTCTTCAAGAGGTGTCACATATATAGCTGCAACCTTAAGTCCTTTTACAGATGGTGTTGCTAAGATATTTGTGGTAAAGGTTAATGTTGTTGTATATGTTACTGGAACTGTTAACGTTGTTTCTCTTACACCAGCATATTGAAACCCTATTCCATATCCGATTGCCATTCCTATTATTAACATAATTATCAAAATTACAATAATTTGACGTGGAATGTTTACCAATCTAATCACCTTTAGTCATCTTTATATAAATAACCTATATAAGCTTTTGTTTACACACCCAAGGTATTTTTTACATAAATATTAAAAATATATTTAGATTGAAACAAACTAATATTATAAATAAGAAGCATATGTATAGCCTAAACATATTACTAAAGGTAAAATTTAAAAACATTATTAAGATAACATAATTAATTATATAGGGTGTTATTAATGGATGTAAATAAAATATGTCTTGAGTTAAAAGAGTATATAGAGAATGGTAATGCCGAACAAGCCAGTAAATTAACCATTGAACTTATAAATCTTAACTATACACCATTGGATATTATCAACAATTGTCTTATACCTGCAATGAATACTGTTGGAGATAAATTTGCTAAATTAGAACTATTTCTCCCAGAGGTTATAATGGCCGCAGAAGCTTTTGAATCCTCATTAAAACATATAGAGCCTTTAATATCTGCATCCCAAAAAGAAAAAATAACTGTTGGAAAAGTAGTTATTGGAACTATTCAAGGTGATATACATGATCTTGGAAAGAATATTGTTGCAATGATGTTAAGAGCTCATGGATTTGAAGTAATTGATTTAGGCAGAGATGTACCTGTAGATCTCTTTGTTAAGAAGGCTATAGAGATAAACGCAGATATAATTGCGATATCTGCGTTAATGAGCACTTCCCTTCCATATGTTAGAGATGTAATTAAACTTTTAAAAGAAAAAGGACTTCGTGAAAAGTTTATTGTTATGGTTGGAGGAGGGGCTGTTACGAGGGAATGGGCTCAAGAAGTTGGCGCAGATGGATATGGTGAACATTTTGAAGAAGCTGTATATGTTGCTAAAAAATTGATTGATGAAAAGAAAAAGAGTGCAAAATAGTGCTGATAGTGTTAAAGTGAAGTGTTATGTTGTCTATGTATAGTATTTTGCAACGTATTGAAGAAGGTTTGTTTATGGAGGAGAAAGAGTTTGATAT
>Ga0272445_1000570_pt1 | contig 33999 bp, 39 predicted proteins | sample YNPCB0031_FD_194404 | JGI IMG/M metagenome (GOLD analysis project Ga0272445, IMG submission 194404) | Hot spring sediment microbial communities from Yellowstone National Park, WY, United States - YNP-CB-003-1 | ecosystem: Environmental > Aquatic > Thermal springs > Hot (42-90C) > Sediment... | reverse complement strand
CGCTAGAGTACGTAGGAGAGCTAGAGTATTAGAGATAACTATGCCAGCTAAGTTGATGAGGGAGTTGGGAATAGATCATGGAGCACTAATAGAAGTACAAATAAACAAAATAATAGCATACAAAAAATACTAAAGTGAACTATATGAAGATCACCACTATAACTATTAAAAACTATAAGTGGCTAGCTTTAACTCCAATGGAGCTCTCTACTTGTCCAACAAACTATATTCTAGTACTCGTAGAAGAAAGTGGAGAGAGGAGAATCTATATATTTCCAGGCAACTTAATGTGAAGATAAAATTATGAGTTTAATTGAATGGATAGCTTTAATATTGGAAGTAGTATTATTCTCTCTAGAGGTGTATCTAGTGAACTATAATCTATTCTTTCATGGTGATAAATAGTGAGCGTTGAAGATATATGTAGAGATCACTGTAAGCCATATAGCCCAGAGATATCCGAAGTAACTAGTATATTAGAATATGAGCAGTGCTTATTCAACTGTAAAGACATGTATAAGCTTCTTACTCAACTAGTTGAATTATTGAAGAAACATTGTGAAGAAGAAGTCAAAGAAAGACCAGAGATAGTTAGAGAAAGAGTGTACAAGATCTGCTTGGGATACCACATGGGAGTAATAATATATTATCCAGAGCTAGTTGAGAAATTACTAAAATTAATTGCCAGCGAGATGGGAATAAAGCTATAAACTATGCTTTTTAGAGAAAGATAAAATAAGAAATATTTATAAAAGGGAGAAATTATATTATTTATAGGGTGAATTAAAAAATGAGTCAAGAACCATTCAAGAAGGAAGAAATAGGAGGATACATAGTTGAGAAAAAGAATCTAACTCCAAGGATATACGATGCAATATTGGACGTTGAAGAGTTCTGGTACAGGATAGCAAACCAGAAGGAAATAGAGGAGATAGTTGGACCAGACGCGGTGGTGGGAGCTCTAGCGAACTGGCATGATGGAATAATGGACGTGATAGTGGTTACAGACTATCCTCACGGATTAGAACTATATAGATTTAAAATTGAGAAAGTAGAGTATGGAGAAGAAAGAGTTGACTTCAAAATATATTTGAGAATAGTGAAGACGAAATAAAAACTCAAATTAATTTTTTTTCTCATTTTTCTCTTCTTGTTTTCTCGATTTCTCTACTGTTTCTAGTTCTCCTTCTTTTAGGTCAGTTAAGAGGACTACTCTATTATATATGGTAAATAAGTAATCTACTGTTATGTCTTTGAATTCTCTTAGCGTTAAGAGTTCATATATTGTTAGAAGCAGTATAATAATTATGAATACTAATACTACTTCTACTTCCATTATGCATCTACACCCTTCTCTATAATTCGATATATCCACAGCTCTTTGTATAGGTCGAAAGCTATGGTTTCAGACTTCTTTGGAACTAATTCTACATAGTGGTATTGGTGGTCGAATGGGTCTTCACATGCTATATATTCATATGTTCCTTCAAGTATTGTCTCTACATTGTTCTTTACTTCTACTTTTCTTTTTGCTTCAACACATTTTTCATCTAATATGGTGTTTTTATGTAGAGTTCTTTGTTCTACTTTTAGAGGTATTAGTAAGTCTTCTCTAATTAAATATGGTGAAGCTTTATCTAAGTTAAAGTAGAGTTTTATGGATTCTCCAAGCTTTATAGTGAACTCTAATATTTTCCAGCATATGTGTTGATAGCTTCTTTCTCCTATTTTGCTTTGAAATATCGCTATTTTGCATTTTTCTCTATTTTTTATCTTCTCTCTCATTACTTCTAGAATTCTCTCAACTAGATCTCTCCCTGGATGTCTCTCTTTTACTACTTCTATTATGCTTAGTGATCTTAAGACTTCTTCAAGTTTATCTAGACTATATGTCTCTAAGAGCTTGTGATTATTTGAAGTATATGTGAAGTATATTTTTTCTCCAATAATATATATGTCTACTTTCTCTCCTTCTCTCTCACCCCATACTACTACGTCTCCATTTAAATATAATTTTAGTTCTTGACTTGGAGATATGTTCAACTCATTCTCCCTATTCTTCACTATATTTTATGACTTTTATTTAATGTTTTCTCCAAGAATCTTCTATTTTGCATTAAAAAGCTTGGTAGATAAATTTATAAATATGCGATTATTAATTAAAAAATTGATAAATAAACTTGTGGTGATAAAAAATGAGTAAAAATATAGATTCCATCGTAGATTCTACTCTTAAAGACCTCATACCTGAGAAGACTCTAAAACTAATTGAAGAAATAGCTGAATTAAAGAAAGCAGGATACTCTAATAGAGTAATAGCGGAGAAGCTTGGAGTTAGAAGACATGTAGTAGCATACATAGTTTCATGTTTCGATCTCACTAGTTCAGAGAGAAAGAAGCTTAATAGAGATATATGTGTCCAAATAGTTAAGAAATATCGTGAAGGATTAAGTGTAAGTAAGATAGCTTCAATTTATGGAGTATCTTCAGAGACAGTAAGAGGAGTAGTAAAAGCTCTAAAAGTTAAGAGATCTGAAAAGAAATGGGGAAGAGTTGACAGAAGCTTACTCATTAAGTTTTATCAAGAAGGTCTATCAGACAGAGAGATAGCTGAGAAATTTAATGTGTCTAAATCATATATTAAGATGCTTAGATGGAAATTTGGATTGAGAAGATATGATGGAATAGCACGTGGAGCGTTAAGAGAGCCGAGTTCACTTAAAGTCTTAATATCTCTACTTGAAGAAAGAAAAGTAATAGATAGTTTAGATTTTCTTAGAGTATCAGGTAGGAGACTAGAAATAGTGTTAATAAATAGAGCAATAAAAATTGGAGTACCATTAGGCTATGTTAAGATTCTTGCTACATCTGGACCCAAATTGAGAATATTTCCTCAAGACATGTGTGAAAGATTCATAGTTTACCTGAAAGGATATGAGAAAGAAGCATTAAAGAGACTACTACTTATAGCTAATCCAATGACTCCAATGATAGCTATTAAAAATAGAGTAACTGGACCACTAGCAGAATACATACCTGAGCAAGGAACTGTGAAGACATGGCTTAAGAGAATTTATAGTGAACAATATTAGTGTCTAGAATAATACTCCCTATTGTTAGGGTGAAAAATTTGAAGTGCCCGAATTGTGGAGAGAACCCAATAGTATTTGATTCTAAGTTTAATATTTTAGTTTGCTCTCACTGTGGCACAGTGATAGATGAGCATCCAATAATAATTAATCCCTCTATCTCCATTGAAGAACACTACGGATCATACATAATCACTAAAAAATACGTTGACACTGCTTTAAGACACATGAAAGTACTTTACAGTGAATCTAAGAAGCTAACACCATTCATAACTAGTAAGACAATTGAGAAAATTGTTGAATTAGTTGACAAGTACTGTAATAAATTAAACTTAGATAAAACAATATGTGAGTCAGCTAGAGAACATGCTAGAGCATCTACTTTGAAAATAGTTGAGACTTATGGTAGACAATTAATTAAAGTTAATAGTACAGGTAAATTGATAGCAGTAGCGTGTATCTATATTTCTCTACTAGAATACAGTGTTCCAACATCTCTACGGAGACTGTGCAGTAAGCTTGGAGTAAGATCTGGAGATGTATATAGATTAATATATGAATTTAGAGATGCTTTCGAATACAAGTACAGTAGTCAAATAAAACTATATGTGAATAAGATCTATACTGCTTTACTTAAGAATCTAGATGTTGAGACAGCATCTAAAATTAGAGATTTAGCTTTAAAAATTATTAGTGAAAATCCACAGGTTACTGGGAGTCCTCTACTAGTATCTTTAGCAGCAGTAGTGATCGCTTTCAGAAAACTTGGAGTTAAAGTAAACGTTAAAGCACTATGTAGAGATCTTCACTTAACTTACTCTCAGAGAAGTAGAGTATATGAACATATTCAGAGATTTGAACAATTAATGAAGACTCGATAGAGTGAAGATAAGTATTCTGAATAGAAAAAATATTCTTACTTTATCCATCTCTAAGAAATGAAATTAGTTTATTTATTAGCTTATTTGTCTACGTTCTCTAGGTCTGAATAAATCTATACATACTATTGTTACTCTACCAGCTAAGTCTATGAATCCTTCTTCTATGAGTTTCTGCTTTATGGTTTTCACTATTGTTTCCCATTCTTCTAAATCGCAGTCTCCAATGTGTATAGCTATCGTTAATGGCTCATAGAACTCTGGGTCTTTGAGTAGAGTGAATCCCTCTAATCTATATGTTTCCATGGAGTCTTCAAGCCATAATAGTAGTGCTGCAAGTTGACTTAAATCTATGAGTGTTGATAGTTCACTTATTGCTTCACTGAAGTCTTCAGCTATACAGTATTTTTTGAGCACTGGTATTAGATCTATTTTGCCCTCTAAGATCTCTATGTAGTATTGTTGGATAGTTGGTAGTTGAGATCTACTGTCTCTCTGCATCCTGGATCTTCTCTTTTAAAATTCTCTCAACTAATTCTCTAACTATCTGTGAGAACTCTTGTATCAGCTCTTCAGCTTGCTTCTCTAGGTTAGCTTCACTGCTGATTAGAACTACTGGCTTCTCGTAGCATGGATCCCATATGTTTGCTATCTCTAAAAATATATTGCTTCCTTCTCTATAAGCTGATGCTCTAATATATTTTCCACGTATTTCGCTCATTTATTCATCCACTCGTAGAGTTCTTTCTTCTCCAAGTCTAACATTTTCATCATTTCAACTAGTGCTTTAACTCTAGTTACCATTTCTTCAAAGCTTAATGATACCATTAATGCTTCTTTTAATGCTTTCTCTACTTCTTTATTTCTAGAGATAACTAAGTATTTTCTTCCTGTTTTTGAAGGCTGCTCTAAGATTACTACAGCTGTATTTTTCCATTTTTCTTGATCTAGACAATATGTGTCTGTTCCCTCTGTTTCGTCTTCTGTTCTCTCAATCATTGATGGTGTAAGTATTCTCCAGTTCTCTATATCTATAACTATTGTGAGTGTCTTCGAGTATTTCTCTGGGTTGTTTTTGTATGGGTAGTCTTTACATATGATTGTTGAAGTCTTCATGTTGATCTCCCTTTACTGTTTTCTTAAATATTTTTGAGCTAGCTCTCTTGTTTTCTTCATGTTTTCTTCGTTTTCTTTTATGACGTTATCCCAGATTTTTCTATTTATTAGTTTCTCTATTGTTTTAGATAATTCTTCTCTCATTAGTTCTTTTCCTAGTGCGTCTACTTCCCATGCTTCGTGTCCGAATTCTCTAATGTACCATTTTGCTCTTGGATCTTTTACTTTCGCTGGTGCATGTGGTAGATTATATTTCTTTATTTGCTCCATTGTCAGCATTGCTCTTATTTCTTTTACTTCTAGTTTCCACCAGTTCTTTAGTATTGCTGCTCCAAATCTATTTATGTCTAATCCGCTTGGATCATGGTCTGTTACGAATAATACGTATACTTCTCTACCTTCATTTAGAGCTTGCTTGATGTATCGAGATTCCCAATATAGTCTAGACCACATTCCATATCCTCTGGTGCACACTAATCTAACGTAGTATTTTGAAGCTATTGCTTCTAGTTGTGGTCCAAGCTCCCTCTTCTCCGAGATTATTAGTACGTATTTTCCCATTTCTTTCCATGGGTCTTTCCCAACCATGTATTCTGCATACTCTAGTGCTCTCTCTATTGCTTCTTCTGGTGATGCTCCACTTGGCTTGTAGTCGTATATTTTGCTTTCTTCTTCACTTATCATCTCCCAGCCTATTAGTCCAGCTATTCTAGCTTTAAGTATTATTTTTGTGAGTTTTCTGACGTGCTTCATGTCGTTGGAGTATAAGTCTGGCTTGTGTACTAGATAGTAGTGTACTTGCCTTATTGTTAATGGTAGGTGGTCTTTTGAGTATGATTCTTTAATGAAGTTTATTGCTTCTCTAGTTATGTCTCTCCATTTTCCTTTAAGTCTCTCTATTACTAGTGGTTTAGCACTCTTACTTATGTCTGTTATTTCTCTACCGTATAGTTTCTGTAAGGTTTCTAAACTATATTCTATCTCGTATTCTTCCATGGTTTCTCCCTATACTTCTCTTAAGTGTCTTCAGAAATTTAAGTATTTCTTCACGATTCTTGACTTTAGAATAGTGACTCTACTGATGTGATCTTAATTATCCATGCTCCAAGTGTCTCTACTTCTTTAATCCATAAGTCTGGCTCTTTCTGTAGAGTATACTTTCTCTTTTTTAACTCCTCTATGATTGTGCTATTGGTTTCTGATTTTACTCTTACTCCTATTTCTCCAGCTATCTTGAATCTTCTTAATTTTTCCTCTATTTTATCTATCCATTGTAGTGTCGAGATATCTATATAGCCTAAGTATAAGTAGAACTTTATGTCTCTACCTTCTTGTGTTATTATTAAGAATGATGGCTTCTCGAAAGATATCTTTACTCTTCTACATCCCTCTATCTTGTAGTCTTCTATTCTCTTGCCTCTAGAGATTATTTCTTTACATATTTCTCTAATTACTCCTATAGATACTTCTTCAAACTCTAAGCATAAGTTTAATAGTTTACTTATGAATTCTCTCCCAGCTCTTCTCAAAGGTATCTTGCATCTTGGACACTTTATTTTTCTAGCTGAATCAGTTATTGTGTAGTGTGAGTAATATAAGCAAGCTGGACAGTATAGTAGGATCCAGATTCTTCCATCCATTTTATCCATGAAGGGGATGTTAGCTAAGTATATTTTATAGTTTTCGTTCTTTAATCGTACTTCACTAGCTATTTTATCGCAAATAGACTCCATGTATTCACCTAGTCTGGTTTTGGTGGAGTAACGTTTACTTGTCCTTGATATTTTCCTCGATATGGTCTCTGCACTGGACTACTTGTTCTAAGGAATACTATGTGGAGGAATCTCTGCTCTGGATATATTTTCACTGGATTCATTCCACCTATTAACTCAATAGTAATATTTCCTTTGAATCCCGCATCTATGACCGTTGGAGGTATGTAGAGTCCAACTCTGGCGAAACTACTTCTTAAATTTACTAATCCAACGAGATCGTGTGGTAATTCTATCCATTCTAGACTAGTTGCTAATACGTGTTCTCTAGGGTTGACTATGAATCCTTGAGTTTTCTCTACATCTATACAGTCTAGTGTTTCTTGAATATTCATTGTAGCTGTATCGATTAATATATTTTTATTTTTAAATTTACAGAATCTATATCCGAGTCTCAAGTCAACACCGTTTTCTCTTATGGTGTCTTCAAATAGTGGATTAATAATTAATAGTTTCTTCTCTAAATAAACTCTAATATCCCAATCGCTGAGAATCACTATTTTTCACCATTGTGAAGAATGATTAGAATGTAGAGAAAGATTTAAGTTTCTCAAGCTTCTTCACTCTTTCATGCTTTTAGACTTTACTTTCATCACTAGTTCTTCTAGACTCATAGAGTTCTTTATAGTTTCTTCTCTAATCCTATATTTGTCTACTCCGTGTGGCTCTAGTTTATCTAGAGATATTATTCTCACTGTTGGATCTCCAAATATTTTTACAGCTATGTATGCTTCACCGTTTGCTATCTTGGCGAAGCTCTTTATTTTCTCTACTTCTCTCTTAGATACATATATTGTCTTAAGCTCACTTATAGACTTCACTTCGAACACTAGTATTCTCTTATTGTATATTGCAACTAGATCTGGATACTTTAAATATTTGCCTCTTCTACCACTAGCTGGACCTCTAATGACTCCAAATCCGTAACTTAATAGTTTTCTAGCTAGATGTCTTTCTACGTCTAAACCTTTCTTAGCTATTTTTCTCATATTTTTCTCAACTCTTCTTTAAAATTTTATTTTACTCTACTTTAGTTCTTCTAGACCTAATGTAGACTCCAGTTGTGAATATTATTCCAGCTTCTGGAGACTCTAGTATTGATACGTGTGCTTCTCTTGAATCATCGTCTTCAATACACTTATAAATTAAGCTATATTTAATGTCTTCACTCTCTACTTCGTCTGGTATTCCAAATCTCGCTTTGAGAAGAGTATAGAATATTGTTTTATATAGTTCCATTGGGTCAAATTTCTTGTCAACGTACTTGAATGATTCTTGTCTATCTAATTCTACAAGTGTGCTTAAAGCTATTGATAATTTTTCTCCAAATTGAACTATTTCTTTACATGAGATCTCTCTTTGAGTCTCCATTAGTTATCACCTTTTATTCACAAATAATAATTTTATTCTAAAATATATAAATTTATCATTCGAATTTAGTGTTGAATACTTCATATATTAATTTAGCTTTCTGTTTACCTAATCCCTCTATTTTCATTAAGTCTTCAATTGTTGAATTAGCTAAGTTTCTTAGAGTTTTGAAAACTGTGAGGATTCTTGCAGCTGTCTTAGGTCCTATTCCAGGTATCTTCATTAGTAAGCTTAAAGCTATCTCTTGGATGTCAGTGGAGTATATTTTCTTCTCTTTTTTCTTCTTCTGATAGAGGTTCTCTGTTGCAATATAGTGTATTATTTTTGGAGTGAGATATATTTGAGTTAAGACTACTGGCACATTATATTTTATCGTGCTCTTGAGCGATGCCTCTAATGCTTTACTGTAAGCTAGAATATTAGACTCTATTTCTGACAAGTCTTCTATTTCGACCAATATTAATCCATCGGTGTCTACAAGCTTATAAATTAAGTTGAATACTTCTCCTGTAGCTATCATCTGTAAGTATTTTTTATAGTATATTCTCTGAAGAGGTATTGTCTTATCTTCTCTTTCAACTAGGTAGTTTGATATGTCTAAAGGCTTCACTACTATATTTAATCCTAACTGTTTCAGCTTTAATCCTATTCTTTCTCCAGTTATCTCCCATTCTTCACTATCTACTATTATTGTTGGCATTACTTCTCCCTTTTAGTTATTAGTTCTAGGAGTGATTTTCTCGACATATCTATCTCTAATCTCTCTATTACTGGTTCAGCGTATTTTCTCCACCATTTCTCCAGTTGAGCTCTAGTTAGTTTTAGTCCAGGGATTAGTGGTATTGCTTGATCGTCTAGAAATATGTACTCTATTCTGTCTCCTGGTCTTACTGGATAGTTCATTTTTAATAGTTCTCTAGCTGCTCTTATGTGTGGAGCTTCATGTTTGTATTCTGTGAGATCTTTAGATAGGTGTTTCTTTAAAGCTAGCTTCTCTAATTCTACTTGTCCACTTACTACTTTCTTCTTTAATTCTTCAACGTATTTTCTAGCTTCTTCTGGAGACTGCTTTAAATATATTTCTATTACTTTAGATTGGAGCTCTTTAACTAAGTCTGGCCAGTCTCCCCTTCTCGCTTCTAGTCCCTTTATGAGTATGTATGGCTCTTGGAGAAACTCTTCTTCCCATCCAACTAGTCCATAGTATCTCTTCTTTACTTTTAATAATTTGAGCTTGGAGAACACTCTGTCTACTTTGAATTCTAATACTACTCTTTCTCTTGGAACTCTCCACTTTTGTACTACGTAGTATCTAATAAAGCTGTTTAGTGATGGTACTACTTCACTTATTGCTTTATCTACTGCTTTCTCTAGTGAATCTATTGCTGGATTATATATGAATATTGAGTCTGTGTCTCCATAGAGTACTTTCCAGCCTAGTTTCTCTATTGCTTCTTTGGCTTTACTTATAGCGTCTCTAGTGTATCCAGTTATTGACTCAGCTATCTCTACTCGATAGAGTCTAGAGTACTTGAATCCTGCTACTCCATATGCTGAAACTAGAATTAGTTTGAATGCGAATTGTCTAGCGTTCCATAGTATTCTTTCAAGTGAGCCTGGAGGATGAGACTCCATTATCTTTTTTGCTACGCTTCTGTATTGTTCTAGCTCTCTGAGTACTTGTGGAAGTAATCCTTCTCTCTTACTTATGAATCCACCGTGTGGAGCAAGAATGTCTTCTGGTCCTGGATTAGGTGTCCAAGTATCGTAAGATACGTTAAAAGTAATTATTACTCTAGGATACATTGCAGCGAAGTCTAATAATACTACATTACTCCATAGTCCTGGAACAGGGTCAAATACTAGTGCTCCAGTGTATGATGACTCTTCGTCTTCTTCAAATCTATATTCTTCATCGCTCTGCTTCTTTGTTGGGAAAACTATTCTTGGATTTGACTGTAGAGCTTTCTTTAACACTAAGTTCTCTACTATTTTATTATATGAGATATATTTCCTGTGAGCTATCATTTTTTCACTTAGATCTCTATGCCATGGGAGAACATTAGCTAGCCTACACTGTGTAATATATGTCTGTATTACTCCTGTCTCGCTAGCTATCATCCATGTTGCTTTAGCTTGATCCATGTTGTATAATCTAAGCTTATCTCTATCTTTATAGAAGAACTCTGTTAGCTTTGCTATCTCTCCAGGTCTCTCGAAGTCTAATAGTGCTCCAATTGGAACTCTATCTCCAAGTACTTTTTGAGCTATAGTTTTTAATTTAAAGTCTGTTATGTCTCTCTTGAAGTAAGTATAGTATACTCCAAAGAGATCTATATGCTGGAACATCTCTACGTCTATTTTTACTCCGAGTTTTCTAGCTCTATTAACTATGTATGGGTAGTCGAAACCTGCACTGTTCCATCCTATTAGTACGTCATATTTGTCTAAGAGTTTATTGAATTCTTTCAACATTTTTTCTTCATCATCTTCACTTATGAATATTTCGTCTTCTCCATCGTATACGCTAATAGCTAATATCCTGTTCTCTGGGTTCTTTATGTCTGGGAATCCTTTTGTTGCATCAACTTCTATGTCGAATGCTGCTATTCTCTCTGGATATGCTACTTTTAAATCAGTATCTATCATTACTCTTCTTACATATGGTAAATCACTCTCATAACTTAAGATTCCAGCTTTCTCTAATATTTCTCTTACTTCTCTAACGAGAGGTGGATTTGGGACACTTATTTTTACTACTGGGTCTCCCTCTACAGTTATGGCGTCTGCTTTCTCTACTTCTATATAGCTTGGAAGTATAGATTTAGCTTGATCTAAGTCTGATGCTTTAATGAAAAAATATGGTTTGAATGGAGCAGGTAGAGTAATAAGCTTCTTTGGTTTTCCAGATAGAATTATTTTTAGTTTTGTTAATCCACTATCTATGTAGTAGTCTATATCAAGTATTTTATTAGTCCACACTTCTTCTTCACCAAGTCTAAGTATTCTTTAAGAGTCATTGACCCATATACTACTACCATTGGATGTGGGAGCTCAACGTGGACAAATATTGCTTCTACTCTTGGTCTAACTTTAAGTAGTGCTTTTCTAGCTGTGTCTCCAAGAGCTAAGATTACTCTTGGCTGAACTATCTCTATTTCTCTCTTCAAGTATATTAGACAGTTATCTAGAATGTTTTCTCTCTGATTCTTGCTTACATTAACTAGTTGGCACTTTATAGCGTTTGTTATGTAGACTCTGCTTCTATCTAGTCCTAGTTCCTGTAGCATTTTATCTAGTACTTCTCTACTTTTCTCACTGAAGTTCTCAAAGCTCTTTCTACTCGGTGATGGAGCTTCTCCCAGTATCATTACTTTAGAGTCTATGTTTCCGCTTCCAGGCCATGGATGCTCTACTCTAAGCATACACTTCTTGCACTCTAATAGCTCTCCCGCTAGCTTTATGTACTCTCTGGTTTTTACTTCATTTTTACTTAGGCTTATTGTGCCTGAGGTTAGATATGAGTTTAAGATAGACTTCTGCTCCAAATTTAGCTCCCTCTGTTAGTTCTGAGTCGAGTTTATTCACATATCTTAAGAAATAATATAGTCTTCTAGCATCTAGTCTAGATATAATCTTCTCCACGTGTGCAAAGTAGAATGCTGCAAGTTTAAGTAGGTGTCCTATTTTCGGTAGATATTCGAGCATTACTGTATCGTAGTATAGTTTAGTCATATAGTTTATCTTGCTTTGGCACTCTGGATGTATTTCAGTGATTCCTAGTGTGTCTAATACTGCTTTAAAGTATGGAGCTGATGCTTCACAAGTTAAGTTCTTGAATACTAAGTTGACGTAATTTGGCTTTAGTTCCCTACATAAATTATTTATAGCTATAAAGTCGCAGTAGACGGTTGGAAATAGTCTAGCTCTCCTAAACGTTATATTTAATGCTTTACCTAAGTATACTGCTTCTACACATTTAGGCTCTGGATACTCTACTCTCACTCCTGATTTTATTTCGTCTAGTTTCTTCTTATAGTATGTAGTATATATTGTCTTAGCTTTCCTGTCTACTAGAAGGTATGAGTAGTCTTCTATTTCTTTTATTCTCTCAAACTTTGGCTTTATGTTTGTTATTCTTATATAATCTATCTTGCATCCTGGACTATTTGCAAGTCTTCTCAATAAATATATGTATATTGATGTGAGGCTTTCACTCATATTTTTCACCATTGTAGATGTGGTGGAACATCTATTTTATATGCGTGTAGTGATCCAATGAAGTGTATAAAGTGAGTCATCTTTAATCCTGCTTCTTTAAAGACTTTTTCTCCAAATAGTATTGCTTTAGCTACATCGAGAGGGAAGAAGTTCACTAGGTCACAGCTTCTCTGGTATGCTATTAAGTATCCTCTTGGCTCTCTCCAAATGAACTGGTATCCGATAGTGCATGGTCTTCTCCAAGTTACACTTGTATCTTGAGGATACCATACAGCTATGAAGTGTCCTCTACCGTGGGGATTTCTCTTAATGTCTTCTATTAGTTGATGCAGGTATGGATATATTCTCTCTCCATAAGTGTACTCGAATCTTCCAACTTTCCCATATATAGAGAACTTCATCCAATATTCATCCATTACTCCTCTCCACCATTGATCTGGATTAATTGGCTTCATCATTTCTTCACTCCACTTTACAGCTGTATCGTAGCTTACAAATTTTTTATTGAAGTTTGCTCTCCACCAGTCTAGTGCATCTACCATATCATTCCAGTTTGTCAGCTTGTATGCGTATCCTATTATTTCTTTCATTTCGTATTCTTCTCTGGGGACAACTATTCCTTGGACGGTTGGATCAAATGTTATTTGTCCTCTGGCGAATACTTCTCTAATTGTCTCTGTGAATAGTTCTTTCAGGTTTGAATATATTCTCAAATACTTCACCTCAGTACTGTGAGTTTACTCTAAAAACATTTACTTTCCATTTTCTCAAATATATCTCGAATAGTTTATCTGGATCAAGCTTCAAGTATCTACAGATAGTTATGAAGAATCCTAGAGCGTCAGCTATTTCATCATATACTCTCCATAAGTCTAGCTCGTATTCTGTTCTAACCCATTCTCTATCGTTCTTTAGAGCATTTACTGCTTCAAATAGTTCTTCGATCATGTACCAGAACAGTTTTCTTAATTTTTCTTGTCCATCTCTAGAGTCTAATGGAATAGATAGTGGCTCATTTAGCATCTCTAGATATTTTTCATTTAATTGGAACATTGCTTCTAATTTATCTTTCACTTGAAGCTCTGAAGGATCTATTTTTACTTGAATAATATTTACCATGGTATTCTCCCTATAGAATATTTATGTCCACTTGTTTATAAGTGTTTCTTCCCATCTATATGTAAGAATCGGAAGATACATTTATAAACAGGTGTTTACAATTATCTAAATGGGTGTACATAATGGACAAACTCTATACCGTGGAAGAAGTAAGCCAACTATTAAATGTATGCAGGCACACAGTGTATAGGTGGATAAAGAGAGGATGGATTAAGGCAGTAATTCTACCTAATGGCCAAATAAGGATACCGAAGAAAGAACTAGAAAAAGTACTCACAGCTCTACCTATAGCTTCATAGAGGCGAGATAAATGGAGAAGTCTTATATTGAAGCACTTAAGAAAGCTTTAGAAGCTAGAATGAAAGAGGGATCATTTCCACCGAAGCTAGAACTTGAAGAGGGAGAAGAAGCATTAGTGAGAATAATAGATATTTTACCTAACCCCTGGAACCCAGATAGAAGAATATATATAGTCATAAACTTGGAAGACGGTGTACAATATAGATTACCTATCAATACAGCAATATACAGAATACTTCAAGAAACTGGAGCAAAAGCTGGAGACTACTTACTACTAAAATATCTAGGCACAACGACAACTAAGACTGGAAAAACTGTGAAGAGATGGAGCGTAGGATACTTATCTAGTGAAGAAGCAAACAAGATACTTGGAGAAAGAGAGAAAATAGAGCAAAAAACAGAGGAAACTCCACAGGTTGAAGAAAAGAAACCTAAAGAGTCTGAAGCAAGAGAGAAACCTAAAATGAGTGAAGCAGAAATGAAGATGTTTATAGAGTCTCTAATAGATATCTATGGGTTTGCTACACTTAAAGACATAGACTACTACCTAAATAAAGTTAAGAATCTAGGAATAAAAGTAGACGAAGAATTCGTGAAGAAACTAGGATTCAAAGTTCAGGGTGATAAAGTTGTCAAGTAGCTCTCTAAGTATAGATTTAGCTTCAATGATAGCTAGAGAGATGATAGCTCGATATAAAATAGCTAGAGAGCAAACTAGGAGAGAGCTAGAAGAGAAATATAAAAAACCAGTATTCTTTGCACACGAGCTAACTTCTTGCAGTCTTAAGAGACAACTATCTAGAAGTCTCACAGAGATAGATTTATCTTCATCATTCAATCCAAGGATGATGCTGGGAGAAATAGTAGAGTATGGAGTAGAGATGTTCATGAATAAGCTAGGATACATTAAGCCAGATAAACCATGCATACTAGAATTAGACGACATAGTAGTAGCTGGAAGCCCAGATTACATTAGTAAAGACGGCAAGACACTAGTAGACATAAAGTACTCTAAGCAATTAGATATGAGAGAACACCATGCGACAAGAATGGAAATATATCTAACTATCTGCAATGGAGAGAAAGGAATACTACTGTACATCTCTCGCAATGGAATAAGAAACTATGAGATATCTGAGAAGATAGATCTCAAGAAAATAGAGCTATTAGCTAAAACTCAAGCTGCTCCAAGGTATGCTTGGGAGTGTAAACTATGCGTATTTCAAGATTTCTGTTCTCACAGCAGGGTGATAAGCTTTGGCGAGTGAGTCCTCTCAAGTTACAGCTCTATTACTTCTATTAGCTAGAAGAGGAATAACAAGCTATGAGAGATTGAGTTCAGCACTAGCTCTAGTAAATAAAGTGAAGATAACTAGCCAGAAAGAAGTAATAACAGCTAATGTTGAAAACCACGCTGTAAAAATAGGACTAGATGGATCATACTCGTGCACATGTGCAGACTTCATATATAGGAAAAAGCTATGTAAACACATAATTGCAACACTAATAGAAGCTAAACCAAGTGTCAGCATTAAAGCTCTAGAAGCAATAGTTCAACAAAAGCCAAAAGTAGAGATGACAATAAGCACTGGGATAAAAGAGCTAGATAGCTTTGCTCCAATACCGATAGGAGTAGTTGGAATAATAGGTCCAAGTAAGATTGGGAAAACACTACTTGTAACACAAATGCTCTACAAGATATCTAATGACGCTAAGAAGCCAGCACTATATGTTGACACAGAGGGATTCTACACTCCTGAAGCAATATCTAAAAGTGAAGAAATATTTGGAAAGAGATACGGTAAAGACGCAAGAGTAGAATTCATACAGATTAAGACTCTAGAGTCTCTATTAAACTTCTTAGGTCTCTCTATAAGTATTGAAGCAAAAGAGAAGAAAGTAGATGTAACAGTAAACTTTGTAACTAGCGCTGAAGACACACCCATAATGAGGATAGCTCAATTCTTAGATATTTCAGCATTAGCTATAGATTCATTCACTATGCCCATAAAGAGAGTATTTGGAAGCGGTACACAGAATCTTCCAGCTAGAGCTGCATTAATAAATGGAATGTTCGCCAGACTAGAAGAGATATCTGCAACTCTAGATATACCTATATTCGTAACTCACCATGTTGGAAAATCTCCAATTAATCCATACGATCCATACAAACCATACGGTGGATCAGCACTACTATATAATCTCAAACACATTCTCTTAGTTCTACCAGGAAAAGATGCAGAAGAGAGGAGGATAGTGAGGTATGCTTGGCCATATCTACCTAGAGACGAAATATCACTATACTTGGTGAAAGACTATGGGTATGTTGGATCAGAAGAGTATTCGAAACATTCATCAAAAGCTGAGTGAACTATATGGACTACTCTACTCATTCCCCAGAGAGGTGGGAGATCCAAACAGAAAAATAGTTAGAGACTTAAACGAATTCTTCAAGTTTATCTTAGAGTGCACTAAGAACAATAAGCCATGTTATGCTGCAGTATATAGATTTAAAGACCAAGAGTTCAAAGAGCCAGAGATAGATAGAGTATTCTTAGATTTTGACGCAGGTGAAGAATCACTAGAAGACTGCTGGATAGAAGTAAAAAATTTTGCGGAGTTCTTAGAGTCTCTAAAAATACATCCATTAATTATTTTTTCAGGCAAGAAAGGATTCCACATCTATATTTTCTTTCCAGAAGTATCGTTAAAGCATCCTAAAGAAACAATACAGAAATTTATCTCTCTCTTAATATCTAGATATCAAGCTGAAAGAAAGAAAGAAATAAAATATTTAGATAGAAAAATAATTGGAGACACAAGGAGACTAGCTAGAATACCCTACACTATCCATGAAGAATCAAAGAGAGCAGCAATAATAGTTAAATCTCTAGATATGAAGCTTGAAGAAATACTTAAAGAATCAGTGAATCCAGAGATCACTATACCGGTGATAGTTAAAAATGAAGAAGTAACATTCGTATTAAGATACATTGACGAAGTATTAGACGTAGAGATGAAAAAATTTCAAAGAGAAGAAGAAAAGAAAGAAGGAATAGTCTACCTTCAACTACCATGCATAAAGACACTATTAACTACTCCACTACCGCCTGGAAAACGGAGAATGGGAGCATCAAAATTTATAGCTATAGCTTACTATTTCGACCACAATGGATCAATGGAGGGATTCGAGACAGTAGCAGAACTATTCGCTGAAAGACAGAGAATAGGACACGAGTTGAGAAAGAGTGAAGTACTAGGGTGGAAAAGGGGAGTATATCAGCTAAACAATGGACAGGGACCAGTATGGAACTGTGGAGAAATAAAGAAATACTTCCAGGAAGCAATACTTCCATTAAAGTGCTACAAGTGCCCACTAGAGAAGAAGAGAATAGAGGAAGAAGTATCTAGAAAACTCCAAGAAATAAGAGCACAATATGCAGTAGAGAAGAAAGACTTCCTTGAAGAAGTAAAGAGAATACTAGACGCATTCGTAGTGGGAGAAGAAGAAAACAAGCTACTACTATACCTATTACTATTAGAGAAGCAGAACGTTATAATTAAGGGTCCACCTAGCAGTGGAAAGACAACACTAGTTGAAGCAGTATTAAAACTATTCCCAGAAGAAGAAGTAGAGATAGTTTCAGGTGCTACTAAGAAATTCTTGAGGTGGATGGAGAGAGACTACATTCCAATACTATACTTGAAGGAAGCACCAAAAGACATATTGGAAGAATTAAAGGGAGAAGGATTAGCCATGGACATAAAGCTAGCTATGAGCGATAAAGAGTTAAGAATACTAATGGTTGACCCAAGAGAGAAGAAAACAATAGAGAAGAAAATTAGAGTAGACTCAGTAGTGATGACAACAATAGATATAGACATACCTGCAGACATAGAGAGTAGAGTATGGATACTAGCACCAGATATATCTCCAGATCAAACAAAGAAAGTACTACTATATAAAGCACTACAGTACAGTCCACTAAACATAGAGATAAATAGAGAGAAACTAGAAGAAATAAGACAAGTATCTAAAGCACTAAGATCAAACACCAAAGTAATAATACCGGGATCAAGACACATAGCTGAAGCATTCTTCGAATACGCACACTACCCTAGAGTAAGGAGAGACATAGAGAAACTATTCCTACTAATTGGAGCAATAGCTAAAACACGTGGAAGAATATACGAGATAAATGGAGAAAAAGTAGTAGTAGCATCACCTGAAGACGTAAAAACAGCGCTAGAATTATCTAAAAACACACTAAAAGCAATGATCTCCAATATAGATACATTCATATACACAATATATAATGCTCTAAGAGAACTACAAGAAAAAACACCAGTAATCACAGCACAATACGTAACAGAAGTATTAGACATACCACAATCACTAGCAGAAGAATACTTAGAAAAACTCGTAAAAAGCGGACTAGCAACAAGATATAGAGAACAAAACCAAACAGTATACAGACTAAGAGCAATAGAAGACAAACCAATAAACATAGACTTCACCAAAATAGAAGAAGAATACAGAAGATTCTTAGAAAACCTCAAAGAAAAAACACAAACATAAAAATTCATTTTTTAAACTCAATAGTTAAAAAAATACATCAAGATATTTACTTCTCAAACTTCAAAGTTAAAAAAATTAACCTCAAAGTAAAATACTCTAAAGTACGAAAGCCGTACTCCCTAACTTTTTATTTAATTAATTTAACGACAAAGTTTAATCTCCTAAATAGTGAAGTTAAAAAAATTAACGATCCAGAAAAATATTTTAACTATTCATTTAATTTTATTGATGATTTACTATCTCTACTCTAAGTTGATTATTTGAGTTTTATACTTGGAAGTTTATTTTTTAATATATTTGGTTTGAGTTTTAAACTTCTCTGTTTGAGTCTCTAATTTTTTCTTTAATTTTTTTATTTTTCGAGATGATTTGACGCTAGAATATCTTATTGTAGTAGTTTAGTGGAGGAGAAAAGTAAGGATGAAAAAAAGAAAAAAAATATTTGATTTAAAGTCTAGTTGCTGTTTTTTCTAGTGTTAGTAGTATGGTGTGTATCCTGTGATAGCTGAAGCTATGGTATCGCAGACTTCTGGTATTGCTCCTAGAGCTACGAATCTAGCTTTTAGAGCTGCAGCTATTCTCTGAAGTGTTGCTCCACTGTGGCTGAATTTAGCAGAGCTTAGAGCGAATCCGAAGGCGTAGTGTATACCGTGTAGACCTACGTCTACTCCCATTTCTTCAAGTATCTGTCTAACTTTCTCTCTGTCTTGAACTATTAGCTGTGTAGCTACCTGGAATCTTGGTATCATTACAGTGTCTCTAATTGCTGTTAATGCAGCTGTAACGTTTGCTCCATCGTACTTGATTTTGTATTTTGTAAATTGACTCATGTAGGTTTCAGGCATCTATCTCACCTCTCACCTACCTAGAGCTGCAACTATTGATGCTATCTTTGTTAATGCGTCTGGATTACCTCCCTTTAGCGTATACTCTGTGATAAAGCCATCTATTACGCTCTTAGGTGGAGTTCCAACATATGCTTGAGCTACTTTCCAGACTTTTAGTCCAAAAGCTATGTGTACACCCCATCTACCTACTGGTATGTCTAAGTCGCTTAATATGCCTCTAATGACTTCTATGATTGTTCTAGCGTTTAATCCCTTAACACTATACTTAGTTATAGCTAACTCTTTCACTGCGTCGTATCTTCTTCCAACTCTATCTGGAGCTGTCTTGCCAACATATGCCGCTAACATGTCGTCTGCATATTTTACGAGTTTAGCCATATTTTCACCTCGGTATTTATTATTTAATTCAATTAGGCTAATATTTGAAAATATATAAGTGTCAATAAATAATTTATATTTGAAATCGAGAAAGCTGTGTTTGAGGTTTAGATCATGATTTCAAAACATGAAGTTGAAACAAAAACTGAAACAAAAACATTACAAATTCTACCAACAGAAGTAGATGTAACTTTTGTAAATAAACTTAAAGACGTCTTTGGAATAGAGGGAGCAAGAGCAGTATTAAGGCTCATTAGATCTATGCTAATAAGGAAACTACATACAGTTCTAGTATGGGGCAACTGGTATCTTACAAAATTAGATGTAGCTGGATTAAAGCTTAGAGTCTCTATTTCTAGATACTATGGAGACTTAGTGTATGAGATAACTATTAGAGCAACAATTGAAGACATAGATCCCGTATTAATAAAGAAGAATCTTAGAGAAATATATAAGATGGCTAAAATAGATAAAGAAGCAGAGAAAGTAGCTAGAGACATTGAAGAAATAGTAGCTAGACACATTAAAGAACACCAGTTAGAAGAAGAAGAATTAGAGGCGAGCACTTGATGGGTGAACAAATAGTATTACTTCTACCTAAAAAAGTATCTGAAGCATTAAAGAAGAGAGCTGAAAGAGAGAAAATGTCAATAGAAGAATTAATATTAAGAGCTGTAGTTAAAATAATAGAAGAGGAGATGAAAAAATGAGCTCAGCGTACTCTGATCTAATGAGTTTACTATATAGATTTCTAACTCCAGCGGAGATAAATAAAGTGAGATTAGCAATAGAAGCTGGAGCTAGAGGATTTATTAGGGGAAAATACACTATAGATCAAGTTGAGAGAACAGCTGAAAGAATATGTATATTAATAGAGGGAGCACACATAAAAGAAATAAGAGAATATGAGAGCGACACTGGAGAAATATTTGTAGATAAATGTAAAGAACTATTAGCTAGAGCAGTATATGAAGAAGCAATGAGGACAACTAGCCCATACACGCTGTTCATGGAGAGAGAAGAATTAAAACCTGGAAGGAGAGAAGGAGTAGAATTATTTTAATGGGAGATTGAAGAAATGAGAATTGGAGTATTCACAAGCAGTAGAGCTGTAAGCTTGCAGAAAGTAGCTTTAGATGTAGCTGGAGTTCTCTCATCAATGGGAGTAGATGCAATAATAGAGTACGGTGGATATAGTGTAAAGACTCTACTTAAAGTAGACGGTGGAATAGTAGTAATGCCAGTTGACTTAGTTCACTGTTTACAGTACATGTATCTATGCTATAGACTTAGAACAATAGGTAAGAGAGCACTATTCTACGGCACAATAGAAGGATATGTAAGAAACCCTGAGACTTACGAATGGGTTAGAGACTACGTTGACTTTGTAGCTAACTCTAAGTATACTGCTGAAAGGCTAAAGATGGCTGGATATAATGTAATAGATGTAGTTCACCATGGAATAAACACGGAGATATATAGAGATGCTCCAATTTTTGGTCAAAAAGCTAGAGAGAAACTCGGATTATCGGGAAACATATTTCTAGTTGGATATATAGCATCTGATCACAGGAGAAAAGGACACGATTTAGCATCACAAGTAGTTAAAATAGTTGGAAAGAAAGATAAATCAATAAAGTTCATTATTGTATCTAGAGATAAAGCTGAAAAATATTATAGAGGACTAGATAACGTAATATTCTTAAACAAGTTTGGTGAACTATCAGAGTCAGCAATAAAGACGCTATATGGAATGATAGATCTATATTCTCAATTCAGCTTAATAGAGGGATTTGGACTACCTGTACTTGAAGCACTAGCTTGTGGAAGACCAGTGATACATGGAGACTATAATCCATTGTCTGAAATAACTAATAAAGACACTTCTTTCAGGGTTCCAATAAGGGGTAAGAAACTATATGTGGAGAACACTGGGATAATATATGAGCTACACTTATATAATCCTGAAGAATATGCTGAAATACTTCTCCAAGCTAAAGATGAAGTATTAAAGAATAAGAGAGACTATGAAGACTTAGCTAGACTTAGAGCACAAGATTTTGAACTATTTCCAACATATATGAAGATAAAATATATTCTAGATTCTCAAAGACCACTGGTAGATGAAGCAGCTGTGAGAATATATTTAAGTGACGAAAAATAATTAATGAATAGGTGATAAAATGACTACAACTCAAACTACACAGCCTACACCACCTATAGAAACACCAAAGCCACCGCCAGAGATGGAAGAACTAATACAACTACTAACAGAACTATTTGTTAAAGCAAGCGAGCTAGCATTAGCCTGCATAGAGATTGGAGAAGAAGAAATAAGTAAGAATCCAGCGTTAAAAGACCTTAGAGACTCATGCCTAGAGACAACTAGAATAGTTAGAAAAATAGTTAGAATAAGTAGGAAACTGCCTAGGTAATACTATGAGTATAACTAGTGTTAGAAGAATTCTTTTTCCAGGCTTCCTCCTCAACATTGATAACTGTAACGTATACTTATTCTCTATCTCAAAGGTGTCTCCTCTTCCTGAAACCACTCAATTCATTATTTCTCAAATAGTTGAATGCGACGGAAAGAGATCTAAACAGTTCCTCATATTTGCTGATAATCAAGAAGACTATATTAGGAAACTTAAGAGAGAGATAGCTTTATTTAAGGCGATAATTTATGGAGGAACCTATGACATATATAGATCTGGATGAAGTAGACTTTGAGAAATTAGTTGAAGCAGTAAAAGCAGCTATATCTAGAAATATTTTCAGTGAAGAATCAATAAAGAGAATGCTTAGTGAATCTATAACTATACCTATAGAAGAGCTAAAATTAGAAGAGCTAGCATCACTAGGTTTCTCCATAACTGACCCAATAGGTCAAATAGCTGAATGGTTAGCTTCACAATTAAAGAATCTAGCATCATGGTTTGCTACAGCGGTGGAAACTATTATTGCTCCAATAAAATCCATGCTGGACAGTGTATGGTCATTTGTTCAGAGGATTCCCTCATATGTTATTGATGGCTTGAGAGTATTCTTTACTCAACTATCTAATGCTGTAAGCTCTATTCTAGATAATTTGAGAAAGATAGCTGGAGAGATTGGAAGCGCTGTCAGTTCTATAGGATCCACTATACTTAAAAATCTGGGAGATGTTTTCTCAGCTTTGAAGAATGCTCTAAGCTCTCTTGGAGATACTATACTGAAAGCTCTATCTGGAGTACTGAGCACTCTCCAAGGAGCTCTATCTAAAGCAGTAGAATCTATACTAGCATTCTTGAAGAGCGTGGGAGATGCACTAGCAAGTGCAGTGAAAGGAATAATAGACACTATTGTAAGCATAGCTGGAAAAATTGGAGAAATGATAACAGCACTAGGTGAAGCAGTAAAGAAGGGATTAGAAAGCTTTATTAACATGATTCTAGATGGATTGAAGAAAGCATGGGATTTCATTCAGAATATTGGACAAATGCTTGGAGACGCAATAGCTAAAGGAATACAGTTCTTAAGTGATGCTTTATCTAAAGCTGGAGAAGCAATAATGAGCATGTTAAGGCAAGCTGGAAGCATGATATTAGAAGCGATAGGGAAAATTCCAGAGTTCTTTACAGCAGTTAAAGATGCAGTAGTGTCAATGTTCCAATCTTTAGCTAACTGGATCTGGGAAGGAATAAAGACAGTTGGAGAAACAATATATGGATTCTTTGAGAAAGTCTGGAAAGGCATAGTGGAGATCGGAGAGAAAATATTCACTATCTTGAGTGAAGTAGCATCTAAAATTACTGAGGGAATAAAGTACGGATTAGACTCACTATGGAATAATTTACAAAAAATAGCTGAAGGAATACTAGACTCTCTAGGAATAGTTAGAAATACAATAATTTCTACTTTCCAGAGCCTAATTAACTCTCTATGGGAAGGAGTGAAGACAATTGGAGATAACATCTACAACTTATTTAAGGAAGTATGGACCGGATTAACTACGCTTGGAGATAAGATTATTTCAACAATAAGTGAAGGAATATCTACAATCTTTGAGAATATTAAGTCAAGTATAGACTTCTTATGGAATACTATTAGAGAAGCATCAAGAGGAATTCTAGAAGCATTAGATAGAGTCTGGAGCTTTATAGGAGAATGGATGAGTAAGATTTCAGGAATGCTTCAAGAGTTCTCTAGTAGACTAAAAGAATCTCTAGAAAACGTCTTTAACACTCTAATGAACACTATAAGTTCAAATGTAGATCAAATAATGAGAACTCTAAGCACTCTGCCAGACGCATTCTATAATATGATCACTAATATTTTCGACGTGTTAGGGAAACTCCACGAAGAAATAATACTTATAGGTGAGAAGTTTAAGACAGCTGCAACTCAACTATTACAGACTCTAGAAGTCCATGGAAAATACTTAGTGTATGCTGCTGAAAGAGGATATGACTTAATAGAGTTCCTTACTGGATTCTATGAAGGACTAACAGGTGAGAAAGCTCCACCCATACTTCCACCTAAAGCTATGTTTACTGATGGAAGTCCAGGTCAAGGACCAGCTTACAGAATGGGTGTAGCTGGAGGATCATCTATTAGTTGGCTGCTAACAGGACAATCAGCTATGACTGATGTCTTCAAAACTATTCAGAGTGCAATATTAGATTTCCTTAAGAATCCAGCTGAATGGTTCACTAAGAATCTAGTAACTCCAATGTGGAATACTCTACTGAATGTTGCTGAAACCATAATGAGAGCTGTAGGAGATCTAGGAAAGATTATTTATAGAGCTCTATCAACTATTAAAGATGTTATGATTAACTTGTTTAAGAGTTTTGGACTCTGGCTTAGAGACATAATTCTAAGTCTAGTATCCTGGCTAATAGATAGAGCTAAAGAACTATATGAGGGAGCTAAGACAATAGGATGGACAATAACGAGAACAATGATAGATACTATATTAAAGATTCAAGAGTGGAGTAGTGATGCAGTCAAGTCAGCTCTAGGACCATTAGTAAATAGGTTATTTAAAGAATTAGGAATATCAACTCCACCTTATCTCACACCCTGGAACTTTCTAGCTGCATGGATATTATCTCACGCTGTTATTATAGCATTCTATCTAATTCCATTACTTTCATCTTTTGAGATGAGAGCTGCAGCATATGTTATTAGAGGAATGGGGATGACAATAACTAGGATTCCAATGGAGACATATATATCTCTAGCGCCATTAGGGCTTGGTGTAAGCGTACGTCTAGATCTCTCTAAATGTCTAGGTCCAGCTATAATGCAGTTTGGAGACGAACTAGAGAAGTTTGGCGACGAATACTTTAAAGGTCTATGGAGAGGATATGGACACTGGTTTGGAAGATATGTCTCAGTATGGTGGAACTTCTACTTTAGGAATCTCATACCAATAGAGTTCCCGCCTCTAACAGACATATCTGAAGCATGGCTTAGATCTAGAGTAGCTGAGAAGATTCCATCGGTGCTTGGAGCTAAAACTATAGATATTCAAGAAGGAATGCTCTACTATCTCAAGTTGAGAGGATATTCAGACTTCGTCATAAAGTACTGGTATGCTGAGCCAGAAGAATTCTATACTACTCTATTCGACAGGTTCCAAATAGAGAGAAAGATTCCTCTAGCTGGAGTCTGGAAACTTCCATCTCCCTCAGATGTAGCGAGAATGTGGATTAGAGACGTGTTGAGACCTCCTACAATAGCTCCAGAGAAACTAGTAGAGAACTTAACTAAGATCTATGAAGCAGTAGGAATATATAGAGACGTAGGACTACTATACACTCTACTAGCTTTCAGATATCCTAGTCCTGGAGACTTAGCTGAATTCTACTGGAGAGGTATAGCTAAACTACTATGGCTTCCAACATCTATGGAGGAGCCTGAGTGGAGAACTATATTTAGGATTCCAGACACATGGAAGAGTATTGCTCCATATGAGCTCAACTTAAGAGCAGATAGAGCTAAAATCTTAAATACTCTAATATCTATATATATGAGATGGCACGACTACTTCCCAGTAGCATGGCATCCAGATTTCCCAACAGATAAAGCTATAGTAACAGAACTAATGGCTGAGCTTCCTGGAAGGCTAGATTTGAGATGGCTCACTAGATGGGGAATATTCCAACACTTATCTGAAGCAGGAGTAGATGTAATGGCTGACTTAAAGACAATATATGAGTCGTTCACTAAGCTAACTGGAGAAGAAACTAGAAAGAGAGAAGTATCTCCAGAAATAATACTAGATGCTAGATTTCTAGCTAGATTCCTGATAGGTGCTAGAGTTAATCCACTAATAGCTCCACTGCTCTCAGTAGCACAAGTTCACGCTGTGCTAGCACCAGAGCTAACACTATTGAGAACAGGATTCATAGATTCAGTGAGAAGAGGATACATAACTCTAGATGTCTCGGAAGAATTAATGTCTGGATTAATAAAGATAATGTTTAGAACAGGATACATAGACTATACAACGGGAGAATTTAAAGAAGTAGTTTATCCAAAGCCAGTTTTCTGGCTACCAGCTGAAAGAAGACTATTACAGATGAGAGCAGTATTTGACAGATACAACATGCTTCTCACAGACTTAGTTAGGAGAGCAGTCTATGGAATAGTATGGGTAGCTATAACTCCAGATGAAGCAATAGCTGCAGTAAGAGACCTCCACTCAATATTGAGCCAGCACATAAGTAAATGCATAAAGAAGATATCGGGAATAGATTGGAAGCCAATACTAGATGAAGAATACATTCAAGTATGGATAAAGTACGCTACTGGAGTTAGAACAATTGGAGTGAGAACATGGATAAGGAGACACATATCTAGATTCATGGGTTGGCTATTCTTCAGAATAATTTATGGATGGGTTGAACCAGAAACACTAGACAGATTCATTGAAAATATCTCCAAAGTTGTAGTTAACGGTAAAGAAATTAAAGTATTAGCAGACGAAGAAGTAGTATTCTTCAAAACTGTTGCTCAACAAATATATGGAATAGTTAAGAGAGAACTAGTTCCATCACCGAGTACTCTTGCAACACTATCAGAATATTTAGATATAAGTAGAGAAATAGTTGACCGAGCACTAGAACAATACAAGATACCTTCGCCTTTTGATGAAATATATAGAGCATATATTAATGTGAGACCAATTAAGTCAGACTATAAGACTCTATTAAACAGAGCTAGAACAGCATACGTGAAGAAAATAATAACAGATGAAGAATGGAAGAGATACTTAGAGAGAGCTGTAAACTATGGATTCACTCGGAGAGAATTAGAAATAATTCAAGAAATAGCCGACTTAGAGGAGAAGATTCAAGAAAGTAGATCATGGAGTCCAACTATCTTAACACTAATAACTATAAGTGAAATAATACCTAGAGCAATAGAGCTATTGAAAGAATATCCAGTGAAACCAGCTTTCAGAGAAATAATAAACGAATACGCCAAAAAGAAGCCCCTAGTAGATGACCTTAGAGCATTAATTACAGCGTATTTTAGAGCTAAAAGATATACCGAGATACCTAAAGAACTGGAAGACAGAGTCCAAGAATATTTCAGAGAGCTCGGAGTTACAGAAGCAGAGATAGCTATAAGAAATCTAGCTATAGAATTATTAGAAATAGCTGAAGAAGCTAGACAATGGACACCAACACCTTCTACAATAGCTACAATATCAGAGTATGTAGAAATACCTCAGACATTGATAGATCAAGCTTTAGCTAAGAAGAAGATAAGTGAAGAGTGGGCTAAAATATTGAGACAATATATTACTATTAGACCGCTAGCTGATGACTTAAGAGCTCTAATTAGTGCTTACTTTAGAGCTAAAAGATATATTATATTACCTAAGGAGATAGAAGACCAAGTTCAATCATACTTATCCAGGTACGGATTCACTAAAGAAGAATTAGAGATAAGGAATCTAGCAATAGAGCTATTAGAGCTGGTAGATGAAGCAAAAGCATGGGTTCCATCTATCTCCACAATTGCTACTATATCTGAATATATTGAAATACCACAAGAACTAATAGACCAAGCACTAGCTAGAAAGAAAGTACCAGAAGCATGGAGTAAGATACTGAAACAATATATTGCGATAAGACCACTCATAGATGAAATTAGAGCATTGATCTCAGCATACTATAGAGCTAAGAGATATGTAGAAATACCTAAAGAAATAGATGATCGAGTTCAAGCATACTTTAAAGAATACGGATTAACTCCAGAAGAGCAAGAAGTAAGAAACCTAATAGTACAACTACTAGAACTAGTAGAAGAAGCAAGAGCTTGGACACCTAGCCCTACAGCTATAGCTACTATTAGTGAATACGTGGAGATTCCACAAAACCTAATAGATGGAGTATTAGCTAAAAAGAAGATATCTGAAGAATGGGCTAAAGTACTCAAACAATATATTCAAGTAAGACCATTAGCAGACGAGATAAGAGAACTAGTTAGAGCATACTATAGAGCTAAGAGGTATGCAGTATTGCTTGGTGAAGAAATACCTAAAGAAATAGAAGACAAGATTAAAGTATACTTCTCAAAATATGGAGTTACACCAGTTGAGATGGAAGTGAGAGACACGGTAATAAGCTTAGAAGTACTAGCAGAAGAATTCAGAGAAGCATTAAGGACTAGAGTACCGTCTCCAACGCAGATAGCTTCACTTAGCGAATACATATATATTTCTCCAGAATTAGTTGAAGTAGCATTAGAGAAGTATAGGGTAGATGAGAGATTTAAGCCAATATTCTTAAACTACATAAAGATTAGACCAATAATTGATGATGCACGTGGAGCAATAAACGCATATTATAGAGCTGTAAGATATAGTGAAGTCTACGGTACAACTATACCTAAAGAAATAGATGACTCAATAAAGAGCTTAATGCAGACTATTAATATGACTGAAGAAGAAAAGAGAATTAGAGAGCTTAGAGCAAGAATAGAAGCAATGATAGATATATGGAGGCAAGAAGTCAGAGAATATCTTCCAACTCCAACCGTTATTGCTACAATTAGTGAATATATAACACTGCCTTCAGATCTAATATCTAAAACACTAGAGAAGAGGAGAGTTCCAAAAGAATGGATAGATATCTGGATTAAATACATTCAAGTGAGACCACTAGCAGATGACGCTAGAGCTTTAATGACAGCATACTATAGAGCTGTTAGAGCTTCAAGATTCTATGGAGTAACTATTCCACAGGAGCTAACAGTGAGAGTACAACAATATTTAAGTAAAGCTGGAGTAACTCAAGAAGAAATAGAGATTAGAGATCTAGCAGCAGAATTCGAAGTATTCGTAGAAGAGTTAAGAAGAGGAGAAACAATACCTGCGCTTGGAGCTCTAGTAACAATGAGCGAATACATAGAGATACCAAGCGACTACATTCTCTCAATTTTAACTAAGAGAAGAATAGAAGCAACATATAGAGAACTCTGGTTAAAATACATAGAAGCTAGATCTATAGCAACAGAAGTAAATAGAGTAGTCTCAGCGTTCACTACACTATACACAAGGTTCGCAGTGCCAACTGAACTAGTTGACGCAGTTAGACAATTGATGAGTAGAGGTGGATGGACAAGTAAAGAAATAGAAATATTTGACGTAGAACTATATATTAGAAAACTATATAGGACACTAACACTCGTAATTCCAACCGTGAGACAATTCATAATTGATGCTACATATCTACCTAGATATGAATCTCTACTGGAAGACTTATTTAATACATATGCTATAAGCATAAAAGAGCTTCAGAAACAAGTAGAATACTATAAGAAACTAATAAAGAACAGAAGAATATGGAGACACTTCTCATGGTATAGGACACAATTAACTTACGCATACACTTATGGAGCAATAAGTGAAGAAGAAGCTAGAAAAGCACTAATGAAGTTCGTAGACATAGGATTAATAGATGAAGACGAACTAAACATAATAATTGAAGGAATGAAGATTAGAGCTCTAGGTTATAGAGCATATAGAGCTACGAGATAGCAGAGAGAAGAATATTAGAGTCTCAAAAAATACTTAACTAAGGGGTAGAAAATATGAGCACACCTTCATCTATAGAGGAGAAGATGAAGAAAGAGCTTGAAGAATTAAGAAAGAAAGTTGAAGCTTTACTCAAAAAGATGGATGAAGACATAGCTAAGTTGAGAGGGACAAAGACAAGTTGAGCTACTCTCAGCAAGCTAAAGCACTAATGGAGCAGAAGTATAATTACTGGAGAAAGCTTCTAAGTGATAAAGCAATAGAAGACAATATATTTACAACTGTAAGCATGATGGACTACTATAGATTAACTTACGACTTAAACACTTTTGACTCAGTGTTCTCATCTATATTTATGAGCTTAACTTATAGAGTGCCAATGGGGGAGATCTCAACGTTTAATCAATGCTATAATGTAGATCTCCCATCACCAGAGGAGTTCACTCAAGGTAAGCTACTACACATAGAGCAAGTTAATTGCTTAGAGAAGTATCCTGGAATGGGAGTATGGCTTTCAGACTTAATGCACTACATGCAGTCTCACTTTGGTCCAATATTAACTCAAACTCAACTAGAAAAAGGATATTTCGATAAAACATACTATGGATACTCTTACTATGATCCAGAGCCAGTAAGATACTTTATAAGGTCTACTGCATTAAAGGAGTCTAAGAGATCTATCAGTGGAAGAGGATACGCTAAAATATTTGAATCTCTAATTCAAGCACTAGGCATGAACTATGAGACTGTAGATAAAATATACACTTATCTTAGAGCTTTCGATAAAGCTAAATTTGAGTCAGCACTATCAGAGTACTCTTGGTCTGACAAAACTAAAGTCCAAGAAGAAGTAGACGGAAAAATACCTATTCCAACCGAGAACTTAGAGGGAGAGCAGAAAGAAATTAGAGCATATAGTTTAGGAAACCTATGGCTAGATATACTAGCTGAAACACTAGGTGTAGACGTTACTCCAATAGTTAAAGACGGTCTACCACCAGTAGAGGGAGTAGTAGATCCATCTAAGAGAGCTGACATAGCAATAGCTGACATAATATCTAGAGAGCAGAAGAATAGACTAATATATATGCCTCTCTTAGCAGCAAACTATCAGAGACATGAAGAGAGAATGAATCCATATGTAAGCAAGAGGACAGACACTTATGGAGTAGGTAGAGCAATATACTATAATATTAAAGAAATATTAGACAGAGAGCTCAAAGACTTACCGAGATTCGTGAGAAACCAATACAATGTGGCAGTACAGCAACTATACTCAAGGCTAACTAGAGATGGAGGATGGGGATATGAGACATATAGATCTATGACTCTAGAAGAGCTTAAGACTCAATGGCTTGAAGAATGGAGTAGAAAAGGACTAGATAGAGAAATATTAGAGAAACTATTCGATAAAGCAATAGAAGCAGTAAAGTTCTATGGTCCACAGAGACTAGCAGCTAAACTGACACAAGCAGCTATATATTCGAGGTAGATAAATATGGGAAGATACGACTACCTTTACATTCGACCAGGAATAAGAATAACTACAGTATGGGGTAACAGCTTAGTTGACGCATTAAACGAACTAGCAAACATAGTCTTCAATCCAATAGTGAAGATGAGAGTACTCAATCTCACTCCCACTCCTGGAACAAGTGGCACCTATGGATCTATAATCGTAGAGTCTCCAGAAGAGAGCAGAGGATGGATAATATTAATGATCAAGATGCAGTGGACAGGAGAGTTCACTATTGGTGAAGAAGTAAAGATAAAAATAGTAGCAACATTCTCAGATAACACTACTGCACAATTAGAGAAGTCTTCCACTAGTACTGGTGAAGTATGGCTAAGCCAGGGAGAAGTAGCATCACTGTGGAAAGATGGAGTAGTAGTAAAGAAGATAGAAGTGTCTTCAACTAGCAATATGAGCACTACTGGAGTTGGAACAACAGTATTAGTATACTGTATAGAAGCATAAAGAGAGCTGTCTCAATGACTAAGAAAGTTCTCTATACTTACTTCAAGAATATTACGTGCTCTTTCACTCTAGTCTCACAGAAGCACTTAGAGTATTTAAGCAAGATCCCAGAGATAGAAGTCGTCTCTTTTGACGCAGAATACTTTCCCTACCTTAATCCTAGAGAAAAATATATAGTAGTCCTTCATCCATGGATAGGTATCTGGAGTAGATTCCTAAGCTATCTAGAAGACACTAGGAAGAGATTCTATACGTATATGGAGATGAATAGATTAAAGTGGAATAAGCTAGTAGGATTCGATGTATGTGATTCAGATAAAATATCTGATCAAGCTGTACAAGTACTCAACCAAGCTGATAAAATAATAGTTCCATCAAGCTTCTGTAGAGAAGTATTCGAAAAAAGTGGAGTAAAAACTAAAATATTTAGAATACCTCATGGAGTTGATCCAGACTGGTATACTACTCCAAGCGTAATGGAGACAGGACCATTGAAGCCTATTAGTACAGCTGTAGCAACAGTATACTTCTATAAGTTTAAGACAAACTCCAAGATGCTTTTATTTTATCTATGGCACTCATCTCTTAGAAAAGGACTAGAAGAAGTGATTGAAGTCTACAAGAAGCTAGCAAGCGAGAGAGATGACGTATTCTTAGTTATAAAGACGAGCACTAAAGATCAACCCGGAATAGACTTAGTCAGAGAGCAGATTGGAGACAAGAGAGTTATACAGATATATGGATGGATAAGCGACTACGAGAAGATAGCACTATATGATGCAGCAGACATAGTGCTAGGGTTCACTCGAGGTGGCTCATTTGAACTCAATTTTTTAGAAAGTTTAGCTAGAGGAATTCCTGTGGTTACTTCAGATTGGGGTCCATGGACAGAGTATGTTCCAAGATTCCTTCAAGCTAAGAGAGGAGAAAGAGTTAGAGTATTACCAGAGAGCACTATACATATTGGATACGGATACAAAGTAGACGTAGAAGACGCATTAAACAAAATACACGACATCCTGGAGAACTATGAAGACTATAAAGCTAGAGTAGAAGAATGGAGGAGGAAAGTACTAATGAACGAGTACAGGTGGGATATAATAGCGGAGAAAATAGTGGAAGTAATTAAAGAAGAGTGATATCATGACAAAGCTCAATCTATGCTGTGAAACACTTAAGAAGATATTAGAGCAAGTAGGCTTCACAATAGAGGAGATTAGAAACAATGAAGGAACCAATATCGCTTACAAGATACGTAAAAAATGCTGAATACACTATAAATAGTGGAAAAACTAATAAGAATAATTGAAGACAGGTGATAGAGTGAGAAGCATACTTGGAAAAATAATATTATTGTATAGAGTCTATAATTCCTACTTAAAAAATGAGGTGGTAGAGTGCCAGACATAGTTCTAGACTACCACAGGCTCAAGACGCCAATAGACCACCCAGACCAATCAGTTACAAGGGCTAAGCTGGAGTATCCGACGGTCGACGTGCCACTAGTATATCTTGCTGCGATAGGTAAGGCTGTGCAGTCTTACGCTGTGGGTTCATCTAGTAGTAGCATTGTTACAGTGGACTCCTTTACTGATAAATCTTTGCACGTAGTCGCACAGGTTAGTCCAGGCGATATTGACGTTTCTCGTGCTAGATACGTTGATGAGGGCAGCTACTACGGAAACGCCACTAATGCAGGTGCTACAACAGCAGACTACTATATATATAAAGTCGTGAACTACACTCGTACAACTCTAGCGACTGAGGCAATCGACCTATCGTCTGGTACGTGCTACATGTTTAAGCTCTCTACGAGTGGCTCAACGATAAAGGGAGTTAGAGAGACGACGACTCTAAGTGCTACGGACACAACATTTGCTAGTGGAATGTTTGGAAGCTACACAACCGTGCCTGGTTTAGACTCTAGGAGTGCCCGTGCATATACTCACGCCTTAATGATGTACTTGAGAGCTCCTTTCTCGCCTCTACCTCCAGCATTGTCTGTTCTAGAGCTGGAAGTGGAGGGCGACGGGACGGCTGAAGATCCGTTTAAACCCTCATTATCAAAGAACTTGGTTGAAGTCACATTACAACTCACAGGTTTGCCAGAATTTCTTTACCTAGATGCTAGGAAGTACTCAATACTCAAAGCTAAGGGGTTCACAGATGAAGAAATACAATTATTATTAGGTTATATCCCTCAGCGTCAAGTTGACTTAGATAGCGTTACTTGGGGCGCCTTTGAATTTCACCCTGATAAAGCTAATACCGTTATAATCACTATTACTGGCGATAATCCATATCAGAGTGGTGC
>Ga0272445_1000566_pt1 | contig 34068 bp, 38 predicted proteins | sample YNPCB0031_FD_194404 | JGI IMG/M metagenome (GOLD analysis project Ga0272445, IMG submission 194404) | Hot spring sediment microbial communities from Yellowstone National Park, WY, United States - YNP-CB-003-1 | ecosystem: Environmental > Aquatic > Thermal springs > Hot (42-90C) > Sediment... | reverse complement strand
AAACTATAGAGGTGATTTTTCATGTTAGTACCTCCTTGGTGGGGTTTGAGGGTATTATAAGCCTCCTCCCTGCCAAGACTTTTTTCCTAAGAGATTTCCAGCTTCTCTGAATTTCTCACCCGAGGTAAAATATTATTTATTTACTTTTATGAAGCTATAATTTTTAAGTTATGGGTTTAAAAGAGGCGCTTTTTTGTATTTCTGATTATGTTTATATGCTGAAAGAAAACACTGTAGCAGGTCAAAGGGTACCTGTTTACTTCTATATAAGCGACAGGCTTTTTGAACACCTTGAAGAGGATGCCATAAGGCAGGCGGCTAACGCTGGGACACTTCCAGGTGTTGAGAAAGCTATATATGTGATGCCGGATGTTCATGTGGGTTATGGTTTTCCAGTAGGAGGGGTTATGGCGGTAGATACACAAACAGGCATTATAAGCCCCGGGTCCATAGGATACGATATAAACTGCGGAGTTAGGCTCGTAGCCACAAACCTTTCAGAAGAAAGAATACTTCCCATAAGGCAAGAGCTAATGCAAGAGATATTGAACAAGGTGCCTGCGGGTGTAGGTTCAAGAGGAAGGTTAAAACTATCAAAAGAACAACTTAAAGAAGTTGCTATAAAAGGTGCAAGGTGGGCAGTGGAACACGGTTTTGGGTTTGAGGAGGACCTTACGCACATAGAAAGTTCGGGAACACTTCCTGATGCGGATCCGGATAAAGTATCAAACTTCGCTTATGAGAGAGGTGCTCAAGAGTTAGGAACGGTGGGTTCAGGAAATCATTTCGTTGAAATACAGGCGGTTGATGAGATATACGACGAGCATACTGCACAAAAGCTCGGCATCAGCGTGGGACAGGTTGTAATCATGGTGCATTCTGGTTCAAGGGGATTTGGACACCAGGTATGCGTAGATTACCTAAAAGTTGCAAAGGATGCCCTTGATAAGTATAAAATACACATACCAGACATGCAGCTTGCGTGCATGCCCTTTAAGTCAGAAGAAGGACAGAGCTATTTTAAAGCCATGAATTCAGCAGCCAATTATGCCTTTGCCAACAGGCAGATACTGGGTTTTATCACTGCGGATACCATCAGAAGATTCCTTGGCGTATCGTGGGAAGAACTGGGCTACAGAGTAGTGTATGACCTTGCCCATAACATAGGAAAGGTGGAAAGGTATAAAGTTGACGGTGAAGAAAAAGAACTCTTAGTACACAGAAAAGGTGCAACAAGAGCCTTCCCTCCTTACAATCCAGATGTACCACCAGCTTACAGAGATGTGGGTCAGCCCGTACTTATACCAGGTGATATAGGTAGATACTCCTTTCTTCTTGTAGGCACGCCCAAGAGTATGGAAATAAGTTTTGGAAGTGCGTGCCACGGTGCTGGTCGGCTCATGTCCCGAACAAAAGCTAAGGAATATGCAAGAAAAGAAGGCATAGAGAAAGTACTCAGCGGTATTGTGGTAGTTGCAAGGGGCAAGGGTACCATTATGGAAGAGATACCTCAGGCGTACAAAGATGTAACAGAGGTAGTTAAAGTTGTAGACGCTCTTGGAATAGCAAAGCTTGTAGCAAGACTAAAACCCATTGGGACTTTAAAAGGTTGATAGGTGTATTATAATATAACCTTCTGGAGGAACTCATGGGCGAATTTGAAAGACTGCTTGAGAAAAGTCTTGAAGAAGCAAAAGAGATAAGGAAGGGGGAAGTAATACCTTGTAAAGTTATAAAGGTAGATGATAGAAATGTATATGTGGACATAGGCTACAAAGTGGAAGGAATAATTCCAAGAGAAGAACTGCCTAATGTAAAGGAAGGTGACCAAGTGAAGGCGGTAGTAGTAAAAATAGCAAGGGGAGGTTCACCCATACTCTCTTACAAGAAGTACATAGAGGAAAAGTATGTACACTTTTTGCGCTCTGCTCATGAAAAAGGAAGATTCCTAACAGGAAAGGTTAAAGAAAAGACTCAAGAAGGTTATACGGTGGATATAAATGGTATTAGTGCCTTGATGCCCCATAACGAGGCTGGTAGAAGGCTCAAGGAAGGCTCAAGGGTGGTGGTAAAGATAATAGAGTTTCAAAATACAAAGGAAGGTATAAAACTAAAAGTATCTCAGAAAGCTTACCTGATACAACAAGAAAAGCGCAAGAAGGAAAGACTTTTAGGAAAACTAAAAGTTGGGGATGTGGTAGAAGGCAAAGTGATAAAGATAGACCCGGAAAAAGGCATAACCCTACTGGTTCATGGTGTTTTAAGAGCGTTCCTTCCAAAGGAAGAGCTATCTTGGGGTAGAGATAAGAATCCCTACAACTATGCGGAAATAGGCGAAAAACTAAGAGCCAAGGTAAAGCGCATACCCAAAGACGGCGAGTTCATATTTGTAAGTCTCAGGGACATGAAGGAAAATCCTTGGGAAAAGATAAAGGATAAGATAAACAGGGGAGATACTGTATCCGGTAAAGTAGTAGAAATATCAGAAAGAGGATTGGTTGTAGAACTGCAGGAAGGCGTAGAAGGTTTTGTACCTAAAGAAGAGATAGCTTACGACAGTGAAGTGAATTACAAGAAAGGCTCGGAGGTAAAGGCAAAGGTATTGGAGTTTGAACCCGCAAAGAAAAGGTTGATCCTTAGCATAAAGAGAGCCCTGCCAAAGCCTTGGGAGGAGTTTTTCAAGAAACATCCTGCAGGTAGCAAAGTAAAGGGTACTGTAGAACGAATAGAAGGTGCAAAAGCTATAGTGGACTTAGGAGGTGGAGTAAAGGGTGTGATACACAGAAGCGATCTATCCTGGGTAAGGCCCGGCAGGGTGGAGGAACTTCTCAAAGCTGGTGAGGAAAAGGAGTTTGCAGTTCTTGCCCTAGAGGGTAGGTTTATAAAGCTTGGGCTAAAACAATTAACACCTAATCCTTGGGACCTTATAAAACAAAGATACCAAGTAGGACAAAAAGTAGCCCTAAGGGTAAAGTCTACTCATCCCTTTGGTGTATTTCTTGAGTTTCCAGAAGGCTTAGATGGTCTTCTGCCCCTTTCTGAAGTACCAAAAGGTACAGAGATAAAAGAAGGCTCACAAGTAGAAGTCAAGATCCTTGAAATATCTCCCGAGGATGGAAGGATAACGCTGACAATGAAAGAAGATAAGGAGGAGAAAAAAGAGAAGGTTATTACTACCACATCCGAGGGTGGTTTTACCTTAGGAGATATACTTAAAAAGAAAATGAAACTATAATGGCAAGAAAAAGTATAGTAGACCAAATTTGGAAAGAGGGTAGTATTTCAAAAAAAACTCTCTACAGTATGCTCAATTATGTGTTTAATCTTATAAGCAAAGCCCTCCAAGAAGGAGAGGAGGTTAAGATTTCTGGGTTTGGGACTTTTAAAGTTAGACAAACCAAAGATAGAAGAGGAAGAAACCCAAAAACCGGTGAGATGAAGGTCATAAAGGCTAAACGAACAGTCCAGTTTAAGGCAAGCAAAAAGCTAACTGTAAGGTTGAACATGTTGGTCAAAAAGTGTAAAATTTAGTTTAAGCAACGGGGTGTGGCGCAGGTGGAAGCGCGCTGGCATGGGGGGCCAGAGGTCACGGGTTCAAGTCCCGTCACCCCGATTTATTTTGTGCTATAATGCGTATAAGGAGGCAAGCTCATGGCTAAGGTGAAGATGAAAAGTAATCGGTCTGCAAAGAAAAGGTTTAAAATAACTGCAAAGGGCAAAATAAAAAGGTGGCGTGCAGGTGGTTCTCACTACAACACTAGGAAAGCAAAAGATAGAAAGAGAAGGCTCAGGAAACCTACCCTTGTTAACAGCGGCTGGGAAGATAAGGTAAGGGGACTTTTGAAGGAATAAACCGTTGAAATTGAAAAAAAAGAGTTAAGGGAATAAATTATTTATAACCCCGTAGATGATATCTTATGGAGGAACAGCATGGGTTATATGATAAGGACAGTTATACTATTGGGTGTTCTAACGGGCCTCTTTCTTTTTGTGGGACAACTAATAGGTGGCAAAACTGGTATGACTATAGCCCTTGTCCTTGCAGGTATTATGAACTTTATAGCCTATTGGTTTTCTGACAAAATAGTTCTGTCTATGTATGGTGCTAAGGAAATAAGCTACGAGGAGGCACCGTGGCTCCACAGAATAGTAGAGGAATTAGCACAAAGGGCTAATATTCCTAAACCCCGCATCTATCTTGTTCCTATGGAACAGCCTAATGCTTTTGCCACGGGAAGGGGTCCAGGAAACGCCGCGGTTGCGGTCACATCAGGCATATTGCACATTTTGGATGAAAAAGAACTAAGAGGTGTTTTAGCGCACGAAATAGGTCACATAAAGAATAGAGATGTTCTGGTGGCTACCATGGCAGCAACCATAGCTGGTGCCATATCTTACCTCGTAAACATGTTCCAGTGGATGCTACTTTTTGGAGGAGGCAGGGATGAGGAAAACAGAGGAGGATGGGCAGGATTGTTAGGCAGTCTTTTACTTATCATTCTGACACCCATAATAGCCATGATCATACAGATGGCCATATCAAGGTCAAGGGAATATTTGGCAGATGAGACTGGTGCCAAGATAAGCGGTGATCCTTTAGCTCTTGCAAGAGCTCTTGAGAAAATACATAACTATGTTTATCAAATCCCTGCAGAAGTCAATCAGGGCACAGCTCATCTTTTCATAGAAAACCCTCTATCTGGAGAAGGTATATGGGAACTCTTCTCTACACATCCGTCAACAGAGAAAAGAATAGAAAGGCTCAAAGAACTTGCCAGAAAGATGGGCTATGTGGGATAAAAGTTTATAAAAAAGATAAAGCAAAGTAAAAACCCCCAAAACACTACAAAGAGCTTTACCTTTTTCCTGTTAAACTTCAAGGACAGCCTTGCACCTGTATATCCTCCTAAGGCAAACCCTAACATCATCAAAGGTATGTAAGACCAAAGCACATGCCCGCTAAAAAGAAAGTAGACAGACGCTATACCATTTATAGCCATACCTAAGATATTCTTCAAACCATTGGCTATGTGTATGTCCTTTATTCCTACCATACTTAAAGATGCAAGCATAATTATCCCTATACCTGCACCAAAGTATCCACCGTACAAAGATGTGAGCAACTGAACCAAAAACACCAAAAGATAAGGGCTGCCTTTTGAGTAAGCCTTTGCCCATAAGGTAAGCTTTTCATTAAGCATTAGTAAAATGGTTGCGAAAAGTATGAGAAAAGGTATGAGTATTCTGAAGGTGTTTGAGGGTGTTTTTACAAGAAGATATGCACCGGCAAAACCCCCCAGAATGGAGGGTATGAGCAGCGTTTTTAAGTGTTCTTTTCCCATCCTTATATGATCCTTAAAACCCAAAGCGGAGAAGAGACTTCCCATCCAAAGGGATACAGTGTTAGTTATGTTTGCTGAGATGGGATCTGTTCCGAGCCACACAAGAGCGGGGAAAGTAATAAAAGTCCCTCCTCCTGCTACAGCGTTGGTAGCACCAGCAAGAAAGGACGCCAAAAGCACTACTAAAGACTCTGTCATACCACCTTGCCAAACTCCTCGAACTTAAACCTGTAGGCTCTCGGAAGGAGTTTTTTGGTTGGGTCTTTGTAGCCTATGGCAAGAATCATAATAACTATCTTTTCCTTGTCTATGTTTAAAAATTCTTTCAAAAGGTTCTCATCAAAGCCTTCCATAGGGTGAGTTTCAAGTCCATAAGCCCTTGCCACGATCATAACAGTCATACCAAAAAGTGCAGTGTCCCTTATGGCTTTCCTTTTGGCTTTTTCCTTATCTTTCCAACCTTCTAATATCCTTTCTCTGAGTATGTCTCTGTTTTCTGCCGGTATGTAGCCTAAGTCTATCCAGCTATCTAACACCTTATCCACATGTTCAAAGCCAGCTTTGGTATTTGCTATGAGCACTATGTTAGCAGATGCATCTTCTACCTTTTGCTGTCCGTAGCATATCTCTTTTAGCTGTCTCTTCTTCTCTTTGTCCTTAACCACAATAACTTCCCACGGTTGTAAGTTGTATCCAGAAGGAGCACTTGCGGATATCTCAAGTATCTCTTTTATTGTTTCATCAGGTACATCTTTTGTAGAGTCAAAGAAAGTTATAGACCTTCTTTCTGTTATAAGCTTTAGACATTCCTTCATATTAAAAACCTCCTTGAGGGTTTACAGAAGTGATCTTATACTTTCTGGCGTCATGGGTAGGTTGTTTATTTGTATACCATAACCCCAAAGCAGTGCGTTTGCAACCGCTGGAGCTACGGGTGGTAGTGCTGGTTCTCCTACACCACCCATAGGTCCTTCACTTTTTACTATATGAACCTCTACATGAGGAGCTTCTGACATAGTAAGGAGAGGATAGGTATCAAAATTTAGACTAATGGGTCCATTCTTAGAAAAGCTAACCTTTTCCTTTGTTGCAGCACTCAAGCCCATTACCACAGCGCTTTCTACCTGAGAGATTAAAAGGTCTGGATGTACTACTAAAGGTCCTATATCTATAGCGCACACTACTCGATGAACTCTTATTTGCCCTGAGTTCTTATCTAGGGAGACTTCAGCTACTTGGGCTACATGACTGCCAAAGGAATAGTGGTAAGCAAGGCCCATGGCGTCTCCGTGTTTTGGTCTCTTACCCCAACCTGCCTTTTCCGCGGCTACTTGTATAACCTTCTGAGCTCTTTCGTGGTTTTTTAAGAGCTCTAATCTTAACTCCACTGGATCTCTGTTTCCTATCTTTGCTAGCCTATCTATGAAAGTTTCTAAGGTAAAAGCATTATGAGTACTACCAACAGACCTCCAGAACCAAACGGGAATGGGAAGGTCAACCTTTACAAACTCTACATGTACATGGGGAATCTCATAAAACATATTCTCTATGCCTTCAACCGCTGCCCTGTCAACTTGGGAAGGTCTCCCTGCCCACTCAAAGACTGCAGGCACTGCTATTTTGTGATAAATAGCAATTACCCTTCCCTTTTCGTCTAATGCTCCTTCCAAACGCGTTGCGTTCATGGGTCTGTACCAGCCAGATTTCACATCATCTTCCCTTGTGTAGATAAGCTTTACGGGTTTTTTAATTCTTTTGGATATCTCAAGAGCTTCTTTTACAAACTCCACATTGGACTTTCTACCAAAACCTCCACCTAAGTAAGTGGTGTAAACTTCAATCTTATCTTCTGGAAGCCCAGTGATCCTCTTGGCAGTCTGTAATGTCCATGTCTGAGCCTGAACAGGAGCGTATATGATACACCTGTCTTCTTTTACATCCACAACGCATGCCATGGGTTCCATGGTAGCATGGTAAAGGTATGGGAGTAAGTATACTGCGGAGGTTTTTCTTTTAGCTTTTTCAAGTACTAAAATGGGGTCTCCATCTTTTCTTGCCACTACTCCTTTCTTTTTTAGCATATCAAGGTAATACTGACTTAACCTTTCGTCATCAAAGCCTTCTAGGGGACTTTTTGTCCATCCTACTCTTAGCTTTTCTCTCCCTTTTAGAGCACCTTCTACTGTTTTGGCACATACCGCTACACCGCTTGATATGGTAAAAACATCCAAAACGTCTTTCATTTGGCGAGCTTGTGAGTCATCTACACTTTGTGGTTTTGCACCAAAGTACGGGGGTCTTTCTACGACAGCATATACCATGTCCTTCCGCCTGACATCTATACCGAATATGGCTTTACCTTCCACTTTTTCCTCAGTGTCTATACGCGGGGCACCTTTACCTATGTATAGGAACTCAGAAGGGTCCTTTAGTCTTACCTTTGTGGGAATGGGAAGTTTTAGCGCCTTTTCCCAAAGCTCACCATAGCTTGCTTTTTTGTTTGTATAGCTTACATAACCCATTTGGGCTTGCAGTTTTTCTTTTGGTACTTTCCATTCGCGTGATGCGCTCTCTAAGATCATCTCTTTCATAGATGCACCAAGGAGTCTTAAAAATTCGTACATGTTTCTTATGCTGGTGCTTCCACCTGTCAGCTGTGATCCCATCTTCTTGTCTATGTAAATATCTTTTGCAGGTGCTGGTTTTACTATAACCCTCCTCCAAGGAAAGTCCAGTTCATCAGCCACTATCATGGACAAACCTGTATAAACACCTTGCCCCATCTCTGACTTGTTTATCAAAAGCACAAGATAGTTATCCTTTGTTATGCTTGCCCATAAGTGGGGTTTAATCTGTGGATTTTCAGAGGCTTTCACGAGCATAAATCCGTCAGGTAAAAGAGCAATACCTAAACCTAAACCGCTGATTTTTAAAAGGTCCCTTCTAGTGATCATGCTTTTACCTCCATAAGCTTTTGAGCTCTCTGTATGGCTTTCAGTATCCTTCCGTAAGTTCCACACCTACAGAGGTGAGAAGACATAACAGAGACTATCTCTTCTTTGCTTGCCTTTGGCTTTTTCTTAAGCAGTGCGTAAGCTTCAACTATCTGTCCCGGCTGGCAATAACCACACTGTGGCACATCAAGCTCTATCCATGCACGCTTTACGGGGTGATCAGATGGAATGCCTTCTATGGTAATTATCCTTTTGCCCTTTACAGAACCTACAGGGGTTATGCAGGATCGTGTAGGATTTTCTTCCACGAGGACGGTACAAGCACCGCATATACCCTTTCCACAGCCAAATTTGGTGCCAGTAAAGCCTATGTGCTCCCTTATTACCCACAAAAGGGGTGTATCTTCCTCTGCGTTTACTTTATAGCGTCTTCCGTTTAGATAAAGCTCAACCATGCTTCACCTCCTTAAAGCCATGCTCTTATATACTGCCTTGGTACTTCAGGCTTTAGTCCTTTGCTTTTTGCCCACCTTATGGGTAGGTAAGGATCTCTCAAAAACTCCCGTGCCATGGCAACAAGATCTGCCCTTGAGTTTCCTATTATGTCCTCCGCTTGCTCGTAAGTGGTTATGAGTCCTACGCTCATGGTTTTTATGCCTACCTCCTTTTTTATTCTTTCTGCATAGGGTACCTGAAAGCTCGCATACGCATTAACTTTCTCTTCTTCAACTATACCACCCGAAGAGCAGTCTATAACATCACAACCCTCCTCTTTCAACGCTCTTGCTAGATGGATACTATCTTCTAATGTCCAACCGCCTTCTACATAATCAACGCAGGAAAGTCTCACAAAAAGAGGCACGCTGTCGGGAATTACTTTTCTTACTGTTCGTACCACTTCTATTAAAAACCTCTCCCGGTTTTCCAGACTACCACCGTACTTATCAGTCCTTTTATTAGAGATGGGGGATAAAAACTCGTGAAGAAGGTATCCGTGTGCAGAATGTATTTCTATTACATCAAAGCCTGCGTTAACCGCTCTTTTTGCGCCTTCTGCAAAAGCTTTCTGAACCGCTTGTATATCTTCGTGATCCATTCCCTTAGGAACAAGCCAGTCTTTTCCGTAGGGGATTGGGCTGGGTGCTATTGCGTGCTTTGAGCCTTTTATCTTTGTCTTTTCTCTTTCCCAAGGTGCATAGTCCTCTGCCTTTCTTCCTGCATGAGCAAGCTGTATACCCACCTTGGCACCAAAAGAGTGGCAAAAATCCACGATCCTTTTTAGAGCTTCCATGTGTTCATTTTTCCATATGCCAAGGTCCAACGGAGAGATTCTTCCCCTTGGTTCTACGGCTGTAGCTTCAGTGAATATAAGCCCTGCACCGCCTACTGCTCTTGAACCAAGATGAACTAAATGCCAATCGTTAGCAAAACCATCTTCTGAAGAATACATGCACATGGGAGAGACCACTATCCTGTTTTTTAAGGTGATTCCACGAATTTTAAGGCTTGAAAACACAGTCATAACCAACATTTTACCAAGAAAGGATTTCCTGTCAAGTACTTACAGTTTTGTGATATACTTACAAAAAAGGAACTAAAGGAGGTGTTCATGAAAGAATGTCCCATAGAGCTAACATTGAACGTCATAGGTGGTAAGTGGAAGTTTCTTATCATAAAAGAGCTTATGGATGGACCCAAAAGGTTTTCACAGCTTCAAAAATCTATAAAAGGCATAACTCAAAGAATGCTAACAAAACAGCTCAGAGAACTTGAGCGTGATGGTATAGTAAATAGGATACTCTATCCCCAAGTTCCACCAAAAGTAGAGTATACCTTAACACCTGTGGGCAAAGAACTCAAAAGCGTGTTGTCATCTTTACATAACTGGGGATTGATCTACATGCAAGAAAATGGACACAGCGTAAGCTCAAGTTGTGAAACCCAGTGGCTTAAATAATTAATCGTCCCAATCTCTCCAATGCTTCCAGTGTTTGTGCTTGTGGATGATGATCACCCTTTCCACCGGCATGTAGTAAACGGGAGGGGGATAATATGGGCGGTACACTACAGGCCTTTCTACATAAACTATCCTTTCTGGGCAATGGTGAGGGACGCCTAAATTTACACCTAAGGAGAAGAATACTCTGTCGTGTGCTAAGGATACACCTGAAACCAAAAGAAAAGCCACAATGAGCTTCCTCATAGTAAGACCTCCTATTCTTAAAATTAGCGCTGTTTTTATGAACCAAAAATGAAAAGAGATGTTTTGATATGTTATATTTTAAAAGGGTATGTTTAGGAAGGTTTTGATAGCAAACAGGGGCGAAGTAGCACTTAGGATCATAAGAGCTTGTAAAGAGTTAGGTATAAAAACCGTTGCTATTTACTCAGAAGCGGATGCAAGATCTCTTTATGTAAAAAAGGCAGATGAGTCTTACCTTATACCTGGAGATCCCATATGGGCTTATTTGGATTATGTAAGAATAGTGGACCTTGCCAAATCTGTAGGTGCAGATGCTATACATCCTGGTTATGGTTTTCTGGCAGAAAATGCTGATTTTGCAAGATTTTGCCAAAGGAGGGGTATAACCTTCATAGGACCTAAGCCAGAACATATAGAGATCTTCGGGGATAAGGTTAAAGCCAAAAGTATGATGAAAAAGCTGGGCATTCCTACTGTGCCGGGTATAGACCAACCTTTGAAAGACCCTACAGATGCGCTCCACTATGCTAAGGAGATAGGTTTTCCAGTCATACTAAAATCTGCCTACGGTGGGGGAGGTAGAGGTATGAGGGTAGTAAAAAAAGAAGAAGAAATGCTACCCCTTTTTGAATCCGCTTACAGAGAAGCAGAAACCTTCTTTGGTAAAGGAGACCTTTTTATAGAGAAGTATTTAGAAAATCCCAAGCACATAGAGGTTCAAATTATAGGCGATAAATACGGCAATGTTATACACTTGGGAGAGAGAGACTGCTCTATACAAAGAAAGCATCAGAAGATCATAGAGGTAACTCCATGCCCTGTTTTACCAAAAGATATGAGAAGTAAAATGCTTGGACTTAGTGTGCGTGCCATGATGCAGGTAGGGTACGAAAGTGCGGGTACTCTTGAATTTCTCGTGGACCTTCAGAAGGGAGAGTTTTACTTCATAGAAATGAACACAAGGCTACAAGTGGAGCATACCATAACAGAAATGATCTCAGGCGTTGATATAGTGGAGCATATGATAAGGGTTGCCTATGGAGAGCCTCTACCCTTTACTCAAAGTGATATAAATTTTAGAGGATACGCTATAGAGTTCAGAATAAATGCAGAAGACCCCAGAAGGAACTTTGTACCAACGCCGGGCAAGATTACAGCCTATTACTCACCGGGCGGTCCAGGCGTTAGGATGGATGCTGGAGTTTACAAAGATTTTGTCATTCCACCTTACTACGATTCTATGATAGCCAAGCTGAGCGTGTGGGCTCTCACATGGGATAGAGTTATAGCAAGAGCGAGAAGATCCATAGATGAGTTTATAGTCAGAGGGGTGCCTACTAACATACCTCTTCACAGAGAGATAGTAAGGGATGAGGACTTTATAAAAGGACACTTTGGCATAAGATTTCTTGAAGAAAAACTACCCACATACGATTTTGAGATAGAAGATCAGAAAAACCCAGAAGACATAACCTTAGCCATATCTGCCGCTATAGCTTCTTATTACGGATTGTAAGTGATGCTTACACCGGGGCTTTCAAACCCTAGCTTATTTCTCACTTTAACCGTATAGGTGGTTTTTTCTTTGGGCGCAGTATCTTGGTACATATAAGCTTGTGTGGTTTCTACCAGTTTACCGTTTTTATACACTACAAACTCACTAAACAGCTCATCGGGAGTGTAGGACCAAAAGATGTATAGCTTGCCAGACACTTCTTGATAACCAAGCCTTTGAACATCCTCCACAGGTGGTGGGGGTTTGGGAGCTATACAGAGCTCGTAAGGTTGACTTTCTCGCTGATCCTTTTCACCTGTTATGGCGTAACATCTTTTACGATAATCCCTGAATATCGTATACTGCTCTTTGAACTGCACTCCTTCAGATGGGTTTAGTCTACTGTCTAAAACAGGGTAAATCCTGTAGGAAGGAAAACCTTCTGCTAACACCAAGACGCTATCTTGGCTTTCCCTAACATAAACTACTGGTTTTGTTTCTAAGGCTTTCTTCACACAGAACTCCTCGGTGCGTCCTGCAAGTCTTTTGACCTTAAAGCAAAAGGCGGAACTTTGCTCTCTTACAAACCACTCTCCCACCTTTTCAAAACCTTCTACCTGAATTTCACCTTGCAAAGACCGTACATAAGCGTTATTTCCTATTCTTTTTACCTCAACTACGGGCAGTGCAAGAGGCTGAGGATTAGTCTTTACACCACACGAAAGGAGAAGTAAAGGCAATAAGAAAAGGTAGAGCATTTAAACATATTAACCCATACCGCTTTCCTTTTCGTAGGGCCAAAGCAGGATGCCTCCAGCTAAGTTGTACGCTTCGTACCCCATATGTCTTAGAAAGTAGGTAGCAAAAGCACTTCTTTCACCACTTCTGCAGTAAACTATGTACTTTTTGTCCTTAGGAAGGTCACGATAAGCGTAGCGAAGCTCGTCCAAGGGTATGAGCTTAGAGTTGGGTATTCTGATCTGTGTATGTTCTTGAGGTGTCCTAACATCAAGCAGTATCACTTCTTTATCCTCTTGGAGCATCCTCTTTGCTTCTTCGGAAGAAACTTCAGGAACTTGAAACATGCAAAACCTCCTACACAATATAATTATATACATAAACTCTTATAAACCACATTTACTACCCCCCTTTGCAAAAGCATCTTATAATATCCTTATGGAGGAACCAACATGCAAAGGGTTATACTTATTCTTGCCATAGTATTTACTTACATAGTTATGGTATGGGGGGGAATGGTAAGATCATCAGACTCGGGGCTTGCCTGTCCCAGCTGGCCTTTGTGTTATGGGAACTTTGAACCCCCCAAGGACACAGCAGCAAAACTTGAGATGGGACACAGAACAGTCAGTAGTCTTGCTGGTCTTTTCACACTGCTAGGCTTTGTATATGTTTGGAGAAGAGAAAAAGGTACTTCTAGACTTACCTCCAGTTTAGCTCTACTTTTTACCTTCAGTGCGGCGCTTACGGGCATGAAGATGATAAAGGGTGAAACACCTCATCTTAAGTATCTTTCCCACATGCTTTTAGAATCCATGCACATATACGAATCCATGATAATACTGGGTTTTTTGGTGCTTACCTACAGGCTTATTTACAAAGAGGGTAGTCAAGAAGGTGTACCTTTGTATGCTTATGCATTTGCCCTTGCTACCATGATAACTGGTGTGCTGGTAAGGTATACAGCTTCCGGTGAAGCATGCGGACACGAATGGCCTACATGTAACGGAAGTCTTGTACCAGAATTCACTAATTGGAAAGTGACCCTTCAGTTCATACACAGAAACTTAGCTTATGTTACATGGATTGCCTTTTTACTTGCCCTCGTGTCCAACTTTAGCAGAACTACCCTTCTGGCTTTTGTCTTCATAAACTTGCAGTTTTTGTTTGCCATATCTATGGTGCTTACTGGATTTTTCCTACCCTTGAGCTTTATGGACACAGCTATGGGATTCTTCTTGTTTGCTTGGCTAACTTACCACGTACAGGTAAAACCCACAATAAATCCAAAGGTTAGAGAGGCATGGTAGTCAAAACGGTAATGGCATACAGAAGCGTAGTTAGAGATTACATCCTCCTTACAAAGCCGGGTATAGTATTGCTTGTGCTTATAACTTGCCTAACAGGTATGTACCTTGCAGAAAAAGGCTTTCCAGATCCGTGGCTCGTTTTTTGGTCTTTGCTGGGCACTGGGCTCGCTTCTGCGGGTTCTGCGGTCTTCAACCAGTTTTTTGACAGGGACATAGATGCCATTATGTCAAGGACAAAGAGCAGACCTCTACCTTCTGGTAACATTAGTCCTTTAAGTGCCCTGATCTTTGGCTCTGTTCTTCTTATTGCATCTTTTTACATAATGGCTGTATTTGTAAACCCTGTTGCTACTTTCTTTACCCTGATGGCATCTTTTTTCTATGTGGTGGTTTATACCATTGCTCTTAAAAGGAAAAGCCCTCTGGCCACCGAGATAGGAGGTATTTCTGGTGCTCTTCCTCCCGTTATAGGTTATACAGCGGTCACTGGAAAGTTTGGGATAGAGCCTTTCATACTCTTTTTGATTATGTTTGTGTGGCAACCTCCACACTTCTGGGTGCTTGCAGTAAAGTACGCCGAAGATTATAAAAAGGCTGGTGTGCCTACACTTCCCGTGGTGAAAGGTGTATTCCAAACAAAAGTAAGGACGCTCTTCTATACCGCAATGCTGTTTCCTCTGAGCTTGCTACCTACACTTTATGGTATGGCGGGTAAGGTTTACTTTTTTACCGCTTTTGTTCTGAGCTTTATATACCTCATTTTAACGTTAAAATTTTTCTTCTCAAGGAGTTCTAAGGGTATGTTTCTTTTCTTTTACTCTATAATATATCTTGCTCTTCTTTTCTCTGTGATGGTTTTTGACATGACAAGGTGATGACATGGATAAAAAGTGGTTTCTTCTTTCTATAGTTTCCTTGGGTTTAGGTGGTTTTCTTGCTTTTGTGGTAGCCATGGCAAGAACGCCGGGTGTGTATAAGTATTTTCCACCCGGATATTTTTACTATGCCCTTATAGGGCATGTGGACCTTGCTATAGTAATATTCCTCCTTTCCTTTACCATCCTCATCTGGAGCAGGACCTATAAAAAGGATCTTAAATTAGCATTTTACTTGTCTTTTCTTGGTTTTATAGGTGTAGCTCTGTCCTCATTCCTTGGAAAAGGTATTGCGGTATCTAACAACTACCTACCCACAATAGTGCACCCTCTTTTTCTGAGTGGAATAGTTCTTTACTTTTTAGGCTTTACCCTTTATGCCCTTCTTGTCTCAAAAGAGGCTTTGCTTACCTTGTTTTCCAAAGAACCCATCAAAAACTCAGTAGCAACAAGCGTTATTCTTGGTCTTCTTATGATGGTTGCGGTAATACCCTCTTACTTGCGAGCTGGTGATCCTTCCAATATTTACATATTTTATGAGAGGCTCTTTTGGACACCCGGACATATACACCAATTTTTAAACGGTGCCATACTTCTCTACGCTTGGTACTACCTCCTTCATCTGTTAGGAAAAGATAAAGAGCTTGGCTTTTTAAGGTTTGTAAACATTTCCTTTATACTCTTTGCCCTTCTCATGCTCCTTGTACCAGTCCTTTATTCAGACCCCATATCAAGAAACGCCAAGATATTTACAGAAATTAGTTATGCGGTTGGTCTTGGTATCCCCATGTTCCTTCATGCTTTTAATGTAATAAGGGACATGAGATGGGACTGGAAAAATCCCTTTTCTTCTGCTTTGTTCTTCTCTCTCTGTCTTTACTTTCTTGGAGTTTTTATAGCTTATGCAGGTATAAAGGCTGATCTACGAGTCCCGGCTCACTATCACGGAACTGTAACAAGTCTTACTTTAGCTCTGATGGCTATATCTTACAAACTTTTGCGGGAATATGGTTATACTAAAAAGCTAAGCACTCTGACCAAAATCCAACCTTATCTTTACGGTGTAGGTATGATAATGTTTATATTGGGTCTTTACTTTGCAGGAAGGGAAGGGGCACCTAGAAAGACTTACGGTACAGGCTACACGCAAGATCCCACAGTGCTCGCTTCTCTTATCATAATGGGAGTAGGTACTATGATGGCGGTCATAGGTGGTGTGCTCTTTGTCCTTTACATTTTAAAGTCAGTGTTGATGTATCATGAAGATAAAGGATGATAAGGCTATAGCGGTTGCCATATCTCTTTTTGCCTTGGTGCTTATAACCTATCTCATCACCATAATGATAGCTTATGTAATTGCTAATCATCGCTGATCCCTGAGGTTTTTAAAAAAATCCTTCATGAGCTTTTGAGCCTCTTCCACGGGCAAATACTCCCACTTTACCATGTGATTTAACCTTACATCATCAAGAAGATTATACATACTCATAACTCCCCCGTGTTTATAATCCTGTGCAAAAAAAACAACCTTTTCTACCCTCCTGAGTATCATGGCATAAGCACACATTACACACGGTTCGAGGCTTACATACACATGGCATCCGTAAAGGTACTTTTCGCCAAGATGCTCAGATGCAAAAGCAAGAGCTAACATCTCCGCGTGAGCTGTTGGGTCTTTTAGCTTTTCAACACAGTTATGAGCCTGTGCTATTACCTTATGGTCTTTTACTACCACACAGCCTACTGGAACCTCTCCTAATAGATAAGCCTTCTTTGCTTGCTCAAGGCACAGCTCAATAAAGCGTTCTTGGGACATGTTATTAAATGTATCTTGGATCATGGTAAAAGAAATCTTCTTATAAATACTTTATCTATCTATAAGGAGGTGGTTAATATGAAGAAAGTATACACTAAGGAAGAGCTTGTAAGAAAAAACATTTACATACAGAGCTCTAAGGAGATTCCTGACAGTATAGAAGTGGACGAACAGTTGATAGTGGTGAAAAGAGGACATCAAAGCCTTGAGATTCCTGTAAATTCTATGTGTGGAAAAGCACTCTTAGACAGACTCCTTTATAAGGGAGAGCTAACACAGGAGATATACTTATAATTATGAACAAGCCCAGGTTATTGTTGTCAGAAACTCACACTGTTAAAAAACTACTCAGAGATCTCAAGCTCAATACCGTGTGTGAAGAGTCCCGTTGCCCCAATATTTCCGAGTGCTTTGGTGCGGGGACGGCTACCTTTATGATACTTGGAGAGATATGTACGCGTGGGTGTAGTTTTTGTAATGTGTCCAAAGGCAAACCTAAAGGTCTTGATGAGCAAGAACCCTATAGACTTCTTGACGCTGTAAAGAAGCTGGGACTTAAATATGTAGTCATAACTTCTGTAACCAGAGATGACCTCCCCGACGGTGGGGCGGATCATTTTGCCAAATGTGTGAGCATACTAAAAGAAAGCATAAAAGATATAAAGGTAGAGGTATTAGTGCCTGACTTTAAAGGTTCTCAGAAGGCATTAAAAAAGGTTCTTTCTTCAGGACCTGATGTATTAAACCACAATGTGGAGACGGTGCCAAGACTCTACGGAGCTGTTAGGAAAGGAGCAAGCTACGAGAGAAGCCTTTACATCTTAAAGAGTAGCAAAGAGCTTTTCCCTCACATATGGACTAAGTCTGCCATCATCTTAGGTTTTGGCGAGACAAAGCAAGAGGTCATATCTGTAATGCAAGACCTTAGGAATGTAAGATGTGATTTTCTTACCATAGGACAGTATTATCAACCATCTTTAAAACACCACCCAACGGTTAAGTATTACACATACGAGGAGTTTGAGGAGCTAAGGCAGTTAGCTCTGTCCATGGGATTTAAGTATGTAGCCAGCGGTCCAAATGTGAGAAGCTCTTACAAAGCCTTCGAATCTATAAGTACCTGATCATCTTCTCCAAGATACTCACCAACACGCACCTCTATGAGCTCAGCGGGAATAAACCCCGTATTTTTTATGGAGTAAGCCTGAGCTTTGCCTATAAAGAGGTTTTCACCTGTGCTGGCATATTTTTCGCTGTCCTTTAGTTTAAAAAGGAGTGTTCCCTTTAGAACCATCCAAGTTCTCGTGCTGTGCATGTGCATGTAAGGTCCCATCTGTCTGTTTGGGTAGATGGTAAGCTTGTATATCTTGTAGGCTTCCCCTTCATCAAGAAGAAGTCTTTTTCCCCATATTTCGTGCACTTCTACATGGTGCTTAGCCTCCCTTCTTCCCATTTTTTTGAGCACGCCTACCAGATCCTTTACCTTATGCGACATATCCCTTTTTATAACAAGTAGTGCATCTCTCTCTTCCACTACCACTACATTTTTAACTCCTACAAGAGCTAAAAGCCTTTCCACGCTGTAAGCTAAGGTGTTTTCTGTATCTACACATAAAGTGTTACCCACACATACATTACCATTGTCATCTCTGGGAAGTACCTTGTAGAGCCCTTCAAAAGAACCTATATCGCTCCACTCAATGTCCATAGGTATCACTGCGCCCCTCTTTGTTTTTTCCATCTCTATGTAATCAAAGGCTACCTCTGTAAGTTTTGAATAGTTTTCCATTAAATGATGAAAACCTTTTTGTGCCCATTGCCACAGCTCAGGTGCGTTTGTTTTGAATTCCTCAAGCCCTACTTTTAAAGTGAAAGCAAAGTTGCCCGAATTCCACATATAAGAACCTTCCTTCAGAAAATTCTGTGCGGTTTGGTAGGGAGGTTTTTCCACAAAGTAATCTATCCTATACGCGCTCAGGTCTTTTTCTGAGAAGATGGTATCTCCCAGTTTTATGTACCCAAAGTTAGTGTCTGGATAAGAGGGTTTTATACCAAAGGCTACCATATAGCCCATCTTGGCTAACTTTTCACCAAAGCTAAGATACTGTGCATATCTCTCTTCTGGTTTTACATAGTGGTCTGAGGGTATAACTAGCAAAACATCATCTTCTTTTGCTGAAAGTTTCTCAAGAGCAAACAACACTCCAAGAAGTATGGTGGGTCCAGTGTTCTTCCTTTCCGGCTCTAATATGAGAGAATAGCCTTCGTAAGGATAAAGGTCATTCCTAACATGATACTCGTACTCCTTAGATGTAGCGACTATTATATCTTTATGATCCACAAGCCTTAGAAGTCTTTCGTAGGTAATGCGTAGCAAAGATTTATCTCCCAATATTTTGAGAAATTGCTTAGGGTATGTCTCCCTTGATAGAGGCCAGAGCCTCGTGCCGCTCCCACCCGCCATTATGAGCACTTTCATGCATTATAATTATACACGATGCCTTGGACTCTTATAGTAAAGAGAAAGTTCCATGCTGCTCACTTCTTGACAGATTATCATGGTTCTCCCGAACCTATGCACGGACACACTTGGGAAGTGGAACTTCACATAAAGGCTGAAGCTCTTGACAGTGGTGGTATGGGCTTTGACTTTGTTGAGATTAACAACTTCCTTAAAGAGACGCTTCCTGATTACAAACTTCTCAACGATCTTTTTGATTTTTCTCCAAGTGCAGAAAACATAGCCAAATGGCTCTACCATAAGACGAAGGAAAAGTACCCTACCCTTCAAAAGGTAGTAGTTTGGGAAACAGAAAACTGCGGTGCGGAGTATTTTGAGTTATAATAAAAAGCGTGCCCATAGACGAAGGTTTTAAAGAGCTAGCCATTGAGAAACTTAGGAAGGTAGAAGAATTCATAAAACAAAAAAGAGAGGATATATTGGAAGATACAGACCAAGAAGACCTTGAGTATGGACTCAGCAGGGAACTTGTCCTGAACGGTTTGGGAAAGTTATGGGAAGAAGGTGTGGAGAAGAACAACTACATGGAAGTGGTATTTACCGAAATTATGGAACATCACGACGGTGCTTATCTCAAAGCGAGTTTTAGAAACTCCTTGGGTGATGCCTATGCAGAAAGGTATGTAAGTATTTGGAGTTCCGGAAAAGTGGACATCTCTCATGCTCTTTTTGTGAGGTTTGAAGGTATTCATATGAGGATTGAAAGGGTAAAAGGAGATACTTTTAAGCTCTTTATGAAAAGATAAATGCGTGTTTTCTTCTCTGTAGGTGAAAGGTCAGCTAGTAATTACCTGTATCATACCTTTAAAGAAATAAAAGGTATAGAAGCTTGGAGTATAACGGACGAAAGACTTGAAAGTATAGGCTTTAAAAGTGTAGCAAAAATAGAAGATCTTTCTGTTGTAGGTATAGTGGAAGCTCTTCCTAAGGTACCTTTTGTCCTAAGGTTATACAAAAAGATAGAAAAACTTCTTCCTTACATGGATGTACTTGTACTTTGTGATGCACCCGCTTTTAACCTGCCTTTGCTCAAAAGGGTAAGGCATAAAGTAAAGAAGGTCATATACTTTATATCTCCGCAAGTGTGGGCATGGAAAGAAGACAGAGCTAAGATAATAGCTCAGCAAGTAGACCACCTGATAGTTCTTTTTCCCTTTGAAGTGGAATTTTACAAGAAGTATTCCAATGGAAGGCTACATATTCACTATGTAGGGCATCCCCTTGTGGATATAGCAAAACCCTCACAGAGTAAGGAAAGCTTTGAAAAGCTTGTAGGTGCACAAAAGGTTGTTGGGCTTTTTCCGGGAAGCAGGTGGAACGAGGTAAAAAGACACACTCAGTATCTTAGGCGCGTGTTTGCGGAACTAAGCAGGAAAGAACACATTTACGGGGTTATACCTACCTTTGAAACCTTCAAAGACTATATAGAGTTAGCTTTTAAAGACCTTCCCGTTAAGGTTCTTACACATAAAGACACGCCCACCCCTGCTTATGATGTAATGTCTTATTCCGTTATGTCTCTGATAGCCAGTGGTACTGCAGAGCTCGAAGCAAGTCTACTTCTAAATCCCCATGTGGTCTTCTACCAAGTAAATCCATTAACTTACCTATTGGGAAAGATGCTCGTAAAGGTAAAGTGGATCTCTCTGACCAACCTTATACTCAAAAGACAGGCTGTTCCAGAAATAGTACAAAAGGATTGGGGCACCCTTTACAGGCATGCAGAACACCTTCTTACTTCAGAGCATCTAAAGCAAGAGATGAAAGAAAGCTTTTTAGAACTTCGTAAGCTTTTAGGACAGGAAGGCGTTTTAGAAAAACTACGTGAGCTTTTCTTAAGCATTTTCCAAGAAAGCTAAAACATCCCTAAAAGGTTTTGGATCTTGCACCTGAAAATCCATCCACTCTCCAGTATGAGGATGATAAAAACCCAAGCGATAGCTAACAAGCATGTGGCAATCACCAAGTAGTTTTTTTAAGTTTTCTCCAACAGACGAAGGCTTAAAGCCGTAAGTTATATCACCAAGAATGGGATACCCTAAGGAAGAAAGATGAACTCTTATTTGGTGAGTCCTTCCTGTGTATATGCGCAGCTCTAAAAGGCTAATGTGGTGTTTCTCAAACCTTTTGAGCACTCTGTACTCTGTCTTGGCGGGTTTTCCCTCTTGGCTTACCCAAAACTTTTTCCTATCCTTAGGGTGTCTCCAGATGGGTTTTTCTATAACTCCTTCATCTTCTTTGGGAAGACCGCTAATGAGTGCTCTGTATAGCTTAAGAACTCTTCTTTCTTTGAACTCTTCTGCCAAGCGCAGGTGTGCCTTGTCAGTCTTTGCAACCACCATAAGCCCTGCTGTGTTTTTGTCCAATCTGTGGACTATTCCCGGCCTTTCCCACCCCCCAATCCCAGAAAGATGCTTTACCCTAAAAAGAAGGGCATTTACTAAAGTGCCAGAGGAGTATCCGGGAGATGGATGCACCACAAGACCACAAGGTTTTATAAGCACTAAGATGTGCTCGTCTTCGTAAACAACATCAAAAGGTATGTCTTCGGGTAATACTTCTACAGGCTGTGGCTCTGGCACAAAGAAAGTGAGCCTTTGCCCAGGTTTTAGCCTTTTAGATGGTTTTTTGACTTGTAAATTATCAACCAACACAAAGCCGTCTTCTATAAGCTTCTGTATATAACTTCGCGAAAACTCTCCATAAGCTTCTGTTAAGAAAGTATCTAACCTCTTGTTTTTAAAAGGTTCTTCAACTGTAAATTCAAGAACTTCCGCTATCTTCCTTTTCGACTCTAACATGTATAACTATATCTTTTGGCTCCTCTTCAAGATTTAAGCTTTTTATCAAACCAAAAACTAAGTTATAAGCAACCCTTTTTGGAAAATCCTTTAGCCTTATGTCCTTTCCATTGACCTTTATAACCACCTGTCTCATAGAAGAATAATTTTAACTCAAGTGGTCTCAATTTTTATAAAGGATTGATCGCCCCTTTTCTCTATAAGTATTTTCTGGTCAAACTTTTCTGCCAAATCCTCAAGATGGCTGATTATACCTACCATTCTTCCCACGTTTAGCTTTACAAGTTCAAAAAACTCTCCCAAAGACTCTCTTGTTTCTCTGTCAAGGGAGCCAAAACCTTCATCTATGAACATGCTTTCCAGAGGTGCATTGTGTGAAACTATATCACTGACTGCAAAGGCAAGGGACAGACTGGCAAGAAAAGTCTCCCCTCCACTTAGCGTTAGTATACTTCTCTCATGACCAGAAGACCTATCGATAATGTAGAGATTGTCTCTCTCAGCGTCAACAAGCTTAAACTCGTATAACCCAGAGCTAAACTTAAGAAGGTAGTAACTGGCTCTGTCAAGTATGTTGTGTAGCATGTACTTGCTTATAAAGTCCGGAAAGTGATCGCTTCTCATGTCTCTCTCTAACACTCTGTACTTTTGAAGTTCCCGTGTCAGCTGGGCAAGTTCCTGCTCTATTTCCTTTTTCCTGTGGAAATTTTCTTTAGCCTGCTGTAAATCCTTAGACAAACTCCCCAACTCTTGATGCATCTGATTTATAGTGTTTTCTATGGATCTTAGCTTTTCCTCTATGTTCTGCCTGTTTATACCTTGTGGGTATTGAGCAAGGGATTTTTCTAAACTTTGTAGTTCTTCCTGTAGGCTTTTAACAGACATGTTATACTGAGAGATCTCTTCCTCAAGCTTTTGTAGTTCTTCCTTTGGCATACACAGAGATTTTAGATTTTCTATGTCTCCAAACTTTCTCCTTGCTGGCTCAAGAGCTTGATATATCTCCCCAAGCTTTTCTCTTGTTTCCTCTCTACTCCTTTCGTTTTGCCTTAATTTTTCATCTGTAATTGAAAGATTATTAATTAAATATTCCCTGTAATTCCTTATTTGTTTGTATTTTTCTTGCACTTGCCTTATGCTTTCTTGTTTTTCTATATGCTCCCGCTCAATGGCTGAAAGCTCTTTATATGGATCCTCTATCTTTCTGCCTAGCCTTTCTAAAATTTCCTCTTTTTCTTTATTTAGCTGAGCTATGTCTTTATTGATATGTTCCAAGCTTGCACGGATGGTGGTTAGCTCTTCTGACTTTTTTAACACTCTGGACATTAAGTCTTCGCGCTGTTTTCTTACTTTTTTCTCCTCTTCTTTTAGTTTTACGAAGGTTTCGTATTCTTCCTTGATCTGTGAGTAGGTTTTATAAAAGTCTTCGCGGTCTGCAAGCTCGCTCTTCTTTTGCTCAAGGTCTTTTTTCCTGCTTTCCATACTTGCTCTATCACTAAGGGTTTTTCGTTCCTGCTGTTTGATCTTTTCAAGCTCTTGCTTTATGTGGGTAAACTCTTCAGTGCCTTTGTCAGATAGTAGGGGCAAAGTTTGGACCTTGTTGCCACAAACGGGACATGGCTGTCCGGGTGAAAGTCTGCGTGCTATTTGGTGAATGCTTACTTCAAAAAGCTTAGACTCTAACTTTTCTTTTTCAGACTGAAGTTTTTTAAGTAGTTCTTCAAGCTTCTTCATCTGTGTTTCTATCTCTTGTATTTCTAAATCTATCCTGGGGAACTCATCGTACCTTGTTTTAAGTTCTTGGGCTTTTGCATACTTAGTTTCTATACCTTCCAGCTCTTTAAGTTGGTTTTCTATCTGAGAGAGCCTATCTTCTTTATTTTTTAGGTCTTCTTGAAGATACTTTAGTTCTCCTTCAAGATTTTCTTTTAACCTTTGTTTTTCTTCCAAATCTGAATTAATCTGCTTTATCTTTTCTTCTATTTTTAATAGTTGATTAATAAGGTCTTTTTCTCTTTCTAAATGTGTGATTTCCAATGTAAGTTTTTCAAGGTTTTCATACTTTTTTTCTATACTTTTGTACTCTTCCTCCACATTTTGAAGTTCGTGTTTATACTTTATTTTTTCATTTTCCAATTGTTTTTTTTCTTCTATAAGCTTTTGTTTTTGTTTTTCTAACTGCTCATATTCTTTCAAAAGATGCTCGTATTCTGAAACTTCTTTAGCTATTTTCCACTTTTCCTGTTTTTTCTGCATCTGTTCTTGCTCTTTTAGAAGCTCTAAAAGTCTTGACCTTTTATTTGATAATTCTTCTTCTATCCTTTCCTTTTCTATTGCTTTGTTAAGTTGGGGTCTTAAAGCTTCTTTTTCTCTTTCAAGGACATCTATATACTTTTTTTTATCTTCCAACTGTTGCTCCATGTTAACTATGGTCTCCTTCGTAATGCTTCCTAAGTTTGCGTATTGTGCCTCAAGGACATTCTTCTTTCCTTCTAGGTCCTCTAAAGTCTTCTTTATGATCTTATTCATTTTTTCAAAGATCTCGTCGTATCCCAAAAGTTTGTTTAGAATTTCTCTGCGCTCCATAGGTTGTTGTGGTTTTAGAAACTTATCAAACTGTCCTTGAGGTAACACTATGACCTTTGTGAAGGTCTCATAATCCATACCCAGTATCTTGGATATGTAGCCTTCTACTTCTTTGACTTTAAGGTTTACTGGTCTGGAGCCTTCGTAAAACCTCACCACCTGAGGCTTTGAAATCTCATACAGCCTGTCTATGGCGTATCTTTTGCCTTTTACTGAAAACTCAAAGCGGACCCGCATGTGCCTCTGTCCCTTTGAGAGAAGGTATTCCTGTGGGTTTGCCCCTTTGTATCTGGGTGCTTTTCCGTATAAAGCATAGCATATGGCATCTATAAGGCTTGTTTTGCCTGCACCTGTTCTTCCCTGAATTATAAAGAAGTTAAGGTCCGAAAAATCAATCCTCTGTCTTCTATAAACGGTGAAGTTCTCAAGTTCAAGCAGTATGGGTCTCATATTCTGCCCTTTCAAGCAGTTTAATAAACTCTTTTATCAGCTCTTGGGATGGTTTCTGTTTAAGGAACCTCTCGTAGTAATCTTTGTAAGCGGATACCAGATCTATGCTTTGTGGTTTGTACCATCTCTCACTGTTATCTTGGTCTAATGGCTGTATCTCAAACCTTACGAGACTATTGCCAAGTACTTCCTCTATCTGTTTTTTCTTTACATTTATACTGCTGTCTCTCATGTCTGCGGTTAAAATCACTTTAAAAAGACCTCTCAGGTCTTTGAGCCTTTCAAGCACCTCAAAAAAGTTTTCTCTGTGATCCACTTTTATCTCATGAAGTTCCCTTTTAATATCTAACTTTATAGGTCTTACTTGAAGCTCATCTTCAAGAATTATCAAGTTAGCAAACTTCTCCATGCCTTTTTCAGAAAAGTCTATCTGATAAAGACTCCCCGAGTAGTAAACTCTGTTTATTCTTTGATATCTGTGTACATGTCCAAGAGCTATATAATCAAAACATTCTGGTATATGCTCTAATTTTACTGCATAAAACTCTCCTACTGTAGACTGCCTTTCTGTTCCTGAGATCTTGGCGTTCTCTACCATTAGATGTGCCAAAAGCACCTTATAGCGTGCAGACTCAACATGTTTGGCTACTGCTTTCAGGTAGTTAGCTACTTTTTCCGTGTAGCTTCTGTGTGGGTTTTCGTGCAGGTGGGTTAAGAGCCTTTCGTTGGGGTAGGGGACGCATGCCACACTTAGGTCTCCAAATCCCAATATGCAATCCTTTGGGTCCTTATATGGTCTGTCCACTACATGCAAACGAGCTATCCTTCTAAGGTGCTTATAGGACCTTATAAGGTCGTAGCTGTCATGGTTGCCTGCTATGAGTACTGTGTGAATACCTTCCGTGTGTATTTTGGTTAAGAAGTCAAGTATCATGTCCTGTGATTCGTGGTCTGGGTTTGCTTTGTCATAAATGTCTCCTGCTATAAGAAGCACATCTACCTTTTCCTCTTTACATATATTTATCACCTGGTTAAGGGCATACTCAAGGTCCTCATTTCTGTTTATCCTTCCTAAGGATTTCCCTGCATGAAGGTCTGATATGTGCAATAGCCTCATCTTTCCCTCCACTTACAGAGCATTATACTACTCTTGCCTCCTTGAAAGGAATCATCCTACGGCGTATATTTTAAAGAATGAATACATATTCGGAGGAATGTCATGTGTAGAGAGTGTGGTTGTTCAGTTAATCATCAGCACGAACATAAACACGAAGATACAAAGACTTTAGAGGTATTTACTAGGATACTTGAAGCTAACGACAGACAAGCACAGGAAAACAGGGAGCATTTTGAAGAACACGGCGTTTATTGCATAAATCTCATGAGCTCTCCCGGTGCTGGGAAGACGAGCCTTCTTGAGAAAACCATAGAACTCGTGGGCAGGGAACTAAGAATAGGAGTTATAGAAGGAGATCTGGAAACCAACAGGGATGCAGAAAGGATAAAGTCAAAGGGTGCACCTGCCTACCAAATCACTACAGGAAGCGCTTGTCATCTTGATGCTTCAATGGTTCACAAAGGGATACATCATCTTCCTTTGGAAGAGCTTGATATAGTTTTTGTGGAGAATGTGGGAAACCTTGTTTGTCCAGCCTCTTACGATGTGGGAGCACACCTAAATGTGGTCCTCCTGTCCGTAACAGAGGGTGATGATAAGCCAGAGAAGTATCCTGTGATGTTCAGGTCTGCAGACCTTATGCTGATAACCAAAACAGACCTTCTTCCTTATGTGGATTTCTCTGTTGATAGGGCAGTTAGCAGTGCGAAAAAAATAAAGCCAAATATGGACTTTATGATGTTGTCCACAAAAACGGGAGAAGGGCTTGAAGACTGGATAGATTACTTGAAGTTTAAAGTAAAGTTCTACAGGAAAGCATTGAAATGAATGTGCTTTGGCTCCAGAGACTTTCTTGTTGCGGAAACACTCACTCTCTTTTGAACTGTGAAACTTTTAATGCTCTTCTTAAAGAGGTGAACTTCCTTTTTCATCCATCTCTTTCTTTGGAAAGCGAGGAAGAGCTGCTAAGTGATATAACGAAAGGTAATGTAAAGCTTGACCTTCTGATCCTTGAAGGTGCAGTAAAGATGGATGACCAGAGGATAAAAGAGCTTTGCTATATCGCTGAGTATGTGATAGCAGTAGGCAGTTGTGCAGTTTACGGCAATGTGCCAGCTTTAAAGGACGGTAATGTGTGCGGACTTCAGTACAGATTTAAAGAAAAGGGAGGGCTCTTGGGAGAAGATTTTGTTTCTAAAGGGGGACTTCCGGTCATCAATTTATCTGGCTGTCCTGCGCATCCCGAATGGATAGTAGGTGTTATAAGGTCCCTTTCAAAAGGCATAAAACCCGCGCTAGATAGTTTTGGAAGACCAAAGGAATTTTACTCAAGTCTTACCCACTGGGGATGTACAAGAAACGAGTACTTTGAGTGGAAGATAGAACCAGAAAGCCTAGGTTCAAAAAAGGGGTGTCTTTTTTACAATTACGGATGCAGAGGACCTATGACTTATTCTTCTTGCAATACAATTTTGTGGAACGGTATGAACTCAAAGACAAGAGCAGGCACACCATGCTTTGGTTGTACAGAGTTTGATTTTCCAAGGGTCGGGCTTTTTGAAACAAAGCAGTTTGCAGGTTTGCCAGCCGAACTACCCATAGGTGTTTCAAAGAGAGGCTACATAATGCTTTCTGGCGTTGCAAAGATGTTTGCACCGGAGAGGTTAAAAAGTGAGGATTGAGAAAAGGCTTCTTTCAAGAGTAGAAGGTATAGCAGAACTTGAACTTATATGGGGAAACGGCTATGTACAGGATGTCAAGATAAAAATACCGAGTTCAAGAGGCATTGAAAGGGTACTTGAAGGGAGACCTTTTATGGATGCTCTTGTGATAACACCCAGAGTGTGTGGTATATGTGGACATGCTCATTTAATGGCTTGTGTAAGAGCCTTAGAGGATGCTATAGGAAATGTAAAGCTCACCCAAAAGGCTAAACTGGTGCGGGACATAACGCTTACTGTAGAGATGATACAGAACCATATAAAGTGGTTTTACCTATTTGTAATGCCAGACTTTATAAGGCTTGGAGAGAAAATTGAAGATTTTGAACCCTTTAAAGGTAAAAAGTGGAAAAAAGCTATAAATGTATCATCGCAGGTGGTTAAAATAATAGCCATATTTGGTGGTCAGTGGCCACACTCTTCTTACGCCGTTCCGGGAGGTATAACTTCAAACTTTACTACCTCAGATATTTCAAGAGCATTATCCATAGCAGAAAGTGTCGCTGAGTTTTTTCTTGAGGATGTGGTGGGTATGGATGAAGAGGGCTTTCGCTCTTTTAGAAGTGCCGGTCTGTGGGAAGAACTAAAGGGAGATATAGGACTATTTGTAAACTTGTGCATAAAACACAAACTTGAAAAGGTAGGATCTTCCTACGGAAGACTGCTTACAGGGGGTGAAGTATTTCCTTGCATAACTCCGGGCCACTTTACCGGAGAAAAAAAGTTGTGTTCCCTTAACCTTTCAAAAATAAAAGAGGTTGGTAGCCCCTCTTATTCCAGTGTAAAAGTGGTAAGATACAACGGACTTCCCTACGAAACTGGACCCCTATCGCGCCAGTTTCTTTCTAATAATCCTTTCATTAAAAAACTCTATAAAGCATACAAAGATAGTTACATGACAAGAGTAATGGCCCGTCTTCTTGAGATTTGGGAACTCTTAGATGCTATTAGAGAAAAGCTCTACGGATTATATGCTTTAATAAAGGAACCCTCTTACTATCATCCATACCAAAAAGTGGAAAAAGTTTCAGGAGAAGGCTTAGGCATGGTTGAGGCTGCAAGAGGTACACTTATACACCGCGTACATATAAGCAAAGGCATTATAACTAAGTACCATATCATAACTCCTTCCGTGTGGAACCTAGGTCCCAGGTGTGAAAAGTACTTGGGTGTGGCAGAAAAAGCAATTATTGGTTTGGAACACCCCTTACACGCGGAGATGGTTCTTAGAAGTTTTGATGTTTGTTCTGTATGCACAACACACTAAAAGGAGGTAGCCAATGAGGAGAATCCTTCTATCACAAGGTGGTGGTGGAGAGGAAACATGGAAACTCATAAAAGATGTTTTTTTAAAGCACTTTTCTAACGAACACATAGAAAAGCTTGAAGATGCCACCTTGCTTGAGATAGACTCTAAGATAGCTTTTACCACGGATTCTTTTACAGTAAACCCCCTCTTTTTTAAGGGAGGAAACATTGGAAAGCTTGCAGTTGCTGGGACAGTGAACGACCTTGCGGTAATGGGAGCAAAGCCACTTTATATGTCAGTGGGATTTATCATAGAAGAGGGATTCCCTTACGATGACCTTGAAAGAATAGTGGTAAGTATGAAAGAAGAAGCAAAAGCATCTGATGTAATGGTTGTTGCTGGCGATACCAAGGTGGTCCCTAAAGGAGCCGCTGATGGCATCTTTATAAATACCGCAGGTATAGGTAAAGTACTTTACGAAGGCTTGTCCTGTAGGAACATAAAGGAAGGAGACATCATCATAGTGTCTGGAGGAATAGGTGAGCACGGCGCGTGCATACTTGCCCAAAGGGAAGGTATATATATGGACATAGAGCTTGAGAGTGATTGTAGAAGCCTGTGGAATCTTGTAAAGAGCATCATCTCTTCTAATGTGGAAATACACGCCATGAGAGATCCTACAAGAGGTGGTCTTTCCGCGGTTCTTCACGAGTGGGCAAGAAGCTCTCATGTTTCCTTCTTAGTGGAAGAAGAGAGCATACCGGTAAAGGAACCCGTTTTGGGACTCTGTGATCTTTTAGGTCTTGAGCCTTATCACCTTGCCTCTGAGGGGAGGCTTGTTATAGCGGTCCCTGGAAAAGAGGCAAAGAGGATACTTGAAATAATAAAGGCACACCCTGATGGGAAGGATGCGCAGATTATAGGTAGAGCTATTCCCGCAGAAGGACAACCAAAGGTTATTCTTAAAACTTCTTACGGTACCCATAGAGTGCTTGATCCCCCTGCAGGCGAGCTTTTACCGAGGATATGCTAACATGCATGAATTTTCCGTAGTGCAGAGCCTGATGGAACTCATAGAGAAGTATGCAGAAGAGAACAAAGCGAAGAGGGTTGTTAAAGTTATTATAAGGGTAGGCATACTTTCAGGTATAGAGCCACACCTTCTTGAGCTTGCCTTCAACACTTTTAAAGAAGGTACCATAGCGGAAGGTGCCCTCTTAGTTATTGAAAGGGAGAACTTGAAGGTTAAGTGTCAGGAATGCGGTGCAGAAGGTGAAAAAGATGAGCTCAACACACTATGTCCCTTCTGTGGATCATTGAATACAAACATAATCGCTGGACAGGAAATGCTTCTTAAAAGTCTTGAGTTAGAGTGTGAAGATGAGACTTAAGGTAAACCTGAAAGGTGCAGTCCAAGGTGTAGGCTTTAGACCCTTTGTTTTTCGGCTTGCCACTGAGTTAGGACTAAAAGGATGGGTGATAAACGATTCTTCTGGTGTGGAGATAGAAGTTGAAGGAGAAGAGCATGTTTTACAAACCTTTTTAATACGGCTGAACGCCGAAAAACCTCCCCTGGCCCATATATATTCCCAGGAAGTGGAATATTTAGAGGATAAAGGATACGAAAACTTTGAGATAAGGGAAAGCAAAGAAAAGGGAAAGAAGGAGGTTTTAGTACTTCCAGATATAGCCACATGCGACGAGTGCCTGAAAGAACTCTTCAATCCGCAAGACAGAAGATACATGTATCCTTTTATAAATTGCACTAACTGTGGTCCAAGGTTTACCATAATTGAGAAGCTTCCCTACGATAGACCCAACACAAGCATGAAGGTTTTTCCTATGTGTGAAGACTGTTTTATGGAGTATAAGGATCCTACTAATAGAAGATTCCACGCACAACCTAATGCTTGTCATATTTGCGGTCCTTGGGTAAGCCTTTACTCAAGTGATGGAAAACTTTTGGCAGAAAGAGATGATGCTATAAACCTCCTTATAAAAGCTCTGAGAGATGGTTTCATAGTTGCAGTAAAAGGTATAGGAGGCTTTCATCTCATGTGTGATGCCACAAAAGAAGAATCGGTAAAACTTCTCAGAGATAGGAAGAGGAGGCTAGAAAAGCCCTTTGCTGTCATGTTCAAAGACATAAAGCAGGTAAGTGTGTATGCAGAACCAACAGAACTCGAAAAGGCACTGCTCTTATCTCCAGAAAGACCAATAGTTCTAATAAAAAAACGAAAGGAACTTGCACCATCCATAGCACCGGGGCTCAAAAGAGTTGGAGCTTTTTTACCTTATTCACCTCTCCATCACATAATCTTAAAAGCTCTTGATTTTCCTTTGGTCGCAACTTCCGGCAACCTTTCTGACGAACCCATAGTCAAGGATAATGAAGAGGCTTTAAGGAAACTATCCTTATTTGCAGACATGATTCTTATACATAACAGAGATATAAGAAGAAGATGCGATGATTCAGTTTTCAAAGTGGTAGGCGGGATACCACAGCCCATTAGAAGGTCAAGGGGGTACGCTCCGCTTCCCGTAAAGCTACCTTTTAAACTCCCCAAAAAGACCCTTGCCGTAGGTGGGATGCTAAAGAACACTTTTGCTATAGGTTTTGATGATACGGTAATTCTAAGTCAACATGTAGGTGATGTGGAAAATTTGGAAACGCAAAGAAATTTTGAAAGCATGGTATTTGACCTTATGAAGCTTTACGAATTCAAACCAGAGGTAGTAGTGTGTGACCTTCATCCCAGATACGAAACCACAAGGTGGGCAGAATACGTTTCTCATAAAGAAAACATACCTCTTATCAAAGTTCAACACCACTATGCTCATATACTTTCGTGTATGGCAGAAAGAGGCATAAAAGGTAAAGTGTTAGGTATTGCATGGGATGGTACGGGGTATGGTGATGACGGAACACTTTGGGGTGGGGAGTTTATGCTATGTGATTATCAGGGTTATGAAAGGATTTTTTACATGAAACCTTTCAGACTCATAGGTGGAGAAAAAGCGGTTAAAGAACCAAGAAGGGTAGCTCTATCCTTACTGTTTGAGCTTTACGAAAAAGATGTCTTTGATATACCTCTACCCACTGTGAGGTCTTTTAAGAAAAGTGAGCTTACAACCCTCTACACAGCGTGGTCTAAAGGCATAAATTCCCCTTACTCAAGCTCAGTAGGGAGGCTTTTTGATGCCGTTGCTTCCCTTTTGAACATAAGGCAAACCATATCTTACGAAGGACAAGCAGCGATGATGCTTGAAGACCTTTACGACCCATATGTTAAGGACCATTATCCTTACCTCATTGAAGAAAAGCACATAGATTGGAAGCCTACCGTATTGGCTATTATTGAAGACAGAGAAAAAGAAAAAATACCTTCTAGGTTTATAAACACCTTGGCTAAAATATGCCTTGATGTGTCTATCAGGCTTAATGTTGAACAGGTTTGTTTATCTGGTGGTGTTATGCAGAACGATCCCTTGGTGGGCAAGATAAAAGAGCTTCTAAGCGATAGAGGTTTCAAAGTTTATACACACCAAAAAGTCCCAGCCAACGACGGAGGACTATGTTTGGGACAGGCTGTTTATCTTTTGGTATGAAGCAATACCTTTAACCTGTCCTCAAGTAGTTTTATAGATTCCCGTATATCTTCCCCTTGTGAGGATGCCAAGCGTGGAAATGTTGTTATCTCAATGGTTTCTAATATGGGTTTGTTATCTCTATCAAAGAACACACCTATCCAAACACCGTATATACCCGTTTCTCTCCACTCTGCAGGCTGAGTTTTAGAATTGAGCTTTATACTTACCTGCCCCTCTCCAAGCGTATCCAATATGGCTATCCTGTCTTCCTCAGTTAAGGGTAGCTTGTTTATGTATATAATGTGCTCTTCGCCTTTTTCGTAAAGGTCCCTGAGAGCTTGAAGTATTTCGTTGAGTATGGCTGGAGCGTTCATAAGCATGATAAAGCCTCCACATATTCGTTCCAAGCCTTTATACCCTCAAGCTTCACCACTTCTTCACCTTCTTTAAAGATCACAACCGCAGGCACGAGATACTCTTTAAGAAGGTATGGATAGTCATCCACATTTATGTAGTAAAAATTAAGACTTTTCCCAAAACTCTTTTCCATCTCAGGCACCACAATATCCGTATCAAAAATCTCTCTTATTTTTTCCTTTTTCATCTCACTGCGCACATAAAGAACAAAGGTTTCTTTGGCATCAAGTAAAGCTTTAAGTTCTTGCTGGCTTAACTCTTTCATAATTTATACCCCATTCTCTTAACTGTTCCAAAACTTTATCTATCAGATCCTGCATCCTTCTTTTAATTGAGTATGAAAGCTCTACAGAAATGTCTAAACTCTCTGGCTCTATGCCAATAAGAACTATCTCTTCCGGTTTTTTACCCAAAAGGTCTGCTAATGCAAGAACCTCCTGAAAACCAAGCTCGTGTGCGGATACTTTTTTCCTAAAATAAGCTTTTACCTCATCACCTTTGAACTTATAAAGGGTGCCAGGGGAGTCCCCCCCAAGCACCGCGTCAATAACAAGAAGTTTTTGAAAGCCTTCCATAAAGTAAAGCAGGTCTATACCGAGCGTTCCGCCGTCCATTATTTCCACACCATCAGAGAAGGAGTAGTTTTTCCTAAGTTCCTCTACAGCTCTTACCCCAATACCTTCATCAGATAGCAGTATGTTTCCTATACCCAACACAAGCACCTTCATTCCTCTATATCCTTTATATCAACAGGCCCCTTTTCAAACACCTTATAACCGCTGAACATGGAAGATAGCTCACCGTTTTTCTTGATGGCTTCCTCTCTTATAACGAAATAAACATGAAGCACCGCGAAAATTATGATAAGCCATGCTACCCAAT
>Ga0272445_1000565_pt1 | contig 34096 bp, 31 predicted proteins | sample YNPCB0031_FD_194404 | JGI IMG/M metagenome (GOLD analysis project Ga0272445, IMG submission 194404) | Hot spring sediment microbial communities from Yellowstone National Park, WY, United States - YNP-CB-003-1 | ecosystem: Environmental > Aquatic > Thermal springs > Hot (42-90C) > Sediment... | reverse complement strand
TTGTGCGGACATATTTTGCGGGAGTAGTTATATTGCGAGCCTACCTATGAGGAATTGAAACTCTAACTATGCTTGCAACTGGGTATGACGCTATACTATTGCGAGCCTACCTATGAGGAATTGAAACTATTATTGGACGCAGAATTGTGGCAACCTCCTTCGCTGATTGCGAGCCTACCTATGAGGAATTGAAACTATCAATTGTGCGGACATATTTTGCGGGAGTAGTTATATTGCGAGCCTACCTATGAGGAATTGAAACTCTAACTATGCTTGCAACTGGGTATGACGCTATACTATTGCGAGCCTACCTATGAGGAATTGAAACAATCTCTTAAATGTGTTGCCGTTGGAGAAGCTGCCCTATTGCGAGCCTACCTATGAGGAATTGAAACTTTAATGTTTCCATAAAAAATTATTAAAAAATCCAATTGCGAGCCTACCTATGAGGAATTGAAACACTTCACGGGTTTATAGAGAAATTGAAGCAAGAGGCATTGCGAGCCTACCTATGAGGAATGTTTATTAGGCTTAAGGCTTTAGGCTGAAGGACGCTTTAGACTGAATAAATTATTTTTGTGAAATCTTCAAAAATCAAACCTACTGCCTTAAGCCTTTTAAATAGGTGGAGATGAAAAACCCTTCCCAACCTTCCCTTTTCAAGGGAAGGAGCAGAGGAAAAATGTCAAATGGGTTGCTTCCCAACCTTCCTACAACCCCTCCTTTTAATGGCGGAAAGATTAAGTCCTGATGTATATGTTGCTTCCCAACCTTCCTACAACCCCTCCCTCAAATGAATTCGGGAAGGAGCAGAGCATGGTAGATAAAATCCTCCCCTACCCTCCTTTACGAAAGAAGGGAGTAAGGTAAAAAAAATAGGGGGCGATACAGGGGGAGATGAAAACCCCTCCCCCACCCTCCCCTTACGAAGGGGAGGGATAATAAATCGGGAAGGAGCAAAGGGAAGGAGTAAGGTAAAAAAAGAAATGGGAAATGAATTCAAGAGGAGCAAAGGAAAATGCCGGATTGATTGCTCTTCATCCATCCTCCACTTCAAAAGTGTAAGAAAAAATGTGCAGGAAATCGGATTGGCGTCCCTTCCACTGTTCACGATTTGTCCTCTCTTCTATGTCAGGGCGTATTATTCCCTGGCTGGAGGACATCCTGACCCAGAGGAACAGGAAGTGATTTGAAATTACAAATTTTGTATAATATATTCAGTATAGTGAACAAAAAATAAAATTTTTGTTCATTAAAAGGAGAAAATATGACGAAAATTATCATAGAAGCGCACAGGAAAGAAAAAGAAGAAATGGTTTCCCGAGCCTACATAGAAAGAGAAAAATTATCTTTTGCAAAAAAATTTCTGGAGACCGACCTGATAAAAGTTATTACGGGACCAAGAAGAGCTGGGAAATCGGTTTTTGCTACTATGTTTTTGAAAGAAAAAAATTTTGCCTACCTGAATTTTGACGATGAAAACCTTATAAAGTTGAATGGAGATGAAATTCTTAAAGGGTGTTTTGAGGTTTATGGAGATGTGAAGTTTTTTCTGTTTGACGAGATACAGAATTTTAATAACTGGGAACTCTTCGTTAACAGGCTTCAGAGAAGGGGTTTTAACATCACCATAACTGGCTCCAATGCAAAACTCTTGAGCAAGGAACTCTCAACATCATTGACCGGCAGACACATTCCAATAGAAATTTTGCCGTTCTCTTTCAGGGAGTTTTTAAGAGCGAAAAATTTTGACCCGAAGGAATCAAATCTTCCCGAAAATAAAGGAAAAATTTTGAATTATTTAACAGAATTCATCAAAACCGGTGGTTATCCGGAAATAGTGGTTAAAAATCTGGAAGCAAAAACCTATCTTGATACGCTTGCGGATGCAGTTCTGCTCAAGGATGTAGTAAAGAGATACAGAGTAAAATTTTCCCAAAAAATTTATGACCTATTTTTATACCTGGTAAGCAACTTCGCTAGCGAATTTACCTTCACGAGTTTGAAGAAGAATGTAAATTTTAACAGCGTGAATACTGTTCAGAATTATCTTTCATATCTTGAAGAAGCCTACCTACTTCTTTCACTTAACAGGTTCTCTTACAGTGTAAAGGAACAGATTAAGGCAGCAAAAAAATGCTATCTGGTGGACAAAGGTCTTGCTCTTGCAAAGTCTTTTCAGTTTTCCAGGAACATTGGGAGGGCGATGGAGAACCTTTTTTTTACAGAACTTCTCAAAAGGGGACTCGGCGTCAATAAAAATATTTTTTACTACAAAACCCGTAATCATAAAGAAGTGGATTTCATTTTAAAAGAAGGCACTAAGGTAAAAGCACTTTACCAGGTGGTCTGGGACATTTCCTCTCCTCAAACTTTAAAAAGGGAAATAAAGTCTCTAATAGAAGCGGGCGAGGAACTGGATTGTAATAATCTCACAATAATAACCTGGGATGAAGAAGGAGAAACAAAAGTAAAGGGAAAGAAAATAAAGCTCATCCCTCTATGGAAATGGCTATGTTATATTGAGGAATAGGGCGATAGGCTATTATAGGCTTTAGGCTGAAGAAATTCTAACTTCTCACTCTCTGAGTTCGGTAAGGAGCATGGGAGATAAAATCCTCCCCTCCTTTATTCTTTCGCTTAAACCCTTCAGCCTATTTAAAGGATCAGTTTGAGGGCGTGGGGGACAATCCAGGCTTTTAGAGGAAGGGTGCCGACATCCTCTCCGTCCATGTCTATCGGACAGGTTCCTTCAATAACCTCCGCTGAAACAGCTTTCGCCCTCGTCCAGTAAATTCCATCTACTTTCAAATGCGTTCCCCTGTATATCTTTGGACCGAACCTTATAAAATCTCTGAGCCCACCCCTCTTCATAATCACTATATCAAAAAGACCATCTGATGGGTCTGAAAGAGGGGCTATGTGCATCCCTCCTCCAAAAAATTGTCCAATGGCAATAACAAATCCCATAAGCCTTTCCGTCCTTTCTTCCTCCTCTATTCTGTATCTCACTTTTGCACCTCTGTAAGAGGTGAGTGCGGACAGTGTTCCTATCAAAAATGAGACAAATCCGCCAAAAATTTTCGTCGTCCTGTTTACCCTGTAAACCACCTCGCCACCTATTCCAAAATCAGTTATGTTTATAAATGCCCTTCTCTTTTCCTTTCCATCCCATCCCCTGAATTCACATATTCCGCCATCAATGTAAATCTCTCTTCCCTCAGGAATCCTGAATCCCTTTTTTATTCCAAATGCCTTGAGAAAATCAGCCCCAGTTCCTGTTGATATAACAGAAAGACCCACATCACGGGCAAACGAAGATTTTCCGTCAAAGAAGCCATTGACCACTTCATTGAGAGTTCCATCTCCCCCCACACATATTATGAGTTCTGCTCCCTCATCTATTGCCTTTCTGGTAAGGTCTGTTGCATGAAGCGGTCTTTCAGTGAGAAAATATCTGAACTCTTTATAGTGCTTTGACAGTGCTTCAATTATACTTCTTAAGTTCCTTCCTGTCTTTCCGCCCCCAGCCCTTGGATTTATAATTGCATAAACCCTTTTACTTTCCACCCTTCACTCCCTCATAAAATAGGTCTATTATGTCGTAAACATCTGCCCCTGCATTCTCAAAATTCTTTCTGCATCCAGGACATGATGTGATTACTGAATCACCCTCTTTGAGTTCCTTCAGTCTCATCTTCGTGATATTTTTTACCATTACCGGGTCAACAAATTCCATAATTCCTCCTCCACAGCAGAAGGTGTTTTCTTTTGAAAAGAGAAATTCATGGGGAGGATTTTCAAGAATAAATGAGAGAGCATATCTTATATCATCTCCCTTTTGAAGGAATCTAACTCTGTAACAGGGGTCATGGTAATAAAAACTTTTTGTTTGCCTGTTTTTCACATGGGGATTGCTCTTTGCGATTATTGAAATCAGGTCTCGTGTGTTCGTAAATCCGACAAATTCCCTTATGAACCATTCGCATGTCGGGCAGGCTGTGATTATTTCTCTTACTTTTCTCAGTTCCTTTTTTAATTTCTTTATATGCTCCTCAAACTCCTCTATGTATCCCATTGAATAAAGTGGAAAACCACAACACTTCTCCATCCTCGTAAACCTTACTCCCACATACCTTAGAAGTTCCTCTCCTCTCTCCACAGTCTTTCTGTAAAATCCAAGATATTTGCAACCCGGGAAAAATACGGTATCCATAACCAATGAATCCTTGAATTCTATCTCGTATGGATTTCCATATTTTAAAAACCTATCAAGAACCCTCTTGCTACCCTCATCTGCGAGACCATCTTTGTTCAATTGAGCCCTCCCAAAAGGAGTGTAGGATGAAACATCTATTCCGTGGGCGCATACAGTCTTACAGGCTCTGCAGAGGACACAGGAGTATATCGTTTTCCTGATATCCGGAGCAATGTCTGATTTTTTATTTAGAATCCTGTAAAGGACATAAGCCCTGAATGTTGGAGTTCTTGCCTCATCACCTGTCGCTTCACATGCAGGACATACAAACCTGCACATCTTCGGGCAGAATGTGCAGTATTCAATTTCTTTGCTGAATTTCTTTATCACAGGAGCTTCCCCGGATTCATTATGTTTTTTGGGTCAATGATGCTCTTGAGGGATTTTATTATCTCATAACCCTTTCCGTGTTCATCCTTAAGCCACTTCCTCTTGAGAAGACCAATTCCATGATGATGACTTATTGCTCCGCCAGCCCTCAGGCAGGCTTCCATTGCATCGTTCCATATTGAAATATACCTCTCCCTCCTTTCCTCGGGATTTTTCCCTCCACCTACAAATGTGAAATAGATATTGCATCCATCTTCGTATGCGTGGGAGAAATGAACCATTACAAGAGCGTATTTTGATATCGCATTTTTTATCTCATAATAAAGGTTCTCAAGCCTGTCCCACGGTGATGCCACTTCCATTGTGTCGGCAAAAAGTCCGAGGCTAAAAATTCTTGATAATCCAAAGGATACAGAATATCTGTGTTCAAACCACTCTTTAGCGTATTTTTCTCCCTCATGAATTCCGTATTCTTCCTTGCATATCTCCCTGGCGATATCCTGTGCGGTATATACATTTCTTCTCGTCCCTTCAAAAACCATTATTAACAGGCATTTTCCTGCAAACTTCCCAATAAACCTGTTTGCCATTGAAGGACTTCCAATTATCCATTTTAGAATCTTTTCTCCAAAACCTCCGCCCTTTTTCTCTCCTGTTCCCATTGATGTGATAAGTGTGTCCACCGGGTCATACAGCCTTAATACTGCAGGTTTTGCACCAGCCCTCATTATTTTCCGAATCGCGGATATTCCCGAACTCAAATCACTGAAGAAAAAAGAAGAAAATCCCCTGTGCTCAGGATAGGGATGAATTCTCAAAACAACAGATGTAATAATTCCGAGGGTTCCCTCTGAACCAATAAATACCTGCTTGAGGTCTGGACCGGTTGCCCCTCTTGGCGTTTCTTTGGTCCTCAAAACGCTTCCATCTGGAAGAACTACCTCCAGTGCGACAACCATATCTTCTATCTTTCCGTAAAGGGTGGAAGCCTGTCCAGCTGACCTCGTTGAAACCCATCCACCAACAGTTGAACAATACATGGATGAGGGAAAGTGTCCAAGGGTATAGCCCATTTTATTAAGCATCCTTTCAAACCTTTCTCCATTCGCTCCTGCCTCCACCTCTACGAGAAGAGATAATTCGTTCAGATTTCTAATTTTGTCCATGAGTTTGAGGTCAACCACTATTCCCCCATTTACAGGAACTGTCCCACCACACACCCCTGACCCTCCTCCAAAAGGAATTACAGGAATCTCCTTTTCGGAGCAGAATCTGAGGAGTTTCACCACTTCTTTTACCTCTTTTACCCATACTACTGCATCAGGAAGATTTAAAGTCTCAGCCTCCATCTTCATATCTTGAATTTCTATCAACTTCATTGGCCAGAGGTCTCGTGAGTAGGCAAGAAGATGGTGAGGGGAAGTGGATAGCCTTCCCTCCACTATCTCAGCTATCCTTTCAATCAGTTCCTTTTCCAGCCTCCTTCTTTCCAACTTAAAAATCTATCTCCTTTTGCGTTATTGGAATTTTAGCCTTTGAAAGTTCAACTCCGAATGGGCACTCCTCCTCACCTGAAAGCAGGTTTTCAACGAATGAAACTTCATAGGAAGAAATGTCCCTGAGAATGTGGGGAACATGTGAAACCCCGTTTTTCCCCTTTATTTCACAGTATCCGCAGGAAACACATTTCTCCATTGAAGATATTGTATTTAAACCTTCCTCAGATACCGGGTATATTCCATCTTCCATGTAGTTTTTTATAAAATTCTTCACTCCCTTCCTCATGCGGAGAAATTTCTTCAGCTGGGCGAGGAAAAAATTAAAAGCGAGGAAAAGCCACGATTTCAACATCACTCCATCCCCTTTTCTCTCATTATTTCAAAAATCTCCTTTTTGCTCTCCGCTTTCAGAACGGAGTTGTAATTCTTTTTGTCCCTGAAAAAATTTGATATGAGAGAAAGAGCCCTTACAAATCTATCAGCAGATTCGTTATCTCCGATAATCATGACCACGATGTAAACCCCATCAATTCCATTTTTTGACCTCCCGAGTGCACCCTTTACTCCTATTGAAACCCTGTCAAATCTCACATGAGGTATAAGAACTCCCCCCAAAGCTTCTTCTTTTAACTCTTTTTCTTTACTGAGAATAGCCCTTGAAATCTCTTCGGGTTTAATAATCCCATTTATCTCTTTTGAAAGCACTATAGCCATTTCATCTATAACAGATTTTAGGTCCCTTCCCTTTAGTTCCTCTATTATACAGTTTTCGGACAAAAAGTCTGTGATGGTCATTTTATTTTGCGGAAGATTATTCCATAAGCGCTTTTTCCCTTTTTGTATGCTACTGCCATCTCACCTGTTTCTTCGTCAAGAAATGCAAGAAATGGGCGGTTTAATTCTTTTAACTGAAGGATTGCCTCTTCCCTTGACATGGGTTTTGAATCCAGTTCCTCAATTTCAACTGTTTCTTTTTCTCCTTCTTCAACCTCTAACAGGTTCACATCAACCGATTTCCTTTTCCTTTCAACAATTTTTTCTTTCTTTTTTCTTAACTGGGATTTGAGATTGTCTTTGAGAAGGTCAATCACAGAAAGCATGTCTTTTGCTTTCTCCTTGCAGTATATGTTGAAATTCTTTGAACGAAGGTTGCATTCAAGATTTATTCCGTCCGAATCTCTGGAAAACACAAAGGAAACACTTCCAGCATCCTTGAGACTTCTCTTGAGAAAGGAAAACCTCTTTTCCAGATATTCTTTTGCCCTTTTATCCTCCTCAATTCCTCTGAACTTTACATTGAACTCCATTTTTTCCTCCTTATTTTCTTCTTTAAGGATACACCTTTCTTCTTTTTTTTCAAATGATATAAAAATCCATATTTAAAAGCACCGTCTTTTTCGCTTGACAATACATCAAAAAGAGTGTATCTATTAGAGGTATATGGGTCTGGCAGAGGCAATACTGGGTCTCTTGTATGAGAACCCGAAAACAGGCTATGAGATTAAAAAGTTCTATAGAGACACAATAAGGCATTTCTGGAATGTGAGCGACGGTCAGCTGTATCCGACGCTTAAAAAGATGACGGAAGAGGGGTATATTGTAAAAAAGGAAACAAAGGACGATGAGGGGTTAAAGAAGCATTTATACTCAATTACTCAGAAAGGAAAAGAGAGGTTTATGGCATGGCTTAAGAAGCCGGTGGATAAGTTTGAGGAGATGAAGGAACCATTCCTCATAAAACTCTTCTTTTTTGATAAGTTATCGGATGAGGACAAGCTCTATCACCTCAAGGTTCAGTATGATGTCCATCAGGAGGTGTTGAACGAATTTCTTGATGTGAAGAAGTTTTATGCTGAAAGCCTTTCAGAATACCAGAGAATAATTATTGACCTGGGAATACTTTATGTGCAGGTAAGAATCTTTCTACTTTTGAGACTGATGGATATGGTGAAGACCAAAAAGAATGAACCTTTTCTCCCGGATAAGATGCCCGAACTACTCTGGAAGCTCTATCACATAATTTTCTCAGGAGAGAAACTTGAAAAGTATTTCAAGAACGAATTCTTTAACCTCAAACTTGAAGAGATAGAAAAAATGTATGGGAGGAAGGATGAAAAATAAGAAGGTAGTTATTGTAGGAGCCGGGTTGAGCGGGTTAACCGCGAGTATTTATCTTGCTAAAAAGGGGTATGATGTTCTCGTGCTTGAAAGAGGAAAGGGAATAGGAGAGGGAGACCCCTTCCATCCATCTTTGCATGTAACACCATGTGACCTCTTTTATTTAAAAAGGGAAACAGGAATAGACTTTGAAAATGCTTTTAAGCCCATTAAGTGGACGAAACTGTGGACCCTTGATAAACCATGGATATCTGACGACCCCCTTGTCATGGGAGTTGAAAGGGGAAAGCGAGAAAGTTCCATTGATTATTTCCTTTATAATGAGGCGAAAAAACTGGGGGTGAAGTTCAATTTCTCAACAGAGATCAAAAAAATTGACGATGTCCCTCCTAACTCTATCATTGCGACTGGATTTAATAAAAAGGTATATGTGGAATCCGGGAGGAAGCCATCAGACCTTGATGGCTTTTATCACAGGAGACCATCAAAGGAAGGAGAGGATGGAACTGCCCACCTGTTTCCAGGATATTACACGACAGATTATTACTACAGGGCGAGCCTGAACGGAATAACATTCGGTCTACTTTTCTCAAGAAAGCCTGTAACGGAAAAAGGGGAAGAGGAATGGCTGAAGGATATGGAAGAAAAGATTGGAGAGGTTCCTGAGAAATATACCCGCTTCAGGGCTTCAATGGATTTGAGCAAACCCGTTTTGTTTTTTAAGGATAGAATTTGTGCAGGAACATTTTCAGCCACCATAGACCCATCTTTAGGATTTGGCATCTTTGGAGCCATCCTTTCAGGAAAAATAGCGGGAGTTGCGGTGGAGGATAGGGAAAAGGCTTTGAAAGAGTTCAAAAGGGTGAACAGGTTTTTCCACATAGTGAAGTTTCTGTGGTATCTCAACCAGTGGACTCCATACAGATTACACTTTGCGAAGATTCAAATGCGATTCTGGTGGTTATTTTATCCCATGCTTTTGATTACCGGAAGGTCAATACCCGGGTTTCCTCATAATTACATGATTCATGGATTTAAGAGAACAAGACCATATAAAGAGGAGGTGTAGCATGCCGAGGATATACATAAACGACTGGCCACCCTTTTCTCCACCTGACCAGTCAAGGAGGAATAATGTGATAGAGGCTGCAAAACTCATTGTGAATGCAGCAATGACTGCTCCGAATGCAGGAGGGGTTTCACAGGTGGAAGCTGAAATAGTATATGGAATGGAGGAGCAGGAGCAGATAGCGAGAAAGATGGAGGAACTTGCTCATGAGGAATCTCAGGAGCATATCTCCCACCTTTATAAGTATGAGGCAGTTATGGTGAGGGAAGCAGATTGCATAGTCTTTCTTGGGGACTTCAGGGCAATTGAAACTCCAATGGATGCAGGATGCGGGTTCTGTTACGGAGTTGACGACTGCAGGTGGCTTTATACGAAACATCCGTCATACATGGGACTAATTGATGCAACGGACAGAAGGTCAAAAACAGTTGTCAAAGGTCCCCTTTGTGGTGTGAGGGTTCAGGACTTCGGATATGCGATAGGTTCTGCTTTATGGATGGCTTACCACTTAATGGTTGATGCAAGACCCTATTATACAGTTGGGGTTGCCGGACAGAAGCTTGGTTACTGCCCAAATTCTCCGATAGTTGTTGGGATACTTCTCGCTGCCCTTTCAAAGAACCCATTTGTTGATGTGAATACCGCATATCATCTCGTCAACATGAGCAAGCTCATTGATGCGGTGAGGAAGACCTACATTCTATTCAGACAATCAGGAGGAGATTACAGGATTTCTGACCCATGGGCTGAGATTTTTAGAGAAAGAAGAAAAAAGGAAAAGAAGGAAGAAAAATAGGAGGGAAAGATGTCAATAAAGTTTGAAGAGCTTCAGGAAGAAACATTGTTAGATGTGGCGAAGCTGTGCGCAGCAGCTGTGCTGAAGGCTCCGCAGATCACTGGAAGGGTCAAGTTTGAGATGGAAATCCTCAAAAAAGAGGAACTCCCGAATCTCATAGAAGCCCTCATGATTTTGGGAAGGCTCCATATGTTCTGCATGCTTTCAGCTGCTGCATACTCAACTGCCCTTCAGGAAGGAAAGCCGGTGGTGATTCTTTTAATTGGAGCCTCCGGACTGAGGCAATCGGAACTCAACTGGAACTGCGGTGCATGCGGTTTCAAAACCTGTGGAGAATTCAATGCCTATGCAAAGACGATAAAAGAACCTCCTGTTGGTGCGCTCATCCATGGACCTGTTTGCAACTGGAAGATGATTGATTACGCTCAGGGTTGCACATGGGCCTGTGCTACTGCATGGGCTAATAACATAACCAACAGAATTGAAATAGCATCGGGAATGGCAGCAAAGGCAATAGGATATCTTGAACACTGCGATGTTGTCCACGGGCTCCCCCTCGGACCAATGGAGGAGCTCTACTGGTATTCAAGGAGGTTTATAAATCAGTTTATGAGTTATGACCTGTGGAAAGAAAGACTTCAGGAGATGTTCGGGGTTCTCTTTCAGACATTTGTGGGAGATGGAAGGACTGATTTGAAAATTACCGATGACTGGTGGATGCAAAGGCACACGAGTAAGGTTCAACCTGTTAGTATGGAAGAATATGAGGAAATGAAAAAGGGAATTGCAAGGGATATTGAGGATTTGAAGAAGAGGGTTAAAGGCGGGAAATAAAAAGGAGGTGAACCATGCCGAAATTTCCTTCTATGGAATGGGCTGAGGCATTAAAAGAAGTAATAAACAGCGACCCTGAGATAAGAGAAGCGGGGAAGGACTTTGAGGCAGATGCTGTGCTTATTATTGAACCTGCAGGTGGATTGAAGGAAAGGTTTATAGTTTATGTAAAGGGGTCAGGAGGAGTGATTCAGGAAGTCAGACAGTTGAAAAGTCCGGATGAGGTCCCTGCAAAGTTCGTGACGAGTGCGGATTACCTTACATGGAAATCCATAATAAAGGGGGAACTTGATGGAGTGAAGGCGCTTCTTATGGGGAAGGTGAAACTGAAGGGAGACATGAAGGAAGTCATGAAAAGGGCAAAGGACCAGCAGTTGATGATGAAAGCTCTTTCAAAGGTTCAAACAGAGTTTATAGATGGATAGAGAAATCAAAAAGGAATTTGAGAAGGTAGTAGGAAAAGAGGGGATAGTCTCCGAAAGGAAAAGGCAGAAGGAGCTCCTCGGAGGAACCCCATCAAAAGATTCTTTAGTCCTTCTTCCGTCAAGCCATGAAGAGATAGGTGAGATTCTAAAAATTGCGAACTCAAAAAGAGTCCCTGTGAGAACCACATATTACGGACGCTTTGACTCAAAGTCCCTTTCTGATGGCGGCATCTTTCTTCTCTTCTCCAGGATGAAAAAGATTGAAAACCTTGATGTAAAAAACCTCATCGCCCATGTTCAAAGGGGAGTGACATTTGATGAACTAAATGCCGCACTAAAAGAGCATAATCAAAAAATTCTTCCACCAGCCAATGCCTATACCGATTCTGTGGTTGAAACCTATGTAATGAGGTCAGTTCAGTATGCGATGAACCGCTACCCGGACATACAGTTTTCAAACCTTTATGCAGTTCTTCCATCGGGAGATATATACAAAACAGGGAGCCATATACTTTCGGAAAAAATTGCGGACTGGAAGGATGAACCAGGTCCGCATATCTGCAAAATTTACCACGGTGGAGAGGACATTTTCGGCATCGTCTCTCGTGGTAGCATTCAGACATATCCACTTATGGAAATGAGGAAGGCAATGGTATTTCACTTCCTTGAAATGGAGAAGGCTTTTGAATTCTTAAAATGGGTTTCAAGAAAAGAACTCGTTCAGGAAGGGGTTTTGTTAAATGCAAAGGAATGGACAAGCTTCTCTTCCGTTTCATACTTTGAGGGATGGGTTTCGGTATGCGGGTTTGAATCCTTCAAAAAGCATGTTGAGTTCCAGATGAGAAAGGTTTCTGAAAAGGCAAAGGAGATGGGTGGAGTTCATATAGAAGATGGAGATGAAATGGGATTGAAGTTCATTGAAACTCCCGGAAGGTCATCGCTTGAAGACACAGTTGAATTTTTCTCTCTTTTCAGAGACATAAAATTCTTTGACGACCTGCTCAAAAATTTCTTTCTACAAAATGGCATAGAACCAAAGGACATAAGGGCTTGTTATATAAGCTGTTCAACAGGAAGATGCCTTTTTGCAAAATACACCCTTCCATTGAAGAATGAAAATCTAATTAAAGAAGCCTACAAATTCCTGCTTAAAAACGGTGCCTTCGTGGACAGGTTGAGTGACGGGGTTGCAGAAGAGTATTACAGCAAAAACACCCTACCTACCCTCATAAAAAAATTGAAGGATGCAATTGACCCTTTCAGAATACTAAATCCTGAAAAATTTATAGAGGTGTAAGATGGGCTGGAATGAATTTTTTGGAATCAGAAAGGAAAACCTGAAAAAGGCGAAGGAAGAGCTTGTTAAGCTCCTGGGTGATGAAAGGGTTACAGACGACCCTGCAATCCTTATATGCTATTCCCATGACTTCACTCCCGAAGCTGGAAGGATGCCAAACCTTGTCGTCCTTCCCGAAACTACTGAGGAGGTTTCAGAAATTGTAAAGATAGCAAACAAATACGAAATTCCCGTATATGTGATAACAACTGGATACAACCACGGAGGAATGTGGATACCGAGAAGGGGTGGAATAATGATAGACCTGAAAAAGATGAACTCCGTATGTGAAATAGATGAAGAAAGCATGACTGCAACCATTTCTCCTCATGTCCGAATTGCCTCTCTCTACGAAGAAAGCAACAAGAGGACTTCAATTGACGATATAAAACTGAGACCAGCCAACCCGATAACAATGGGAAGCGTCTCAATGCTTTCAAACTATGTATCAGGGGGAGCATCTCATATTGCTTACAAAACCGGAAATCACCACGAGAATATTGTTGGTATGACATGGGTTATGCCAGATGGTTCAATTGTGAAGACAGGAACCCATTCATATCCATTTAGAGGGAAAATTCCATGCTTGGGTCCCGGACCGGATGTTGGGGGAATATTCCTCGCATCTCAGGGAAGCTATGGGATATGCACCGAGATAACAATAAAACTCTTCAACGAGATGCCGAAGGAAAAACTCTGTGCAATTTCTCAGGAGGACATCTACTCATTTGACCTGGAGAAGATAAGCGAGTTCTTTTATAAGGCAGGAAGGGAGAACTTCATTCACGACTTCTACAAGAGCGGTTCAAGACATGGAGCATCTGTTTCATTTGCTCCTGTTGTTGAAGATGTCCTTGACATGCAGCCTGTCCATGTAGTAGTTGTCACACTCACAGGAATTGATGATGAGGAGCTTCAGATAAAATATGAGAGATTACAAGAAATTGTGAACAGCATCCCCGGGCTCATGCTGCTTCCAGACGAATCCTTTGAACTCATGGTTCAGGCATTCAACTGGGACATAGAAGAGGCAAAGAGGTGTTTGTTTAAAAGGCTATGGAGGGGGAACAGGGTTATGAGGTGGAAAGGGTCATTCCAGTGGGTTGCATTTCCGAGCAAGTTTGAACACATTCCATACCTTGAAAAGAAAATAAGGGATTTGATTGCCCGATACTGGATCAATACAGACCCATCGCTTGAACCATCAAGGGTTCCATTTCAGGTGTCACTTCAGGGACCATTTCCAATGTCAAGGATGATCGCCCTGGAGTTTGACTTCTGGGTTGACCACACAAATCCAGAAGAGGTAAAAAGGACATCCATGCTATTCCGAAAGGTAGTTGAAGAAATGATAAAGGAGGGAGCAGTTGTTGGTAGAACAGTTGCCTTGAGCCAGGAAATTCAAATGCCAAGACTTGGAATTTATCATACGCTTGTTAGGGACATAAAGAAAAAACTGGACCCAAAGAATATCATGTCTCCCGATACATTGCCATTGGGAGATTAAAAAATGAAAGGAGGGAAAGATGAAAGATAGACCTTACTGGAACATGGAAATAGAGCCCCTTTTGGGGACAAAGGAGATGAAAGAAATTCAATGGAAAAATTTGAAATCCCATCTTGAGATGCTTTACGCTCGTTCCAGAATGTGGAGGGAATACATGGATGAGAAATCCGCACCGCCTGATAAGATAAAGAGCCTTGAGGATTTTTCAAAAGCATTTCCTGTTCTTGAGAAGGATGATATGAGGGCTTTAGCAATGAAGTATCTTCCAGAAGGACCCAGGGGGATGCTTGATGCCATGCTTTGTGTGTCATCAAGGGAAATTGTCCTCGTCTCTGCCACATCAGGAACAACAGGAGAACCAACTCCCTATCTCTTCAGCAAAGAGGATTTAAAAATAAACTTTGAGAGCTTCGCAAGGGCTATATGGAGAACGGGCATAAGACCCGGTGACATAATTGTCCATGCTATGGCTTTGAGTATGTTTGGAGCTGGAATCCCGCTCGTTTATGCTGTGATTGAATACGGAGCCACACTCATTCCTGTCGGAGCAGAGGGAGGGACAGAGAGGCTTCTAAACTACATAAAGGTTCTCGGACCAATGGAGGGAATAGATGGGATGTTCATCACACCCTCATTTGCTGAATATCTCATAGAGAAGTGCAAGGAACTTACGGGCATGGAGGTTAAGGATTTGAGGATAAAAAGGCTTATGTGTGGAGGCGAGCCTGGAGCTGGAATTCCAGAAGTAAGAGAAAGGCTTATGAAGAGCTACAATGCCCTTGTTTTTGATATGATGGGACTGGGTCCAATTGCCTTTACATCCTGTCCTACGGAGGAATACCGTGGAATGCACTTTTTAACGGAGGATATGGCACTTCTTGAAATAGTTGATGTGGAGACAAAAGAACCAATTCCTCTTGAAGATGGAGCAAGGGGTGTTTTGGTTTTCACTCCACTTAAGGGATACTGTCTGAATGTTCTGAGGCATACTCCTGGTGATGTCGTTGAGATATACACCGATAAATGCCCATGTGGACAATCTGGAATCAGGATGAAGGTTATTGGAAGGACAGATGATATGCTCAAGGTGAAAGGCGTAATGGTATATCCGGCTGCCATTGAGGGGGTTTTAAATTCCTTCGTTCCGAGAATTACGGGAGAATTTCGTATAGTTTTAACATCTCCTCCTCCAAGGGTTGAGCCTCCATTGAAACTTAAGGTTGAGTATGGAGAAGGGACAAAGAAAGAAGAACTTGATAAACTTGCAAAGGAGATAGGTGAGAGGATGCACGATAAAATTAGAGTAAGACCTGAAATTGAATGGGTTCCACCTGGAACCCTTGAAAGGACGGTTCACAAGAAGAAATACTTTGAAAGGAGGTATTGATGGCACCATCATTTCTCGTAAACAAAGAATTCTTTGAGGAGATTGATGGAGAACTCAAACTTGTAGGCTCAAAGTGTGAGAAATGCGGGAAGGTTTATTTTCCGAGAAAAAAATTCTGCATAAATTGTATGAACGATGACTTAAAGATTGTTCCCCTTAGCAAAAGAGGAAAGATAGCATGCTGGACTGTAGCGAGGCAGACCTATACATACGGAATTCCAGTCCCTTACGCCTTTGGATATGTTGACCTTCCTGAGGGCGTAAGGCTCTTCACAATTTTTACAGATTGTGAACCCTTTGAGGAAAAATTAAGGACAGGAACTGAGGTTGAATGGGTTATAAAAAAATACAAGGAGGACGAAATGGGAAATGATATAATAGGTTATCTCTTCCGTCCGGTGGAGGAGAAAAAATGAGAAGGGTTTTTGTTGTTGGTGGAGGAATTATAAAATTTGGAAAATTTCCCGAAAGAGGAATAAGAAAGATGGCCGAGGAGGTTCTTTTTAATCTCTTCAAAGACGCTGGAGCAAAACCATCCGATGTTGAAGCTGCCTATGTAGGTTCTCAGAATACTGCATGCGATGACACTTTGATGATGGTTGGACAGATAGCCCTTGAGCAGGCAGGGATAGTTGGAATTCCTATTACGAACTGCACAAATGCCTGCGGAAGTGGTTCAAATGCAGTCCATCAGGCATGGCTTGCAATTCAATCGGGTTTATACGATGTAACCTTAGCACTCGGAATTGAAAAGATGTCAAGCCCACTATTGCCTCAGGCGATGATGGCAGGAAGATTGGGAGGCGGAGATTCGGAGATTGAAGGTGTATTTGGACTCTTCGCTCCGGGAATATTTGGAATGATAGCCAAAAGGCATATGGAGGAGTATGGCACAACAAGGGAACAGATGGCTAAGGTTGCTGTAAAGAATAGATTTCACGCAAGTCTGAACCCGACTGCCCAGTATCAAACCCCCACTACTATTGAGGAAGTTCTGTCATCAAGGGTTGTTGCTGACCCTCTCACAGTCCTTGAATGTTCTCCTATCTCCGATGGTGCTGCCGCTGTTCTTCTTGCATCAGAAGATGCAGTAAAAAGATTTTCAGGAAAACCTGTTGAGATTATTGCCTCTGTTCAGGTTTCAGGCACGTACTCTTTTACTGACATACTAAATATTGATACAACGAGAAGGGCTGCGAAGAAAGCTTATGAGATGGCAGGGGTGGGACCTGAAGATATAGACCTTGCTGAAGTCCATGACTGCTTCAGCATAGCAGAGATAATTCACTACGAAGAACTTGGTTTTTGCAAAAAGGGAGAAGGGGGAAGGTTCATAGACAGTGGAGCACCATTTCTCGGAGGGAAAAAGCCTGTAAACACGAGCGGAGGGCTCATTGCGAAAGGTCATCCCCTCGGAGCCACAGGGGTTGCTCAGATAGTTGAGATTTTATACCAGTTGAGGGGACAGGCAGGGAAGAGACAGGTTCCAAATGCAAGGATTGGGCTCACCCATAACGGAGGAGGATTCAGAAAGGCAGACACAGGAATTGTTTGTGTCCATATATTGAAGAAGGTGTAGGGAAGCGTGTCCTTAGAAATGGACAAAAGAAAAATCAAAGTATATCTTGACACATCCGTAATATCAGCATTATTTGACAAAAAGAACCCTGAGAGGCAATTTTTAACACAACAATTCTTTAAGAATGTAGATGCTTTTGATACCTATGTTTCAGAAGTGGTTTTGGCCGAGATCAATAAAACAAGAAATATCCGATTAAGAACAAAGTTGAGAAAAGTCGCCATTTCTTTTAAAATTCTGTCAGTGGATGAGGAGAGTAGAAAACTGGCAGAAAATTATGTTAAACACGGAGCCATACCGTCTGATTACGCCGAAGATGCAATGCACATCTCCATCGCAACAGTAAATAGAATTGATTACTTGCTGAGCTGGAATTTTAAACATATTGTTAAGGTCAAAACACGAAAAATTGTAAATATGGTGAACATATCTATGGGTTATCCCGAGTTAGAAATAGTAACGCCTGGAGAATTATTATAATAAGAAGGAGGTGAGGAGTATGAAAAAAATTGATAAACTCTGGAAAAAGGTAAAGAAAGATTTTCCTAAAGATCCTGCACTGCAGGAGATTCATTATGCGCGCCTAAAAATACAAGAAGAAACAAAAGATATGACCCCCCAGGAATTTGTAAGATATATTAAAGAAAAAGCAAAGGAACTTCTTGAAAAAGGGTAATTTGTTATAAATTGGACTCACCCATAACGGAGGAGGATTCAGAAAGGCAGACACAGGAATTGTTTGTGTTCATATATTGAAGAAGGTGTAGGGAAGATTTTCCGGTGAGAAAAAATTTTCCTTGACCCGGAATTTTTAATTTTTTAGAATTTTTAAAATAAAAACCAGGGGGGCAGATATGAAGAAAGAAGGAAAGAAAAAGGGTAAATTGGTAGGAAGAGGAGGCATTTTTGGTTTACCTTTTGTTTTTGTGCTTCTCCTCTCTTCTGGATGCGCAGAAAAGGAAAAAGCAGATACAACCCCGCCAGAGACAGTTATTACCTCCCATCCTCCCGAAGTTACAAACTCAAATACAGCAAGGTTTGAATTCAAATGTAATGAAGAAGACTGTGCCTTTGAATGCAAAATTGATGGCGGTCAATGGGAATCCTGCTCATCTCCAAAGACATACATCAACCTTTCAGAGGGTGGGCACTCTTTTGAAGTTCGTGCAATAGACTCTGCAGGAAATATTGACCAGAGCCCGGCCAGCTATTCATGGACGATTGACACAACTCCACCAGAAACAACAATTACTTCATATCCTCAGAATCCAACAAATTCAACATCTGCAACATTTGAGTTTAACTGCGATGAGCAAAACTGCACATTTGAATGCAAAATTGATGGAAGTGGATACTCACCATGTTCATCTCCAAAAACATATACCAACCTTTCAGAAGGTGAGCACACATTCTATGTCCGTGCAAAAGATTCAGCAGGAAATGTTGACTCAACACCCGCAAGTTATACATGGAAAATTGTCTTGCCTCCTTCAGACACAACCCCGCCTGAAACAACAATTACTTCATACCCTCAGAATCCAACGAGTTCAACATCTGCAACATTTACCTTCACATGTAATGAGCAGAATTGCACCTTTGAATGCAAAATTGACAGTGGTCAATGGGAATCCTGCTCATCTCCAAAGACATATACCAACCTTTCAGAGGGTGAGCATACATTCTATGTCCGTGCAAAAGATTCGGCAGGAAATGTAGACCCTACGCCCGCAACTTACACATGGACAATTGTAAAAGAAATATGCCTTTCAAATGGAGATGCTATAAGAATATCCAATCCACAACCTATTGATGGAGATGTGATATTACCGGGAATTAACACTTTCAGGTTCACAATTGAATATAACCTCAAATCTCAGGATAGTTCGGAAATTTATGTTGATATAGCAGATGAAAACTGGGACTATATAGACTATGTAAGAAGAACTGTGACACGGGGATGTGGAGTTGAGTATTTTGAAATAAATGTGGATGCAACAGACAAAAAACTTGTTTATATAGAGGCATACCTTGACTCTCAAACATTCATTGGAGATTTTCTGAACTACATCGTTGATATCAACTCGGACTGGATATCAATTTTATCAACAGAACCTCTTGAGGGGTCTCTTATTCTTCCTGGAAATATAACAATCTCTTCAAGGGTCGCTTACAATCTCAGCGGAGCTGCCAATGATACCCTTGCGTATTTAATATACGATGACCAGGGAAATCTACTTGATTGGCAATTTCTTTCTGTTTCTAACGGAAATGGAAGTATAGATTTTATTAGTGACATCTCTGTTGGCTGTAGCAGTATGCTCTATATAATAGCATACTTCGGGTCATTATACACAATTGGCGATATTTCTACCTTTATTGTTAAACAACCCGATGTTCCAATCCTTATGGTCAATCCTTCTTCCCTCAGTTTTGTTACAGGTATTGGTCAGAACCCACCACCTCAAAGCATATATATTGATAAATGCGGTCCCTATGATGTCTCATGGTATATAACCGACGATGCATACTGGCTATTTGAAGACCCATCATCGGGAACCACGCCCTCATCAGTAACTGTTTCTGTTGATAGTGCGGGTCTTCAACCAGGAACTTATAATGGCATTATCACGATAAGCTCTTCTCAAGCAAGCAATAGTCCTGTCACGGTTCCTGTAACCCTGGAGGTTTATAACATACAGGTTCAATGGGTAACACCACCACCAAACCAAATGGATAGCGGAGTAGATTATACTGTTGAGTATTCAATTTCTGGCGAATATTCAGGATGCTGGTGGATACAGTATGGCACCGACCCAGACCCAATTAATAATCCGCAGTCCTATACAGGTTGGCAGTGCGGAGGACCTGGAACATATCAAGACACATTAAATGTAATTTCCTGCACCGGAGAGACATACTACTTTGTTGTTGCAGCATGGGTGTATGGTTATCTATTCTACAGCGATATAGTATCCAGCGGAGTGAATCCTCCTTCTGGATATCTGTTTAGAGTTGAGCCCTCTTCTCTGTGGTTTTATGCAGTAGCTGGCGGAGATAATCCTCCTCCACAGTCCCTCTGGATTAATGAGGCATGCGGTAATTCCATTGACTGGAATGCAAGCGATGATGCAGACTGGCTTTCAGTAATTCCATCCTCAGGAAACACACCATCTTCAACAGATGTTTCTGTTGATATCACAGGTCTTCCAAGAGGAACTTATAACGGCATTATCACGATAAGCTCTTCTCAAGCAAGCAATAGCTCTGTCACGGTTCCTGTAACCCTGGATGTTTATAACATACAGGTTCAATGGGTAACACCACCACCGCCTGTGATGGACAGCTGCACTCCATATCAGGTGACATACTCTATAAGTGGAAGCCCATCAGGAGGTAGAGGAAGAATCCAGTATGGAACAGACCCTGACCCGAGGATTAACTATTCTTATGCCACGAACTGGCAATGGGGGTGGGATGGAGAATATACGGAAACCATCATTGTGAGCACACCTGTTACCCAGACCTATTACTTTGTTGTTAACTGGTATGATTTTGGTGTGAACACTTCCCTATATAGCGATATCGTTGCAAGCGTCGTAAATCCAGCATCAGTTCCTCAATATTCAATCTCTTTCCCTGTTTATGCATGGGATCCATCTGCAGACCCTCCAAATGGCTCATTAGCAATTGGGAACGGTTCCGATGATAAAAGTTATGCCTTATCACTACCATTTACATTCAACTTCTATGGAACCGATTATAATACAGTTTATATAGATTCAAATGGAAGGCTTAATTTCTATTCTAATACATCTTATTTCTCTAATTTGCCATTCCCCTGCATAGAGGATAAATGTCAGCTTGTTATTGCGCCATTCTGGGATGACCTCACTTCCTATCCTCCAGGCTCTGAGGTTAGATATGCAATCGTTGGAGCTGCTCCTGATCGCAGGGTTGTAATAACATGGACAAGGGTTGAACATTATGGAGATAATGATACCAACACATTCCAGGTTATTCTATATGAAAGAACAAATGAGATTAAGCTCCAGTATCAAACAATCAATCCTTATGGTGAAGAAACGGTTGGTTTAAATCTTGGAGATGGATGCAGGTATAATTCCTATCCTTCTTCTTCCCTCGCAAACGGAACCGCCATTTTGTTCTCACCTCCATAAGTTAAATTCGGAACGCAAGGCAGTATTGGAGAGACAATTCTGAATTTTTTCTTGACTTTTTAAAAAAGAAAAATAAATTTTAGACATGGTGTCAAAAAATATGAAAGGGGGTGATTAAAACAATACCACTTGACCACATACTTAGCTGGATGGTTGGCTTTCTTTTCGCCCTTTCCTCAAGGAAGGCTCAAAAGGATTTTTCCACTCCGTTCAATAAATACTTCAAGAGAGGTCTTCTCTATCAGATTTTTGTTTTCTTCATAATAGGTCTTTACCTCGCTACTTTCTGGCCTGCATGGAGCTGGATGTATTTCATAAATCCTGAAGGAAAAACAGGGCTTACCTACCTGATGGTGATTTATTATATTTTAAGTTATTGCCTCGCATTCATCCTCGCATGGTTCCTCATAAGAAAAGACCTGGAAAAAATTCTCTATGCCCTTTTTGGTATTCTAATAATTGCCTTCCTTTTACTTACCTTTATTCCCTTAAAAAGACTCATGTTCGTTGGAGGATATGAAGAATTCGTTGACGGCTTTGCAAGGAGCGCATTCAATTATCCCGAGTTCTTCTGGAGTATGGTAGTTATCGGAATTTACTTCTTCATCCCCCTCATAATCCTCCTCAGAAAAACCTATAAGGAAGCAGGCGTTTAATACATATCTTCCTTTCTCAAAAACTGAAGAAGAACGAGAAATTCAGAAGGAAGATTGGCGGTAAAAGTAAGAACTTTTGAACTATCCGGATGATGAAAAGAAATACTAAAGGCATGAAGAGCGAGGCGGGGAAAGATAACACATTCTTTTTTTGAAGTAGAAAGATATTTGTATTCTCCCACAAGGGGATAACCCATTTCTGAAAACTGAATCCTTATCTGGTTTGTCCTTCCCGTTTTTGGATACACCTCAACGAGGGTTGTCAACCTGTGCCTTTCTTTAACAATGAATTCAGACTCTCCATACTCCCCTGTTGCCTTCATAATCCCCTTTATAACTCCTGAATCCTCAATTAAAATTCCATTGAGGACTGCGAGATAGGTCTTCTTTACCCTTTTTTCCTTAAATTCCATTTTTAAGAATTCCTCTGCATCCCTTGTCTTCGCAAAGACCATTACTCCCGATGTCTCTTTATCAAGTCGATGGACTGGGAATATATTCCCTTTAAAATCTTTAAGAAATTTTCCAGTTGAATTTGAGCCCTCCTCCGGTGATAAAACACCAGAGGGCTTGTTGATAACTACTATGGATTCGTCCTCATAAATAACATGGGGAAGATTTTTTCCCTTTTTAAAAGATAGGAAAATTGCTCTTCTTACAAAAATTTTGTCTCCCTCTTTCACCTTTTTTGAAGGAAAGTTCACTACCCTATCATTAAGGATCACCCCTCCCCTTTCTATCAGCGCCCTCGCAAGATTCATAGACGGAAGGACATTCCTTCTGAATATCACCCTGTCAAGTCTGACGAGTTCATCCTCTGGACCAGCTGTAAAGGCTCTTTCTCTAATTTTAAAAACTTTCTGCTCCATCCCCCTATTTTACCCAGATTTTAGAAGAATTCACAAAGAAAAATTTTATTTAACCCTTCTTTTTGGTAGATTTTATTTATGATATGCAGAAAATGTAAAAAGCGAAAGGCTGTAATAAACATAAAGGCATACAGACTTCCACTCTGTGATGAATGCTATCCAGGCTGGTTTATAGAGAGAACGAAAAAAGTCATAAAGGAATTTTCACTCTTAAAAAAGGAAGATAGAATTCTTACTGCGGTATCCGGAGGAAAAGACAGCCTTTCCCTCTGGCATACGCTCTGTAAAATTGGATACAATGCGGATGGTCTTTACATTCATCTTGGAATTGAAGGGTATTCTGAGAGGTCCCTTGAAAAATGCAGAATTGCATCAGAAAAACTCAATAGAAGGCTTATTGTGTATAATCTGAAAGAAAAAACAGGAAAAAGCATTCCCGAGATAAAGGATTTGAGAAGCAAATGTTCAACCTGCGGGCTTGCAAAAAGATATATAATGAACAGAACTGCCCTGGAAGAGGGATACAATGTGGTTGCCACAGGGCACAATCTTGATGACGAATGCGCCTCCCTTCTTTCAACTGCTCTTCGCTGGGACCTCGGCTACTTTGGAAGACAGGACATAAACCTTCCAGAGATGAAGGGATTTGTGAGGAAAGTAAAGCCCTTTGCCTTTTTCTCAGAAAAGGAAGTTTTGACCTTCGCCCTTCTTCAAAGGATAGACTACCTTGATGAGGAATGTCCCTATGCGGAAGGCGCCACATCAATACTCTACAAGGAGGTTTTAAATATAATTGAAAACAGGTCTCCTGGAACAAAAATAAGGTTTTACAGGGAATTTCTCCTTAAAAAGAAGGAGTTTGAGAAATTCAGGGAATTAGAAGAATTGAGGGAGTGTTCAATCTGCGGTCAACTCACAACCCGAGAAATCTGCGCTTTTTGCAAGACATTTGGAAAGTTAGAGAACCGATCTTATTGAGAATTTTTGTAAAGAATTAGAGCCTCTAAAGCCTTATCTTCAAAACCTGCGGACTGGTATATTTTATAGGCAGAGTAGTAAAAGTTTTTATCCTTAAGTTTTTTGTATTCAAAAGCTTTATCCATGTGTTCAGCAGATTCTTTATATCTCATGAGGTTGTATTCAAGAATGCTCAGTATCAAGTATGCCTTTCCGTGATAGGGATTTCTCTTTACAAATTTTTTCAGGTCTTCAACTGCTGATGGAAATTCCCTTTTCATCTTGTAGTATATCTGGGCTCTAAGAAAGTAAAGGTCGCTTTCGTATGGATTTGTTTCTATTGCCTTATTTATGAAAAAGAGAGCCTGGTGAAGCTCGCCTTTGAGGGTCTTAACAATTGCCTCCCTTCTCATATATTCCTCCTTAAAAACCCTGAATCCGAAAAAAGAAATAATAAGGGTTAAGAGGAAAATGGGGTAAAGGATTGGGTTTGAAATCTTCCACCTTTCTACCCTCCATTCTTTAGATGAAAGGTAAATGGAAAATAAAAATGCTCCCGCAGTGGGAATAATCTTTACTGGAAAGGAAAAAAGGGATATAACCGAGTATGCGACCACGGGAGGGAGGTATTCCTCCTTTTTATTTTTCAGGGAATTATAAATTCCAATTCCAAAGAATAAAAGAAAGAGAGAAAAGCCAAAAACTCCCTCTTCTGACAGAACTTCAAGAAAGTCGTTATGTGCCCTCTTTGTTTTCACATTCAACTCATCAGTGAGTGCCTCAAGCCTTTCACTTCCATATTTCTCAACATAGACCTCAAAATTTCCAGCCCCCACTCCAAAAATCGGATGGTCTTTGAAAATTTTCAGAGCGCTCTTCCAGCATTCAATCCTGAAAATGGATGGTGCGTCTTTCATTTTTATTATTGATTCCCCCCTCCTTATAAAATTTTTAGCAGGGGTAAAAAGAAATAGTAAAATCAAAAAAGCAAAAATGAGCGGGATGGCTTTTAAAAGGCTTCTTCTCTGATAAAAAAGGAGATAAATGGAAACAGCGGAAATAAATCCCAGAAAACCAGCAAGGGCTTGTGCAATGATTATGTAAGAAAACCCAAGAATGAAGGTTATCATTGTCAACGGGTAGAACCTTTTGTCCTGTTTCAAAAGAGAATAGGAAAAAGCACCTGCCACTGCTATGTATTCCGCACTGAAATTGGACAACCCGAATGTGCTGGAAATGTCTATCTCTCCGTATTTTGTATAGTATGGCTTCATCAATATACCGAACTTCTGCATAATTCCTGTAAGTGCTACAAGGCTTGAGGAAAGGGAAAGGAAAATTAAAGAAATTTTCTCATCAGGAGAGAGGATTTCTGCTAATAGAAGAAATATGAGGAGGGAGAAGTAAATTGATATGACAAGGGCAGAACGATACCAATCTGCTGAATAAATGAAGGAAGTTAGTGAGAAAATTGTGAAAATAGCCCAGATAAAGAATGGATAAGAAAGACCCTTTCCCTTTTTAATTTTTATAGTGATGACAAGCAAAAAAATGACACTTGATAATGAGAAGACAAAAAACTTTGACCAGATAAACTCCTTCCTGAAAAAGAAAAGCGGGGCTAGTATAAAATATAAAAAAGGAAAGGCGTAGTCCTTCATTCTATTCATCTGTTTTAAGTGGAATTATGAAATAAAAAGTGCTTCCCCTATTCTCCTCGCTTTCAACCCATATCTCCCCGTTGTGTGCTTTGATAATCCTTTTGCATATATAAAGCCCGAGCCCTGTCCCGTGCGGTCTTGTTGTAAAAAATGGGTCAAATATCTTATCCCTTATCCCTTCTGGAATTCCTACCCCTGTATCAGATATGGAAACCTTTATATACTTATTGCCATCCCTTTCATCAAGAGATGTCTTTATTGAAATTTTTCCACCCTCAGGCATCGCCTGTATGGCATTCAAAATTATGTTGATTAATAGATGCCCTATCTGTTCTTCATCCATAAGAGAATCTGGTATGGACGAATCCAGTTGGATCTGAAGGACTACCTTACTCGTGATTGCCTGTTGCTCAATTATGAAAAGGGTTTTCTTGATTATTTCGTTTATGTTTGTCATGCTGAATTGGGCGGGAGTATCCTTTGAGAACCTCAAAAGATTATGAACCGTCCTGTCAAGTCTCGCTGTAAGATTCAGTATTTCCCTCAAAATTTCCTTTGCTTTATAAGGAATTTCTTCATCTTTTAGAAGCACCTGAATCACTCCGTTTATGCCAGCAAGGGGATTCTTTATCTCGTGGGCGACACTTGAAGCGAGTTCCCCAATTGTAGCGAGCTTATCCGCCCTCTGCATCCTTTGTTGATAAAATTCCTCCAGTTCTTTCTTTGCTTTCTCAAGCTTTCTAAATAGTAGAAGCATTTCTTCAAGAAGGATAGAAAACTCCTTCCCTTTCATTTCCTCTAATTTTATGTTTTCCGGTATCACGCCTTTTTCATATTCTTTTATCGCATCCATTATCTTTCCTATGGGCTTTTGAATGACCGTGAAAAATATCGCTTCCGTCCCTAAAATGAGCAAAAACAAAAATAAAACACCTAATCCTGCAAAAAGGTATGTAACCCTCTTTAAAGCAGAATTGAGTTCAGAGGTGTTTTTTATCATTTCCACATGAACAAGAACTCTATCTCCCCGGTGACATTTTCTACAGCTCTCTTCGTTCCGGACAGAGTAGAAAAAAATAGCGGTGGAACCCTTCTGAAAAACGCATATATCCTGTGAACAGGGTTTTCTTTCAAACCTGCCTCTCCCTCCTATTTCAGTTCCATCCTCTCTATAAAATTTTATTTCGTTGAGAAATCCACTTTCTTCTAAAAGCGCCTCCTTTAAATTCTGAAATTTTTCCCTTTCCCCTCTCTCCATCTTTTTTAATATTGCTTCCTTTATTCTCACTGAGAATTCTTTTGCTTCATTTATATACAGGTCCCTCATAAACTTTCTTGTTGTAAACACAGAAACGAGAACGATGGAGAGGCACAAAAAGGAAATTATGATTACTTCGTATAAAATAAAATACCTTTTTACCGATTTCTTCTTTCTCCCCTCTATACCCTCTATTAAGAAATTTTTCTCACTCAACCTTTGGCAGCTTCCTCAGTGCTTCCTTTACCTTTTCTTCGGGATATTCAAAGTCTTCAAGTTTGCCAGAGAAGTAACTGTCATAGGCGGAAAGGTCAAAGTATCCGTGTCCGCTACAATTGAAAAGTATTACCCTTTCTTCCTTTAATTTCTTCGCTTCAAGTGCTTCATCAATTACTGCCCTTATTGCATGGGCTGTTTCGGGAGCAGGGACAATCCCCTCGGTCCTCGCAAAAAGGACCGCCGCTTCAAATACTGGATTTTGAGGGTATGCCCTTGCCTCTATAATCTTTTCATGATAAAGTAAAGAAATTATTGGCGAATCTCCATGATACCTCAATCCACCCGCATGGATTCCAGGAGGAATAAAATCGTGTCCCAGTGTATACATTTTTATCAGGGGTGTTAATCGGGCTGTATCTCCAAAGTCGTATGTATAAGGACCCTTTGTCAATGTGGGGCAGGCAGATGGTTCCACAGCTACTACTCTCAGTTCCCTTCCAGCAAATTTATCGTAAAGGAATGGGAAGCTTATTCCCCCGAGGTTGCTCCCTCCGCCACAGCATGCAATTATTACATCTGGATACTCTCCTATCATCTCCATCTGTTTCTTTGCTTCAAGTCCTATTATGGTCTGATGAAGAAGGACATGGTTCAAAACGCTTCCGAGGGAATACTTTGTATCTTTATCTTTTACTGCATCCTCAACTGCCTCACTTATTGCTATTCCGAGACTTCCAGGGGAGTTCGGGTCTTGAGCCCTTATTTTTCTTCCGGACTCTGTTAGTTCTGATGGAGAGGGATAAACCTCAGCTCCCCACACCTGCATGAGAAGTTTTCTGTATGGCTTCTGCTCATAACTCACCCTCACCATGTAAACCCTCACTTCTATTCCTATCATCTTTCCTGCGTATGCAAGAGCACTTCCCCACTGCCCTGCCCCTGTCTCAGTGGTAAGCCTTTTCACGCCTTCTTTTTTATTGAAGTATGCCTGGGCAACTGCGGTATTTGGTTTATGGCTTCCGGGAGGGCTTACACCTTCGTATTTATAGTATATCCTTGCAGGTGTATCAAGATATTCTTCAAGCCTTTTTGCCCTGTAAAGAGGGGTTGGTCTCCAGTATGAATATATTTCAAGAACCTCCTCTGGAATTTTTATCCACCTCTTTGTGGAAACTTCCTGTTCAATAAGTGAATAGGGAAATATGGGAGAGAGGTCATCCGGACTGATTGGCTTTTTCGTTACCGGATGGATCACCGGAGGAAGGGGTTTTGGAAGGTCAGCAAGGATGTTATACCATTCCTTCGGTATTTCTGCGGGCGGAAGAATATATTTCATGCCCTTTCTCCTTTCATCTTTTTTATTTCCTCTGCTATCAACGGCATCGCCGATGCAAAGGATGAGTTTATATAGACATCAGCTATTGCTCTATATCCTGGAGAATGTGGATTTATTTCTATCACCTTCCCACCTCTTTCATCTACTATCCTTGGAACGAGTGCAGCTGGATATACAACACCAGAGGTCCCGAGAACCAATACCGCATCAGCCTCTGAGGCAATTTTAAACCCTTTGTCCAGTTCCTGAACAGGCTCTCCAAAAAGCACTACATCTATTCTCATAATTCCTCCGCATTCACATCTCGGAACCATTTCAAGAAGAAAACCCAGATTAAACGGCTCTCTATCAAGAATTTTTGAAGTAACAGCAACGAACTCTTCCTTGTTCATCTTTTTCGCCTTTCTGCAGTTCATACACCTCCATCGGTAGATATTTCCGTGAAATTCTATCACATTCTGGCTCCCTGCATCCTGATGAAGGTTGTCAATGTTCTGGGTTATTACCCACTTTACAATACCTTCTCTCTCCAGTTCCGCAAGGGCAATGTGACCCTTATTGGGTTTTGCATTGATTATGGTTTCAAGGCTCTTCTTGAGAAAATCCCTCACCCTTTCAGGATTTTTCATCACGCTTGAAAGTAATCCCTGTGGTGTTCCAAATTCTTCTGGAGAAACCATATCCCATATTCCACCTGGGTCTCTGAATGTGGGAATTCCGCTTTCCTGAGAAACCCCTGCTCCTGTAAAAGCAATTGCATATTTTGACTCAAGAAGAATCTCTGCTGCCCTTCTAATCTCCTTATTCATCCCTCCTTCACCTTGAAGTATTCACAGAAATTAGGACCCTCCTTGTCAAGAATTCCATCCGCTGATGTCTCAGAGCACAGATTATATCTTCCCCAGGAAAAGAACCTGCAGTTTACACAACAATGAAGATATGCTCCGCATTTAGGGCATGTATCCCTGTAACCAATTCTATCTCCCACATCTATTTCACTTTTACAGGACCAGCACTTCATTTTCACATTTATACTCTACAAAAATATTTGTGTCAAGCAAAACGGAAAGTGTTTCTAAAAAATCAGTGGGTAGAGTGAAAAATTCCCTCACCAATTATTAATTTTTTTCAAAGGTTCCTTCAGGGTGTAAACTTGAAAAAGAATTATTTTTTACTATTCTTTAAGCAAGATGAAATCGTTAGTTCTATTTCTCATCCTCTCACTTACTGGCAGAGATGTAATAGAAATGGTGAGAAACAGAAACTCTCCAAAGAGCGGAGTGGTTCATATAAAAATGATTCTTATAAATAAGGAAGGGAAGATGAGGGAAAGGGAGTTTATAACATGGTCAAAGAAGGAGGGGGATGTTTCAAAGAGCATAACAAAGGTTCTTTCTCCATCAGAGGTAAAGGGGAAGGGATTTCTCTGGATCAAAAAGGGAGATGATGTGACACAATACATATACCTTCCTGAGATGAAAAAGATGAGGAGAATTGGCGTGCAGGAGAGGAGGGACAGTTTTTTGGGTTCAGACCTTTCATACGAGGATTTCAGACCCCGTCCGATTGATGAAGATATCCACAATCTTCTTAAGGAAGAGGAATGCGATGGAAACATCTGTTATGTTGTTGAAAGCATACCCAAAGACCCTGAGAGTTCTGTCTATGGAAAGGTCGTATCCTGGATAAGAAAGGATATTCTTATTCCTGTAAAAGGTGAGTTCTATAACAAAAAAGGCGAATTTTATAAGGTAATGAGGGCTGTAAAAATTGAAAAAATTGGAGATTACTGGGTGGCAAAGAAAACAGAGGTTGAAGACCTTTCAAAAAAGCACAAGACAATAATGGAATTGATTGATGTAAAATTTGACATTCCTGTGCCGGAAAACACTTTCACAGAAGCATTCTTCGGGAGGTAAAGATGTATTTCATAACCGTTATACTGAAAAACCTTTTGAGGAGGAAATTAAGAAATGCCCTCACAGTAATTGGTATTGGAATAGGAATTGGAGCGGTTGTATCGCTTGTCTCCATAACGGATGGATTTATGAAAAGTTTTACACAGATGCTGAAATCAAGGGGCACGGATATTGCTGTTACAAAGGCGAAAAATCCGGATGTCCTTTTGAATTCTATTGACGAGTCTCTTGGCGATGAACTAAAGAAGATAGAGGGCGTTGAAGCTGTGTCAAGAGTTCTTGTTGACCTTGTGACCATAGAGGATCTTCCATCTGTTATGATTTTTGGATTTGACCCGGATGAGTTTATATTTGAGCACTTCAAGGTAATTGAAGGAAGAAAGCTCAAAAGGGATGAAGAAGGGTGTGTAATGATTGGAAAAATTCTTGCAAAAAACCTGAATCTGAAGACCGGAGATAAGGTGGAGATAGAAAGGGAGATTTTCAATGTAGTCGGAATATATGAAAGCGGAAATGTGGTTGAAAACGGTGGAATAGTCATGAACCTGAAAACCCTGCAGAGGCTTATGAACAGGGAGGGATATGTGACGGTTTTTAACATAAAACTTCAGGACCTTGAGTTCACGGATTCTGTTATAAAAGAGATAAAGACAAAATTCCCCAATCTTGAAGCAATGACATCTGAAGATATTACGAGAAACAATGAGGGGTATAAAATGGCAAAAGCCCTCGCATGGGCAACCTCTCTTATAGCACTCTTCGTAGGAGCTCTGGGAACAATGAACACAGTTTTTATGTCCGTTTTTGAAAGGACAAAGGAGTTTGGACTTTTAAGGGCTATTGGGTGGAGGAGAAGAAGAATTATGCTTATGATACTTGGAGAAAGCATCATTCTTGGCATAATTGGAGGAATAGTTGGAATGGTAATAGGGGTTATAGGAGTCCATATCATAAACCAGATTCCGATTGTTAAAGGAGCTATTGTGGGAGATTTTTCAGTTCCCCTTTTTCTAAAAGCAACTGCCATTGCGATTGGAATGGGAATATTCGGTGGAGTCATACCCTCTTCCTGGGGTTCATCAATCTCTCCTGCTGAAGCCTTAAGATATGAATGAAATCATTCTAAAAGCAGAAAACCTCGTAAAGGAATACGAAGAAGGCAGGGTAAAGGCTTTGAGGGGGGTGAATCTGGAAGTTAAGAGGGGAGAATTCGTTGCCATAATGGGACCAAGTGGATGTGGAAAATCAACGCTCTTAAATATGCTTGGAGCCCTTGACCGTCCCACATCGGGAGATGTCATAATTGATGGTGAAAGAGTTTCTCAGGTAAAATCCCTTGATGAGATAAGGCTTAAAAAAATAGGTTTCATATTTCAGGCTTTTTACCTCATACCAACCCTGACAGCCCTGGAGAATGTTCAGATTCCAATGATTGAAGCGGGGCTTCCGAGAAAAGAAAGACTCAAAAGGGCAATGGAACTTCTAAAAATAGTGGGGCTTGAAGACAGGATGCACCAGATACCGCCAAAACTATCAGGAGGTGAAAGACAGAGGGTTGCAATAGCAAGGAGCCTCGCAAACTCTCCGTCAATACTTCTTGCTGATGAGCCAACAGGAAATCTTGATTCAAAAAGTTCCGAGCAAATTATTACCCTTTTGAAAGAAATAAATAAAAAGAGAGGGATGACAATAGTGCTCGTAACCCATGACCAGAATGTGGCATCCTATGCAGATAGAATTGTGAGAATGAAAGATGGCATTATTTATACATGAAGAAAAGGGTATCTCTTATCGCAATTGGTGATGAACTGCTTTCAGGAAAAATTCGGGATGAAAACCTCTTTTATGCAGTAAATAAACTCACATCCCTTGGAATTGAGGTTGTTGAGGAAAGGATTATAGGGGATGACGAGAAAAGCATAATTTCTGCATTAAAAAGTGCTTCCAGTGTTGCGGATTTCGTTTTGGTAAGCGGGGGATTGGGACCAACAGAGGATGACAGAACGAGGAGGGCTGTTTCAAAGCTTCTTAAAAAGAAACTCATGTTAAAGAAAGATGTTTTAAAGGCACTCTCTGAGAGGTTTGAAAAGAGGGGGTTGCCAATGCCTCTCTCAAACCGAAACCAGGCTCTCTTTCCTGAGGGAGCTAAAGTTATTCCAAATCCTGTTGGAACCGCTCCGGGCTTCTCTGTGAGATACAAAAAATCACAAATCTTCTTCCTGCCAGGGGTTCCTTCAGAGTTCAAGGCTATGCTTGAGGATGTGATTAAAAGAATAGGTAAGGGGAAATGTTTAAAAACAAAAAGATTTAGAATTTTCGGGATTCCAGAATCCGGGATTGCAGACAAACTTAAGGGATTTTCAGATTTGTTCAAAGAATGTAAAATTGCTTTCCTTCCATCCTTTCCAGAAAACATAGTTGACATAAGCGTCCTTTCAAGGGATGAAAAAAGGGCTGAAAAGATAATAGATGAGGCAGGAAAATGGATAAAAGAGAGGATTGGAGATTTTATTTATTCAGAAGGAGAGACACTGCCGGAGGTAATTGGAAACCTTTTGCGGGAGATGGGCTTTAAAATAGCAACTGCTGAATCGTGCACAGGAGGTCTTGTTTCTTCGCTCATCACAGATGTTCCTGGAAGCTCGGACTATTTCAAGGGAGGGATTGTATCTTACTGGTATGAGGCAAAGTCAAATCTACTCGGCGTTGATTCAGAATTTCTTGAAAAAAATGGTGCGATAAATGAAAGGGTTGCTATTGATATGGCTAAAGGTGCTTTAAATGCTTTAAATGCGGACATTGCCCTATCAACAACTGGAATTCTCGGACCTGGTAAGGGAGGGGAAAGGGAGGAGGTTGGAACCCTTTTCGTAGGAATTGCCTGGAAGGGAGGAGAGCTCTCAAAAAAGTTTTTCTTTCCACTCGGTGATAGAAGGGCGAAGAAAATAATTTTTTCCTATTTTGCCCTTGATTCGTTAAGAAGGTTTCTATTAAGTGAGAAAAGGATGAGGGACTCAAAGGAAGTTATAGAAAAAGCAAAAAAAGAGGGAATTGCTTTTATAAAGAAGTGCAGGAATGGTAAAAATCCATTGTTTTTCTTCATCACTGCAAATCCTCCGACAAGGGCTCACAGGGAAATCCTCATTGAAGCAGTGAAGAGATACCCCCATGACGAAGTTGTGGTGATGCTTGATATCTACCATGCAGATAAATCTGTTGAAGAGGCAAGCCTTGAGGAAAGGATGGAGATGCTCAGGATTGCCTTTGATGGAGTTCCCAACCTTTCTATCGGAATTTCATCAAAGGGACTCTTCGTTGAAAAACTTGACCCCATAAGAGAAGTCTGGAAATCAGAAAAAATTACATTCCTTGTCGGTATGGATACAATGGTGAGAATCCTTTCTCCAGCCTTTTATCAGGACCCTGATTTAGCACTTAAAAAACTCTTTGAAAACTCAGGTTTTATCGTGGCGGAAAGAAAGGACATGGATGAGAAAAAAATTGAAGAGATATTCAGAGAAAGAAATCTTGAGAAATATCTGAACAAGATAAAGGTCTTAAAAACCCCTTCATCTTTGAAGGATATATCATCAACCGAAGTAAGGGAAAGGATAAAAAGAAACGAACCCGTTTCCGACCTCCTTCCTCAAGGGGTTGAGGAGTTTATAAGGGAAAGGAAGCTTTATAAGGGTTAAAATTCTGCTTGCTTTGTTGAATAATTAGCTTTACAAGGGGGAATTTTGGGGGTGGGAGTGAGTTTTCTTTTTATTCTTACCACTGGAAGGCGTTTCTTACCTCGTGGGTGAAGAGGTTGAGTAATCCTATCTTAATCATGACCTCACATTTTATATTCTTAAGCATTTTGCTGTAAACATTTTCAGAAAAAATTCGTTTAAAGACCGAAT
>Ga0272445_1000564_pt1 | contig 34149 bp, 32 predicted proteins | sample YNPCB0031_FD_194404 | JGI IMG/M metagenome (GOLD analysis project Ga0272445, IMG submission 194404) | Hot spring sediment microbial communities from Yellowstone National Park, WY, United States - YNP-CB-003-1 | ecosystem: Environmental > Aquatic > Thermal springs > Hot (42-90C) > Sediment... | reverse complement strand
CAATTGAAAAAAGTGCAAACACAAAGGAAGCAACCCTTACATACATATATTTATGTTCATCGAATCTAAGCTTTAGCTCTTTAGCAACATCACTAAACTCTATACCAAGTTGTTTAACATATCGCTTAACATCCTCAGAAGACAATGTATATGGATTATAAAACATCTTCATAGAACCAGATATAGAGGATATCCTACAATCTATAATCCCTGGAAACTTTTTTAATTTACTTTCAATAGAATATATCTCCTCACCCTCAACATCCACATATAAATTAAGATGACTCTTCTCAACATCATATCCAGCATCCCTAATAGCCTTAACAATATCATGTAACATAACTATATCGTTATCATACTCTATAACAGCCTCTCCTGAAACGTAATCAGCTTTAAAACTTATTAAACCATTGACCTTAGAAAGTCTTCTCTCAATTCCATATATACATGATGCACAATCAACACCAATTATCTTTACTCTCTCAACAATCCTAGTCATTAAACCACCACATACTTTATTTAACATTTGATAGATAATAAAAATACCTCAGCTGACAAAATGACTATCATAAATAAAGAAATCCATTTACGGTTTCGTTAATTTTAATATCTATTTGTGTCTATTGTAATATTCACAGTATGTTTTGAAGAACGTGCTTCTTCTAGATAGCACTCTACTTTTAACCTAGCTAACCTCTATCTAAGCTCAGCTGAAATATTTAATGTTTTCAAAGATCTCTATTAAAACTAGGAGACATTAACTAAAAACTTTCCATCTTTATACCAAAGAATAAGCTTTCACTATAACTAAACAATAATACAAAATAGAATATAGTATTAAACTTCTTTAGAGTTTTTCACTATAGAAACTTTTATAAATTATCTTAATTAGGATAACTGTGGCTGGTAAATAATGATTGTCATAGATCCTGTATGTGGAATGAAGATAGATTCTGAAAAGACTAAGTATAAAACAGTATACAAAGGCAAAGTCTATTATTTTTGTAGCCTACGATGTAGAAAAGCTTTTGAAGAAAACCCTGAATATTATCTAATTCAAGGACCTAAAGGCATGCCAAATTAAATAGTGTATAATATAAATAGTTATAGCTTTCTTGTATAGCAATATTACATATTTAATTCTTTGGCTATATCCTAGTCTCATTCTATAAGACTACTATTTATAAAAGTTGTATCGATTTAAGGAAAATAAATGATGATTTGCTCTTAAGGAAATATGTAGAAAAAATACAGTTGAATGTTAAAAAGCTTTATTTTATTATTTTTAGTTGTTTAGAGCTTGTGAAATGTCTTCTATCAAGTCATTAACATCTTCAAGACCTATAGATAATCTTACAAGATTCTCTGTAATTCCTAGCTTTGGTCTATGTTCAGGGTCTATAAACATCGCAGCTGCTTTTACCGGTATCACAGCCATTGTTTCTGTCCCCCCTAGACTAGGACATCTCTTTACAATTTTCAGTCTCTTCATAAAGTTTATTACATCGTTATATGATCCTTTTATTCTAAAGCTTAACACACCTCCAAATAATGGTTTTTCAAAGAGCTTCTTTGCTATTTCATGATATTGGTTTTTGGCAAGCCCTGGATACATTACATCTTCAATTTTTGGATGCTCAGCTAAATACTCAGCTATTGCTTTAGCACTATTGCTTTGTTTTTCAAATCTAATTTCAAGTGTTTTGATCCCTCTGATAATCATATATGCTTCAAATGGTTGTAGAATTCCTCCGAGCATTCTTCTCCAATCCCATAAAACAGTTACATCTTTTCTATACCCAGCCACCACACCTCCAACAACATCATTATGCCCTCCAAAGTATTTAGTCATACTGTGTATTATTAGCCTAGCCTTATATTTTATCGGCTTAAGAATCACAGGTGTTGTGAATGTATTGTCAACTACAAGAGCTATTTTATCAAGGTCTACATGTTTAGATAGATACTCAAGGTCTATCACCTTATTTGTTGGATTAGTCATAGATTCTAAAAATATCATTGAGGTATCACTATCTATAGATTCAACAATTGCTTCTGCAGATGGCCAAACCTTCTCAACTTTAATACCAAGTTTTGGAGCAATATTGTTAAATAGTGCAAATGTTGAGCTATATAACTCCATTGGAACAACAATTTTACTGCCTGGTTTTAAATACCATATAAAAGTTGTTGATATTGCTGCCATACCACTATTAAATGCAAGAGCATCCTCTGTGCTCTCTAGCTTTGCAACTATTTTCTCTAAAGCTCTTGTTGTTGGATTCTCTTCTCTGCCATATCTTAGATAATTACCTCTATCAACAAATACCGCAAGTTTGAGGTCATAATCTATGTATTCATATATTACACTTGTATATATTGGCGGTATATGTGATCCATATTCATCTTTGTATTCATGACCATGTATAGCATTAGTTGAAAACCTGGCCAAAGCGTTTACCACCTTTTAGAATATCCTCTAGCAAAGGTTTTAGGTTTTTAACCTTTTTGTTTATAACACTATTATAGTAGTTAGAATAAATGGTATGAAGTACAGAGATTTATATTTTATCTATTAATAGTGTTAATGTTGGTGCAAATGAATGCATCTAGTAAAAGCTGATGAAATCGTATGTGAATATAATATAGGGTTAGAAGAATTTTTAAAAATAGCTGGTAACATCCTTAGAAATGGAGGCATAGATAAAACTATTGTTATAAATTCTCATGGCAAGGTTATAGAAAATCTTGATATATGTGTAGCTCTGAAAAAGCTTGGCGTAAAATATATACCTGTATCATATAATGTTGCTGAAGTTATATTTGTACCTTTAGAAACCCTAAAGTTTTTTGATGAGATAGATCCTAGTAGGTATCGAGTTTTTAAAGATTCTGAAGAACTTCTCTATAAAAACTGGCCAACTCCTTTGGTAAGATTGAGAAAGTCATCTATAGATGATAAAGTTGCATGGGCTAAGCTAGAGGGTTTCAATCCATGGAGTATGAGTGTAAAGGATCGTATAGGTTGGTATATGTATAGAAAAGCTATTGAGAGGTATGGTGCAAATAAACTGCATTTACTTGTTGAATCAACATCTACAAATACAGGGCTAGCCATAACATCTATGTGCTCTATATATGGTTCTAGACTAAGGGCATATATACCATCAACTGTTTCTATAACTGGTGAACTACTTCTAAAAATCTTTGGTGCTGATGTTGTTAGATCCCCAAAGCCTCTAACTGTTGATCTTATTGATGAAGTTGAAGATGTAGCCAAAAAAGAAGGTGCTGTTCATCTAAATCAGTTCTACAATGATGCAAACCTGGAGGTGCATCTTAGGTATACAGCTAAAGAGCTAGAGCTACAGATTAGAGAAGCTGGGATAGTGCCTAAAGCAATATTCGGTGGCTTAGGAACATCTGGACATATGTCGGCTATTTCTATATATTTTAAAAATAGATTTAGAGGTGTTAAGATATATGGTGTTGTGCCAAAACCTGGAACTTCTATTCAAGGAATAAGAAGAATTGAAAGTGGCATGAAATGGTTACATCATGTAGAGATAGACGAAGTCATAGAGGTTTCGCCTGAGGAGGCGATAAAAGGTGTTTTAGATGTTGTTAGAAACGATGGTATCTTTATTGGTTTAAGTAGCGGAGCTGTATATTATGTATATAGAAAAATGGCTATAGATGGGAAAATCGACAAAGGCAACTACATCCTTATATTCCCAGACATAGGATTCAAATATATCGAACAAATATCAAAATACATCCAATAGGTATATGGTATGGGCATAGATAACAACCTACTGTATTTTCTAATATCTAGAATCGGAAGAGATAGACTTTACCAATATATAGATCCATATAAAGATAGCTTAAAAACATTTATAATACCTATAGATATTCTAAACCCACATGAAGATGTTATAGAAAGTCATATAGACTATATAGCAAAAGATATAGTAGCTTCTGGATATATAAAATATCCTATAGTTGTCGATTCAAGAACACTAATAATTTTAGATGGTCATCATAGAGCTGAAATACTTAAGAGACTTGGCATAAAATATATACCAGCTTTCCTAGTTGACTACATACAAGACTATATAGATGTATATCCACTTAGAAAAGACATTCCTGTATCAAAAACCAGTATCATAGATATGGCCATCCTTAAAAAATCTGTATATCCACCAAAAACATCTAAACATATATATCATGGATTTACAATACTACCATCATATACACCCTTAAGCATATTAGAATTATTGTCTGATAAAATTCATCTTAATTCTAACACCTATAGCATCCCTATACTGAAGCTCGATAAAGAGAACAAGTTGTTGATTTCTCCCTAATATTTTCAGGGAAAACCTTTTTAATACTTTAATTCTTTTGAAACCTAGGTTATTGGTATGTTTAAATATTGTCCTGGGGCTAGAAGCATCGTTAATCCACAGATAATAATAACAAATTGTCCTTATTGTGGAGCAGAAATAGAGTTTTTTGAATATGATATAGAGGTTAAGTGTTTAAATTGTGGTAAAACTGTAAAGAGAAATCCTTCACAATCATGTATATTTTGGTGTAATGCTGCTGTTGACTGTATTAAAAACCTTGTAGCATTAAAAGTCATCCCAGAAGATGTTGCAGAAGAGCTTCTAGGTCTTTTAAAAAGATACAAAGAATCCAAATAACTTTCGTTATCTATACACTACCACTTATACCCAAAATTTATAACTTTATATTATAATAGATATATTGGTTAGTGCTATGGCTTTAAATAGAGTTTGTCTAAACGTTGTAACAGATTGTGAAATTGTTAAAATGGCATCTAGAGAATTGTCTATGGATATACTAGATGTAAGATTTATTGATGAATTAAATGTAAGACATTTAATTAAAATGCCTATAAACCTTATAAAAAGTGAGCTTATTTCATATCCATTTAATAGATTCAATATAATTAAAATAGATAAAAACTTTTGCATAGTTGAAATATGGAAATCTCCATGTAGTATATGCAGGATTCTGCAAAAAGAAAATGTATATATGATTAAAGCTAGATCTAGAAAACCATCAATTATAAATTATATCTTTACTTGTGATGAATATACATTGGAAAGAATTAAGGATAAACTTATAACAAACAAATTAGAGCATTCCATAGATATTTGCAATGAACATAGCTCCAAAATATTAACAGATACACAAGAGTACGTTCTATCAATAGCTCTTGAAATGGGATATTTCGACTATCCACATAAAATAACATTAAAGGAATTATCAAAAGTGCTAGATATATCGCCTTCAACATTAAATGAAATCCTAAGGAGAGCTATAAAGAAAATAGTAATACATTACCTAACCATTTCTAAAGGACAATAACACAAACCCTAATCTATCTACATTTGGATTTATTCCGAATATTTTCGGGATAAATTTAATTAACTTTCCATAACATAGCTTACTATGTGTCTAAAATGTCGTCTATTCAATGGCCTTTAAAGATATTGTTGGTTCATCCTCAAGCACCTTTTTTATCAAAAGATAAAATTGTTATTTCAGCAGATTGTGTACTTTTAATGAGACCGGATATATCGCAACTATATAGTAATGGAATACCTGTTTTAATAGGATGCCCACTACTTGAGGATCCAGATGTTATGCTTAATAAGTTGAAGCTTATACTTAGTAGTGGCTCAAAAAATATAGATGTCATCTCTATGGAAGTTCCATGTTGTCAAGCTTTACATATGATGGTTAGACATATAGCTTCGGAGAATAATCTTAAGCATAGTTTTAGCCATAAAATAGTAAGGGTGTTTACAAAAGAGGTTGAGGAGTGGAAGCCTGGAGTAGTAGATGAGTCTATGATCAAACTTGAGAGAATAGCTCATGGGGTTCAAAATATTGAAGGGATATAGACTCTTAGTTTCAATAGATCCAAATATATGCATTGGTTGTGGAAGATGTGTAAAAGCGTGTTTAACAAATGCTTTAGCAATAGTTAATGGAAAAGCTAAGTTAATAGATGAAAAAAGATGTGATGGTTTTGGATCATGTATAGCTGCATGTCCATCTAACGCAATATCTCTAGTTTATAAAGAAGCTGAAGACTTTGATTGGAGTATATTAAAAGATGTAAAGCTAAGTAATTGGTTGGATAAGTTTAGGTTAACATCAAAAACTCTAACTAAAATACTATAATAAGTCTTTATTCAAATATTAAAACATTGGGTATTGACCCTATCAATATCGCTTTATAATTGTTAACATTAATAAAGAAATTATATGATGCATTTATTTTCTCTACTCTTCAACTATAATTATTAATGCGGTGTCAGCATGTTGAGGAAATATATTGGTGTAGCAGCATATTCTGGTTTTGTTAATGATGATGTTAAAGAGAAGGTTTTGAATATATTTAGGAATATTAAAGAATTTTGTAATGATGACCTCATCATTGTTGTTGGTGGTTATGAAGGTTTAATGAAGCATATAGTTGACTATGCCTTATCTCTTAATTTTAAAGTAGTTATTTTGCCTCCGATAGAACAGGAAAATAGGTCTTTCCCAGACAGTGCTATTGTTATAAAAACAGGTTCTACATATACAGTAAGAAGTGTTTTTCTTGTACATACTTCTAATGTATTGATTGTTGTTGGAGGTGGCTCAGGATCACTCCACGAACTTGTGGCTGCATATAATGAAGGAAAACCTATATATGTATTAACAAATACGGGTCTTCCAACAGATATCGCAGAGAACATTCCTGAAAAAATAGACTATAGAATATCTATAACTATAAAAAAATTCAAAGATCCTAAAGACTTAGCTAAAGAGTTATGTCTAGAAATCATTAAATAAATCTATAACTTAAACTGTTTTTATAGATAATAAAAAAGGTTTTATATCCATTCAACTCATCTCGATATAACATATAACCTTAGTTAAAATTACTAAAAACCATTTCAATTAACCTAGAGAAGCAAAGCTTTAAATCATTTCTAAAGTTGAAAAATAAAGTAAAAATATTTATATTTAAATCGTAAATCCAAAGAATGTTGCTAATGTTGCTAATATTGCAAATGTTGCCCAGAAAATCACTCCTATAGCAAGTATTATAGAGCTCCATATAGGCATTCTTACTTCTTTTGGAAGCCATTTCCTTCCTATGTATATTGTTGCAGCCGCTGTTAATGCAAGCACTATATTTGATATGTTTGCAACCATTAGAATCCATGCAAATGGTACTATACCAAAGATATAGTTTAATGCAAAGGCAAATATTATCCATATGATTATAAATGTTAACACTGTGTAGTAGAGTTTTTTAATTTCTCCTCTACACCACTTTCTAACTCTCTCACTTGCTTGCCATATGAGATCAACAAGCGTCCTTGTAATCATATCAGTTGAGCCTAGTTGTGTTGAGAATAGTATCCATATGCCTGCTAATAGAGCTATCCCCCAGCCTATGGGCCCCCAAAGCTTTGAGAAGTATTCTCCTTGATATGCCGCTATTCCCCATGAAGGTAACTTTGTTCCTAGAGGTATTAATGCTACAGCTAGCGATGTTGGTAGATACATTCCAATAAATGATCCTACAGTAAATACACCAACTATATCTATCCACGCTATTGTTCTCCATACTTTCCACTTCTCTAAATTCTTAGGATCAACCTTAAATACCTTTCCCACAGGACTTACAGTAATTTTTTTACCTTTTATTAGTGATGGAATGGCTCCCACCTTAGCTCCCATGCCAATACCTTTATCACGATAATAATTAGATACTGTAGTGTTATTTAAACCTCCAGCTCCCGCATAACCTGCTAAAGCACCAAGTAGAACAATCGTTGCTCCTTTAGGAAGATATCCAAATGTAAAGAAACCTTTAAACGTTTCAGCAGCAACACTTGCAGGTACAGCAATAACACATAAAACAGCAAGTGTTGCAATTATTAGAAATATCATTACCCATTGAACTATCTCCAATGCTCTTTCAACAATACCACCAACAGATACTATAGCAACTATGATAAGTGCTATAATCACACCTGTAATCATTACATATAGGGATTCTGTTGCTCCAGGAATTTTTCCAAGAATTGCTGCAACAACACCTGTAGCACATGCAAATGCCCATGCAGGCCAAGCTCTTTCAAGAACAGATAATACAACTAGGAGTGGTCCCCAAAATCTTGGACCTGGCCACAATCTTAACATACCATTGAATATAGGTTCACCAGAATACATAGTATATCTAACCATTTCAAGATTAAGAATCGTTTGTAACAATATAGATACTGTAGCTATCCAGAGGATGTAAGGCCCATAAAGTACAGCATTGCTTGGGCCAATAAGCCATTCCCCTGAACCTATAGCAACACCTAAAACTATTGCACTTGGTCCTATAATTCTCATAACACTTGAAAATCTCATAGGTGGTGGAGGAGGTAATTCATCAACTTCAATCTCTGGTCCATGGCCCAGTCTAATTTTATCTATGGGTTTCTCACCCATGTATCCCCCCAATACTCTTGTACCTAATGAAGTTTATAAATATTTTTGAATTATATAGAAATATAGAATGATCTCTAGTAAACACTATACCTTACAAGAAGATAAATTTTTATTTCTAATACATTCCTAGTACTTTATTGATGATCTATGGCAAACCTTAAGAAAATTCTAAACGAGGGTAAAGTGGCTCTAGGTACGTGGATAACAATAGCCCATCCAGATGTTGTAGAGGCTTTATCTACATTACAATTTGACTGGTTTGTATTTGATATGGAGCATGCTCCTCTCGATATATCAAACCTTGAGATTATGCTTATGGGTTTAAGAGGAAGTGATATAGAGCCTATTGTTAGAGTTCCATGGAATGACATGGTTGTTATAAAAAGAGCTCTTGATATTGGTGCTAAAGGCCTTGTAGTTCCATGGGTTAATAGCAGAGAAGAGGCTGAATCAGCTATAAGATATACACTATATCCACCTAAAGGTGTAAGAGGTGTTGGTCCGAGAAGAGCCGTTATGTATGGTGCTATAGATTTTCTAGAATATTATAGAAAGTTTGAAGAAGAGTTCACATTGGTGATTCAGATAGAAACTGAAAAAGCTCTTAGAAATATTGAAGAAATAGCTGCTGTAGGTAACATAGATATATTTTATATAGGTCCCATGGATCTTTCGGTAAACCTTGGAATACCTCTACAATACGACCATCCAAAATTTACTGAAGCTGTAGAAACTGTGCTTAAAACATGCAAAAAATATGATATTACTCCAGGTATACATACTTTTTCTATAGATATGGCTGAGAAATATATATCTATGGGTTTTAGATTTCTAGCATTGAATTCAGATTTTGCTGTACTTAGAAACTCATTTGCATCAATGCTTAATAGACTTAGTAAATACATTAATAAATAGAAATAGATGAAGTAGTTAAATACTACTTTTTATTATTTAACTTTTGGAAAGATGTTTAATTTCATAGAATTCAAATAGCGGTTTCAGTACTATTAGATATATACATTTATAATCTGTATTAACAGGTAAAGTTTATAAAAGGCGCACTTACAAATTATATCGGTGTCCAGAAATGGAATTTCGACGGTGAAGGTAGATGCAGTTCCAATATTAAAAAACATAGATGAGGATTTAACCCAAATACATAATATAGTTATAAATGCAAGAAAGAATTTAGTTCTAATGCATAAATATGATAAATATCTACATATGGGTTCCTCCCTAAGTAGCATAGATATAATAGCCACACTCTTAGCAAAATACATTAAGAAAGATGGCGATCCATTAAATAGAGATTGGTTTATATTAAGTAAGGGTCATGCAGCTCCAGCTCTATATGCTGTTTTAGCAGAGATAGGCCTTATACAAAAAGATGAGATTGTTAAGATAAATGAGGTCAATTCCGTTTTACAAAACCATCCAGATATATCTACACCTGGAGTAGACATGTCAACGGGAAGCCTTGGACAGGGTATAAGTTTTGGTATAGGTATAGCTTCTTGGATTAAGTTTAAAGGTGGTAGAGGAAAGGTATATGTTTTGATGGGTGATGGCGAGCAAGATGAAGGGCAGGTATGGGAAGCAATAACACATGCAGCTACACTTAAGCTAAATAATTTAATAGTTATTATTGATTGGAATGGCTTTCAACTTGATGGAAAAGTTGATGAAATTAAACCTAAATATTATCTACCATTTATATGGAGAGCTGTTGGATGGAGGGTTTTGTGGTGTGATGGACATGACATAATAAGTATTATAACAGCAATTAACGAGGCTATAGAGTCTGATAAACCAGCTGTGATATTTGCTAAGACTATACGTGGCTATGGTGTAAAATCTATAGAGAATAGCGATAAACAAGCAATAGAGGAGCTTATAGATGAAGACGATACAGTCAATGGGAATGCGTGATGCTGTAGGCAGAATCTTGGTAGAGCTTGGTGAAGATATAGAGAATCTTATAGTAATAACAGCTGATGTAGGTAAATCGACAAGAGTCTATGGATTTAACCAAAGATTTCCAGAGAGATACTTTAATGTTGGAATAGCTGAACAGCATATGATTGACTTCGCAGCTGGTATGGCCTTAGCTGGCGCACTTCCTATAGTTACAGGGTTTGCAATGTTCATATCAAGGGCCTGGGAACAGATAAGAAATACTGTAGCTAGGATGAATCTAAATGTAAAGATTATAGCTACACATGCAGGATATAGTGATCATGCTGATGGATCTAGCCATCAAGCTCTTGAAGATATAGCTATAATGCGTGTAATTCCTAATATGAACGTCGTTGTACCAGCTGATGTAGCTGATGTGGAGAGAAGCCTTAGGAAGGTAATAGTTGATGTCAAAGGTCCTGTATATTATAGAGTTGGAAGAGACTATTCACCGCCTATAACTGAGGATCTGGACTATGAATTTAGACTTGGTAAATCATATATATTGAGAGAGGGATACGATGTTGCTATAGTTGGAGCTGGTACAGTTCTATATGATGCTCTAATAGCTGCAGACAATCTTAAAAAAATTGGTATAAGTGCTGCTGTCGTTAATCTCTTAACTATTAAACCAATTGATGTAGAAACCATTGAAGGTATAGCAAGAAGAGTGGGTCGCATTGTAACTATTGAAGAACATGTTATTTATGGCGGTGTAGGTAGTGCTGTTGCTGAGGTTGTTGTTGAAAAATATCCTATCCCAATGAGGTTTATAGGTGCTAAAACATTTGGTAGATCAGCGAAAAGTGTAAGAGAGCTTCTCGATTACTTTGGGGTAAATAGCAAAGCTATTGTAGATGCATGTTTAGAGGTTATTAGGTATGGAGATAGAAGAACTTAGAAGATCTATAGATGAAATAGATAAAGAGATTGTGAAGCTTATAGCTAAGAGATTTGAAATTATTAAAAGAATTGCTGAAGAAAAAATAACTAAAAATAGAAGGATATCAGATGAAGAAAGAGAGACTATTGTTAAAATGAATTGGAGAAGATATGCTATAGAATATGGTGTTCCAATCAATGTTATAGAAGAGTTGATAGAGCTATTAATAAAATATTCAAAGAGCTATCAACTCAATTTAATGGCTACACCTAGAAAGTATAAAAGAAACATAACGTTTATTGGATATGGCAATATGACTAGAGTGCTTGCGAGGCAACTAGTTCAAGTAGGTCACGATGTTGTTGTAACAGGTAGAAGTATTGACAAAGCTAGGCATCTTGCTAACGAACTTAGATGTAGATATATGGATGTGGACCAAGCTATAGAGCATGGAGAGTTTATTGTATTAGCTTTATCGTTAGATGCTTTTATAGATAAATATGTAGATAGTATATCTCTACATTTCAAAGATAAGGTTATTATGGATATTCTATCATCTAAGGGATGGGTTTTTAGCTATTTAGAGAACAAATCTATTAAAGAAAACTTCAAGTATGTCTCTCTACATCCATTATTTGGCCCACTTACACCCCCAGTTAGTGAAAAAATTGCTATAATACCATCTAAAACAGGTGTTGATGTTCTTCAAGATGTTGTTTATTTATGGATAACAGCAGGATTAGAACCTATTGTAGTGGATTTTGAGGAACATGAAAAAGCCATGGCTATTGTTCAAGTACTTACACATTTATATCTCATAGCTTTTTCAAGAGCTTCCAATGAATTAATCAAAGAGCTTAATATCAATCCAGATAAACTTTCAACGCCAACCTATAGAGACATTAAAGCTGTTATCGAAAGGATTAAATACATAGAGAACGTTGTTTTTGAAATCCAAAGAAATAATCCTTTTTCAAATCTTGTTAGGAAGAAGGCTCTTGAAGTTTTAAATAATGTAATTGAATCTATAGGTAGATAAATATGATATTTATTTTAAAGAATGGATCTAAGGAATCAGAACTGATAGAAAAGCTAAAACATATATCAGCTTCATATAGAGTTGTAGATATATATGGAACTAGACTTGTGATTGCATGGCCCGATAACATTGTTAGCAACATAGATGACCCTTCTATAAAAGCTAAAATAAGGCCTAAGAAGCCATATCAATTAACATCTAATGAATTCAAGGAAAAGACTATTGTTAACATTAATGGTGTCGAAATAGGCGGTAAAAGAATAGCGATTGTTGCTGGACCATGTGCTGTTGAAAGTGAAGAGCAGATAGTAGAAATTGCAAAGGCTGTAAAAAGAGCTGGTGCTCATATGCTTAGAGGTGGTGTTTTTAAGCCTAGAACAAGCCCATATTCATTTCAAGGCCTTGGTGAAGAAGGTCTAAAAATGCTTAAAAAAGCATCAGAGATAACGGGTCTGCCTATAGTTACTGAAATTATGGATGTAAGAGATATAGATGCTGTAAATAGATATGTTGATATGATTCAAATTGGGGCTAGAAACTCGCAGAATTTTACACTTCTTAGAGAGGTTGGTAAACTTAGAAAGCCTGTTCTTCTTAAACGTGGATTTGGAATGAATATTGAAGAATGGATTCTTGCTGCAGAATATATACTTCTAGAAGGAAATGGTGATGTAGTTCTATGTGAAAGAGGTATAAGAACATTTGAAAAAAGCACTAGATTTACACTAGATATAGCCGGATTTACCGTAGCTAAAACAATAACACATTTACCTATAGCTATAGATCCTAGCCATCCTGCAGGCAGAAGAGACATTGTGGAGCCTCTCGCATTAGCAGCTATAGCTGCAGGAGCTGATATGCTTATAATTGAAGTTCATATAAATCCTGAGAAGGCTTTAAGCGATTCCGAGCAACAGCTAGATGTAAAAGCTTTTGAAAATCTTATGAAGAAAGCTAAAGCAGTTGCTGAAGCTGTGGGGAGGGACATATGAGGTTTATAGAAGAGACTATTTGTTGCTCAAGTACAAAGATATTTATTGGTAGGAATATAGCTAAAGAGGTTCTTAGAAATGAAATTAATGGAAAGGTTCTTCTACTTAGACAACAGGTAGTAGACCCTAGATACATTATAGATGCTCTAGAAGATAATTTCTATGAAATTGCTTTGCCTGGGGGTGATCAAATAAAAAATATAGAGACAATTATATCAATTATAAAACTTTTATCTGAGAAGGGTTTTCAAAGAAGAGACTATATAATTGCATTAGGTGGTGGTGCTTTAACAGATATTGCAGGCTTTATAGCGTCTATATATATGAGAGGAATGAGGTTGATAAATATACCAACAACTATTCTAGGCATGGTTGATGCTGCTTTAGGAGGAAAAAATGCTATTAATTTCCATGGCATTAAAAATATCGTTGGTACATTCTATCAACCACATATAGTTTTATCAGATCTTATATATTTAGAAACATTACCACAAAAAGAATTGATAAACGGTCTTGCTGAGGTTATTAAATATGGTATTGTTTTAGACCATGAACTATTTACCTATCTTGCTGAAAATAAAGACAAGGTTCTAAACAGAGATATTGAAGCTATTGAAAATATTATATATAGATCCACAATCAACAAGTTATCTATAGTTAAACAAGATCCATATGAAGAGAGAAACATTAGAATTGTTTTAAACTATGGCCATACGATTGGACATGCAATTGAATCAGCATCCAACTTCAATATTCCGCATGGAATGGCCGTTTCTATTGGAATGGTATGCGAAGCTATAGTTGGGAAAAAAGTAGGCGTTACTAATGAAGATACTATTGACAAGATTATTAATATTATAAAGATATATGGTTTACCCATACATATAGATGATCTTAACATTGAAATTGATGAAGAGAAATTGTATAACGCTATAACAAGAGATAAAAAGAGGTATGGAGACTATATATCAATACCATTGCCTATAACCATAGGTTGTTGGACACCATATAGAATCCCTATAGATAACCTAGCTTCTGCTGTGAGAGAATGTCTTGGATAGATGTAAATACAAAGCTATTTGGTTTAATAGGATATAATATATCCTATACACTTTCACCTGCTATACATAACTATATATTTCGTGAAATAGGTTATAATGCTGTATACCTTGTTTTTGATATATCTGAAGAAAGATTTAATAAAATGATAGATGCATTAATTGAGCTGTGTGAAGGTCTCAATATAACTATACCATATAAAGAAAAGATAGTTGGATTTCTAAAAGAATTTGATAATGATGCTAAAAGAATTGGTGCTGTAAATACTGTATATAAAGGTCGTGGATATAATACAGACTACACGGCAATTAAAAGTCTGGTTATAGAGAAAATAAATGATCTTCAAGATATGATTTGCTATATCTATGGAGCTGGTGGAGCTGCAAAGGCTTCAGCTATAGCTTTGGGTGATCTTGGATGCAAAATTTCTATCGTTAATAGAAGTATTGAAAGGGCAGTAGAGCTTGTTAAGAGGCTTAATAGTTTAGGTTATGAAGCTAAGGTAGAGAATAAATGTGGCGAGAGAGTCGATGTTGTTGTAAATGCTACCCCCAATCCACTATTTGTACATGATGATTGTCTCAAAGCCAAGCTTGTTATAGATCTTGTTTACAGACCTGTTGAAACTATTCTTATTAAGAGGGCTAGGAATAGAGGTGTAGATGTTATCGATGGAATTAGAATTCTTGTGAAACAAGCTCTAGATGCTCAAAGAATATGGCATGGAAATACATATCCTGAAGAAAAGATTATTAGGTATCTCTATGACAGGAAGCTCATTTGGTAAAATGTTTAAAATTACAACGTTTGGTGAAAGCCACGGTCCTGCAATAGGCGTTGTTATAGAGGGTGTTCCAGCAGGTCTACCTATAGATATAAGCGATATTGAGTATGAATTATCATTTCGTAGACCTGGACATCAATTCGCCTCTCCTAGAAGAGAAGAGGATAAAGTAGAAATATTATCTGGTGTAATGAATGGGAAAACAACTGGAGCACCTATAGCAATTATTATAAAAAATATTGATGTTGATTCTTCATACTATGATGATATAAAGTTTAGTCCAAGACCAGGCCATGCAGATCTTCCATATATTATTAGATATGGTTTTGAGAATTGGGATTATAGAGGTGGTGGTAGAGCTAGTGGTAGAGAAACTGTTGCAAGAGTTGCTGCTGGAGCTATTGCTAAGAAGCTACTAATGTTATTGGATACATGGATTGCTGGATGTGTAAAGTCTATAGGTGATGTTGAGATAGCTGAGGATTTTGGGTTTAAAGACGCATTGTATTCTAGGTGTAGCTTAGTTAAACCATGTATAAAGAGATATGAGCAGCTATTTATCGATACAGTTAGAAAAGCTATAGAGGAAGGTGATAGCTATGGTGCTATAATTCAAGTATTTATAGAGAACCCTCCACCCGGTTTAGGTGAGCCGGTATTTGATAAAATTAAAGCTGATCTTGCTAAAGCTGTGATGTCGATTCCAGGTGTTGTTGGTTTTGAGATAGGACTTGGTTTTAGATATGCAAAGTCTAGGGGTAGTGATGTAGTGGATGAAATAGCTGTTAAGGGTTCTAGAATCGGTTGGAGATATAATTATAGTGGTGGTATATTAGGAGGTATTACAACAGGTGAATCTATAGTATTTAGATGTGCATTTAAACCTACAAGCTCTATAAGGAAACCACAAAAAACAGTTGATATAAGAACATTAGAGGAGAAGACCCTCGTAATAAAAGGAAGACATGATCCTTGCATAGGTATAAGAGGTGTTGCTGTTGTTGAGGCTATGGCTGCACTTGTTATTGTAGACCATGCAATTAGATCGGGATTTATCCCATCAGTAAAAATATCTGAAGATGCTGCAAACATTGTTTCTAATAGATGGAGGAGGTATAGGGAAATATGTATGCTCATGGAGGAATCTCAATAGTGAACGCTATACCAGCATGGCTAGGATCTGTAATGGCTATCGATCTAAAAACCTTCGTAAATATCGATACCTGCAGAGATCTATGTAGATATCCATCAAAACTTATAGAAACTATAGCAAACTATTTTAAAGAAAGATATTCCTTACCGCTACTTAAAATAGATATACACTCGGAGATCCCCCCATCAAGTGGGCTTAAAAGTAGTAGTGCGGTTGCTGTAGCAACAATTAAGGCTATTGTAAATAAATTTTGTATATATGAACCATCGATACCTAGATTGGCAGCTGAACTATCAAAAATAGCAGGGGTCTCTATCACTGGTGCATTCGATGATGCTACAGCAGCTTACTATGGAGGTATTGTATTTACTGATAATTTAAATATGTTAATCCTTAAAGTCATTGACTTTAGGGAAGATCTTGATGTAGTTCTTCTCTTTAAAGGTGTTAGAAAAAATATAAAGGTAGATGAATTAAGAAGAAACTCTTACTTATTTAGATATATATTTGAGTTAGCATATTCAGGTGATATATACAGGGCTATGACAATGAATGGATTGGCCATTGCAAAACTTCTTGAATATGATGAGAATATAATTAGAAAAGCTATTGAGATGGGTGCATTAGCCTCTGGTGTATCAGGCAATGGCCCAACAATATTTGCTGTATGTAGAGAAGGTGACGGCGATTATATAGCAGATTATTTTTCTCTATATGGATCAGTAAAAATTGTGAAACCTATTAGGTTATAGAGATGAAAGCAATTATAAAGAGGTCTACTATTAGCGGTTCCATAGCTGCACCTCAATCCAAAAGCTATGCTATAAGATTGATATTCCTATCACTTCTAACAGATATCTCAATTGAAAACCTCATAATTTCAGAAGATGTTCTAGATGCACTTAACGCTATTTCTGTATTTAATGTTAACTTCAACGACAATAGATTCTATAGACCGCCGATACTTAAACTTTATAGAGACTATATATACTTTAAGGGATCTGCAACTGTTTTAAGAATGTTTATACCAATTGTAGCTGTAATTGGAGGTAAAATTACAATTGATGGTAGTGAATCTCTTAGAAGAAGACCATTGAATGCAATAATTAATGCTCTTGGCGAAAAAGGTGTTAAGTTTTCTGGCAATAGGCTTCCTATTACTATTGAAGGTAGAGTTAAAGATCCTTATATCGATATATATGGTGGTGAAAGTAGCCAATATATATCAGGTCTCATAATAGCTTTAATGTTGGCTGGTGGTGGAGCTATTAATATTAGAGGAAAAGTATCCTCTAAAAGTTATATATATCTAACATCAGAGATTATAAATAGTTTAGGTGGAAGTATCTATATATATAACAATAGAATTGTTGTAGAACCATCTAGGGATATCAAATCATATAGAGGTACCATACCTGGCGATTATCTTCTGGCATCGTTTTATGCCGCCTCAGCATTGTTAACAAATGGTGAGCTATCTATACACGGTTTACCAAAACCTTTCAGTTTCTTTGGAGATCATAGCATAGTTGATATATATAGATCTATGGGTGCAACAAGCTTATACAGAGATAATATATGGTATGTTAAGTCTAGCGATGGATATAAACCAATAGATTTAGACATAGACGATGCACCTGATCTTGCACCATCAATAGCTCCTCTAGCAACAATAGCAAATGGAAAGACAATTATTAGAAGTGTTGAACGATTAGCAATAAAAGAAAGCAATAGAAGAGACACAATAGCTTTAACACTAAGAAGCTTCGGTATAGAGGCATTTAATAAAGAAGATTACATTGAGATCATCGGTGGAGAGTTGAGAGAGGGCAACATTATATGCCCTGACGATCATAGAATTGCTATGATGGCTACATCAATAGCTCTTAGAAGTGGAGGCTCTATAGATAAAGCTGAATGTGTTTATAAAAGCAATCCTAGTTTTTGGAAAGATTTAGAGTTATTAGGAGGAGGTATATATTTGGTGTAATATGTTGAATATGTTTCAGAAAAAAATACCTAGACCTTTTATAGTTGCGTCAAAACCTATCATAAATATAGATGATTTATATAGTGCTTTGTCTATAGATGATGCTGATTTTATTGAGCTTAGAGTTGATTATATGGATAATCCGCTTGAGATAAACTATGAATTGCTAAAAAATAGAAGGGTTATTGTTACATTGAGAGAATTCAGCGAGGGAGGGGCAAAGCCTCATAATCCAGATACTAAAATAAAATTGATAAAAACTTTGAGAAATCTAGGAATATTATACGATGTTGAAATATCCTTTATAGAGAAATTCAGTGTTGAATATGACAATGCTATAGTTTCCATGCATTGTATTGGTATTCAACCCAATATAAATGAAGTGCTTGAAAAGGTAATTAGATATAAGGATAGGGCATTTATCGTAAAAATTGTTGTAGAGCCTTTTCCTAGATACAAAACATTTCTTATGCAAATCCTTGAATTAAGCAATAATATAGCTGCATTTCCAATGTCTGTGGATCCATTAGAGAGAATAGCTTTTGCATTATTGGGCTCTAAGCTAATCTATGGATATATAGATAAGCCGACGGCTAAGGGTCAGATCCATTATAAGCAATTAAAAGAGCTTCTAGATCTACTGTTAAATAGAGTTGTTCAAAAATCATAGAATTTTTTAAAGTCTAAATACCTTTCTTTGAAGCTTTTTAGATTTACTCCAATCACCAATTATTGGTCTACCATTACCCTTCTTTTTATTGACATAGTTTATAGCCGAAAGTGCAGCTATCACACCACTTGCTGCTGAGATTACTGCTTGTTTATATGGAATGTCTACCAAATCTCCCGCTGCAAAAAGTCCTTCTGTTTTTGTGGCACCAAACTTATCTATCACCACTTCACCTTTCTCATTAATGTCTACATATGGTTTTAAAAACTCTATTTCTGTTTCGAAACCCAATTCAACAAATAATGCATCAACTTCAATTATCTTTTTACTTCCCATGTTATCTACAATCGTAATTCTACTAAGCTTCTTATCTCCATAAAGCTCAACAACTTTATAACCTGGATATATAGATACATTGTTGTATCCTTTCACTTCTTCTATGCTTATATCATTTTTTGATGGAACTATATAAATAACTTCCTTGGCTATTGATGATAATAGACGAATATTTTCAATACCTTTTTCACCAAAGCTATTCAAAGCAACTGTTTTACTTCTATACAAAGGCCCGTCACATATAACACAATAGCTAAGACCTTTACCAATAAAATTCTCTTCGTTTTTAAGGTTAAGTCTCTTAGGAGCTTTTCCACAAGCTGCAATAACACTGAAAGCTTTTAATGTTTCTCCTTTTCTAGTCTTTAGAATAAATACCTCATCTTTCTTATCGAGAAATGTTACCTCATCTATAAAGACTGTAGCGCCAAATGATATAGCATGGTCCTGTATCTTTAACGCTAAATCTAAACCATTTATTGATTCAATCCCAGGATAATTCTCAATAACATCAGCATATTTTAACTGTCCTCCTATATCCATTGTTACAATTGCTGTTTTAAGTCCTTGTCTAGCTGTGTATATCGCTGATGAAAAACCTGCTATACCACCTCCAATAATAACAACATCAAATATCTCTTCAAACACCTTATTCACCATCTATCTCACTATATATGGAGAAAATTAATGATTGTTTCCTATGAGAAAACTAAGTTGCCGTTTACAAAGACTTTTAAAGTTTCTATATTTTTTAACTCGAAAAGATCTATATCCAAAGGATCTCTATCAACAACAATAACATCGGCGTAACAACCTGGTTCTAAACACCCAATATCATTTCTCTTTAGCAATGCCGCTGAACCTTTAGTATATAGATGCAATGCTTCAATAACATCTATAGCCTCGTTAAATGTGTATTTAGCTAGTTCAATATTTTCATAAATTCCTCTAGTTGTAGCAGCGTAGATTGTTTTCCAAGGATTTATATCCTCTATTGGTGCATCTGTTGAGAAACCTATTAACGCATTGCTATTAACCAAGCTCTTTATCCTATAGACCCACTGTGCTCTTTCAACACCTACTCTATCCAGAACCCAAAAATCTGATATTATGAAATGTGGCTGAAGTGCTATGCGAAGACCTTTTAATTTATATAGCTGGTCATCTCTAACAATAGATGCATGTTCAACTCTAGTGAAATCTGTTGATAAACTGCTCCATATAGAGTCTAAAGCTATATCCAGTGCTTTATCGCCTATGGCATGTATAGCCACATCTATACCTTTGCACTTAGAGTTGTAAAGAATAAGGCTTAGAATGTCGCTGGAAACCCTTTCTATCCCAAAATTATTTGGCTCATCGCTATAAGGTTTAGAGAGAAGAGCTGTTCTAGCCCCTAAAGAACCATCAATGAAAATCTTTATACCCATAAATCTCAAGAAATCATCTCCAAAACCTCTTTTCAAACCAATCGATTTAAATATATCACTAGAAGTAAAATCCATATATAGATGTGTTTTAACTATAAGTTTATTTTCTAAATCCATTGAAATTAAAGCTGGCAAAACAGATATGGGTACAGAGGTAAAACCTATTGAAGTAACACCATATCTAATAATATATCTTTGCGCATCATTTAGCAACTTTCTATAGCCATTTAAATCAATATCCATATCTATATTATTCCATATATATTCCAATATATCTTCTTTAACAATACCTTTCTCTATATCTATATTGGGATTATCTTTGAATATCTTATCTAGCTTTAAAACTTCTATTGCTTTACTATTCACAACACCTAAATGACCACAAATTCTTATCAACATTATAGGCATCTCACTAGAAACTTCGTCAATATCATATCTTGTTAAAGGTCTTCTTTCCAAAAATCTCTCTTGATCCCATCCCAAACCAACAATCCAATTACCAATTGTATTTCTATAGACTTTAAGAATATTCTTAACATCTTCTATACTTTTCAAATTTCTCATGTCTAACGAATTCAGCTTAATTCCAATGGTATCCATATGAATATGAGAATCTACGAAACCTGGAAGTGCAATACCGTCAATATTGATATTATCACATAATGTATTCTTACAAATGTATTCACATATATTATCTGAACCAGCATATATCACCCTTCCAAACGCTACAACTAGACAACGAACTACTTTCAATGGTTTAAATGATGTATATATCTTCCCTGTAAAAACCTTTACACTCAATGGATTCACCTATATACCTGGTATATACTCTAATTCTTCGATTTGAAGAAACTGATTTCTATTTTTAATCAATTCGTTAATTAGACGTTTAGTGGTTTTCGTAACATCGTTTCTTTTAATTGCTTCTTCTAGAGACATCCATGAAGCATCTATAGCATCTCCACCAGGTCTTGGTGTACCCTCAATACTTTTAGAATCAAATAAAACATCTAGTATCACATAGTGATACCTTACATTTTTGTGTTCATCTCTAACAATATTATTTAACACAAAAACCACACCTAGTGGTTTTGCAACAATACCTGTCTCCTCATAAAGTTCTCTTTTAGCTGCATCAAATATCTTTTCACCTGCTTCAATAACACCTCCTGGAATTGACCACATATCTTTTGCAGGTGGATATCCTCTTTTAACTAGAATAATGTTCCCATTCAATATAACTACAGCTCCAACAGCTGCTATAGCATATAATGGATATTCCCTCAATAAGTCCACCTTACTGCTTTAATAATAGGATATGACTTCAATAGCTTTATCCATATAATCATCTGTGTACATCCTCGATTATTCCAAGCATAGTATGGTATTGCTGTAAATTTAACTTTCTTTATATCTAAAGCTTTCTTCTCTTTAAAATTATTATATAGCATAACACCTTGGTTGTTTTCTTTAATAATATACCCATTCCCTTCTACAACTACAACACCGCCAAGAACATTGCTTCTAAAAATTTCTTTAAGATTGACCTGGTAGGGATCTATAAATAAATCCCTTAAATCGAAACCTTTGTTATCTACACCCTCTATACAGTACACCATTGGTCCTCTCTTTATAGCTATTTTACCATAGCTAGCGTCTATATATGGATGTGGCTGGATAAGTCTGGGCTTTAATTTGAATTCTATAAATATCTTATCGCCTTTATCCCACGGTTTAACAATTTTCATATACTTTCCAGGCTCTCCTTTAACTACTTCCTTACCTACTTTAATAATTGGTTCATCTACCCATGAAGGTATTCTAATCATAATGGGAATCTCATCGACTTTGTCTGGTTCTATCTCAATATATGTTTTGCCATTCCATGGATACTCTGTATGTATGGAAACTACAACTTTATTTCCATCGATTTCAAATACCGATCTACTTCCTATAAACAGGTTTATCATTATCCCTTTATCAACTTTTGAAAAGGAGTATATCATACTTGGTAAATAAGCTAAAAGCCTTGCGATATTCGGTGGACAACAGGCACACTCAAACCATGGCTTTCTTTCATGTTTTCCAAAATAGTCGGCAAGTGGATTTACATAAAAATATTTAGTCCCATCTAAAGATATACCAGCTAGTCCCGCATTATACAGTATCGACTCTATAACCTCCACATACTCTACATCACCTGAGGCTAAAAACATTCTCCAAGCCCATAAAGCAGCTGCTACAGAGGCGCAAGTCTCGCTATAAGCTCTATCATTTGGAAGCTCATAATCATTACCAAACGCTTCTCCTTCATATCTAGAGCCAAAACCATATGTAATATACATCTTTCTATATATAATCCTTCTCCAAAGCCTATCTAAAGCTACCCAAAGCTCTTTATCACCATTCTCGATGTATAAATCAGCAACTCCTGCTAAATAATATAACACCCTTACAGCATGTCCTCCAGTAACATCATCTAATTCTTTTATCGGTTTATAGTCAACAAGATATTCAGGTGTAAACGAAAAGGTTCTAGTTGATGCTGTTCTTGTTACATAACCCTTACCTCTTATATTTATAAAGAAATCTGCTAATTTAAGATAATTAACATTGCCATTCTCTCTGTAAAGCTCTATCAAAGCCATTTCTATTTCTGGATGCCCATCTGATGTTTTTAACTTACCCTCTTCCCAACCAAATGTATTAACAAGTAAATCTGCAAACTTAAGTGAAGCTACATATAAATCATCTATTCCAAGACATCTTCTTACAGCAATAGCTGCTTGAAATAAATGCCCTGCACAATAGAGTTCATGACTCCATACAAGATCTCGCCATCTCTCAAGACCATTTATTGTAATATAGGTGTTTATATAGCCATCAGACTGCTGAGCTGCGATAATGTCCTCTTTAGCTTTAATAACCATAGAATATAGCTCATCATTCCAGATATAGGCTAAGGCATATGCTGATGCTTCAATCCATTTATATACATCAGAATCATTAAACCATAAACCCTTAAATCTACCACTAATCCTACCAGAAGCTACTCTAAAGTTTTCTAATCTTCCTGTTTCTTCAATTTTTTTAAACTGAAGAGGTAGTGCAATCCTTACTAAGGTTTCTAGCCTTGGACCCCAAAAATTATCATTAACTTTAACTCTATTTATTGGAAGAGGTTCCACAATAGCATATCTACTTCTAGTTACATCAATAACATATATATCTCTATTATACATAACAACCATCTAAAAACTTATAAATAATACAAATTAAATTAACCCTAATGAATATATCTACTATGATTAAGGATACCTAGAAGACAGTATTAAATAAGTATTATTTACAGAATTTTAATGATGTCATTTCTATTCCAAAACTCTCTAAGCTCTTTAATCTCTAACGCCTCATAGTTTTTCTCAGTAAATGCAACTGCTTTTGAAAGCTCTAGCCCTAGTTTATGGTTAAGTATTATTGGTATTCCTAGATCTACTGCCAATCTTCTAATTCTATAATCTTTCTCTGGACCATAACCTGTTGTTATTATAAGCCCTATACCACCATTTATAATCTCATCCTCAGCTCTCTTCAATGTTACGAGATCTGCATTCTTAATCTCCATATTTTCAATTGTTACAACATTATATTCAGCATCACCAAATATTTTACTAGCATATGACAATACATCTATATATTCACTTTTTGGCTCGGGACTGTATATCAATATTTTTTCCCTAGATTTCTCAGGCAACCTATTACCAGCTACACTTAGCCAACTTAAAATAAGTGCACCTTCATACAACTTACCTAAACATGCAACCTCTCCAACACTTCTCATCTCAGGTCCTAAAAATGGGTAAGATCCTCTTAACCTAGCCCATGAGAATTGAGGAGATTTTATACCAAACCAATGTGGAAATAGTAAATTGAATTTATTTCTCTCAACTACACCTTCTAGTTCGCCCTTTATAGAGGCTTCTATCGATGCCTTCATAAGGTTATAGTTTGTAGTTTTGCTTGTAAACGGCATTGATCTACTTGCTCTGAGGTTAAGCTCTATAACATATACCTCTCCATCTTTATATAGAAACTGGAGATTGTATGGCCCTTTTATATTCAGTACATTATTTAGCTTCATAGCAATCTTAGATGCTTTTACAATTGCATCCCATGGCAAATATCTTGGTGGTAGAATCATTGTAGCATCTCCACTATGTATACCCGCAGGCTCGATATGCTCTATAATAGCACCTACTGCTGTGTCCCCATCACCAACAGCATCAACTTCAAACTCTATAGCACCATCGATAAACTTTGACACAACTGCCGGATATTTTGAAGATACTTTAGCAGCTCTTACAATAAAATCCATCAGCTCTCTTCTATTCCATGCTATCCTCATAGCAGAGCCGCTTAAAACATAGCTTGGTCTAACGAGAACAGGATAGCCCACATCTTCAGCAAATCTTATAACCTCATTAACACTTGTTGCTGCTATCCATGGAGGCTGTTTTACACCTAGATCATCAAGAAGCTTGCTAAACAAAGCTCTATTCTCTGCTCTATGCACACTTATACCAGAAGTGCCAAGAAGTGCAACACCCCTCTTTTCTAGTTCCCATACAATATTATTTGATATCTGACCACCTAAAAAAGCTACTACACCTAGAGGCTTCTCAAACTCATATATGTCAAGAATTCTTTCAACTGAAATTTCATCAAAATATAGCTTTTCATTCATATCCCAATCAGTTGATACAGTTTCAGGATTATAGTTAACAACTATAACTTCGTAACCCATTTTTCTAGCCTCATCCGCAAACATCACTATACTCCAATCAAACTCAACACTAACACCAATTCTAAATCCACCTGCACCAAGAATTATTATCTTTGGTTTTGAACTTGTATAGGATACATCATGTTCCCATCCATTATATGTTAGATAGAGATAATTTGTCTTTGCCGGCCATTCAGCAGCAAGAGTATCTATTTGTTTTGTAACAGGCTCTATACTATACCTCTTTCTAATTTCCCTTACATCATCTACGCTTATTTTCAATGCCTTACCTAGCTGTTCATCGCTAAAACCTAGCCTCTTACCCTCAGCAATCACAGATACCATGTCTACACCCTTTATTTCACCTTTCTTTACATTTTCATAGAAGTCTACAGCCTCTTTCAACTGCTTAAGAAAATATTTATCAATTCCAGTTAGCTCATATATTGCATTAACATCAACACCATATTTAAACGCTTTTGCTACCCATATAGGCCAATAAGGCTCTCTTTTCTTAATCTTCTCCATTACATAGCTAAGAGATATTGAATCATCATCATATATAGAGCCTCCAACGACTCCAATTTCACCTATATCAAGCATTCTTATAGCCTTCTGCATAGCTTCTAAAAAGCTTCTACCAATAGCCATAACCTCTCCAACACTCTTCATTTCAGTTCCAAGCTCTTTTGAAACATATTCAAATTTATCGAGATCCCATCTAGGTATCTTCACAACAACATAATCAAGACTTGGCTCAAAACATGCTGATGTTTTTCCAGTAACCTTGTTTATAACCTCATATAGTTTATAGCCTAATGCAAGCTTAGCTGCTATATATGCAAGTGGATAACCTGTAGCTTTGCTAGCTAATGCACTACTTCTCGACATTCTAGGATTGGTTTCTATCACATATGCCTCATCACTATTCCATGGATTTAAAGCAATCTGTACATTTCCCTCACCAATAAGCATTATAGCTCTTTCAACAGCTATAGATAGATTCCTGCTTAACTGATATTCATAGTCTGTTAACGTTTGGCATGGTGCTACAACTATAGATTCACCCGTATGTACACCCATAGGATCTAGGTTCTCTAGACATGCAATAGCTGCTACATTGTCATATGCATCTCTCACAACTTCAAACTCTATCTCTTTCCAGTGATGTAGATACTTTTCAACAAGCACCTCACCTATTTCTGACTGGGCAAATGCCGCCCTAAGTTTTTTTATAAGAGAATTTTCATTCCAAGCAACAAAGCTTCCCGCACCACCTAAGTTAAAACTTACCCTAACCATAACAGGGTATACTAATTTTCTAGCAGCTTCAACTGCTTCATAAATGCCTTTAACCGCAATACTTGGTGGAATAGGTATCTCATACTCTATCATAGTCTTTCTAAAGAGCTCTCTTGATAAAGCTCTTCTAATACCCTCTATAGACGTTCCTAAAACTTTAACACCATATCTAGATAACACGCCACTATCATATAATCTAACACCTATACTTAAAGCTGTTTGCCCGCCAAAGCCAATCATTATTCCATCAGGTCTCTCAATATCTATAACCTTAGATACAAAATCTGGTTTTATTGGTATAAGATAAACCTTATCAGCAAATCTATGACTTGTCTGTATCGTTGCTATATTTGGGTTAATAAGTATGGTCTCTATACCCTCCTCTTTAAGTGCTTTTAAAGCTTGGTTACCACTATAGTCAAATTCTGCCGCTTCAGCAATCTTTATAGCACCTGATCCTATAACCAAAACCTTTTTAACTGTTTCCACCATTCTTCACCATGTCTCTAAATGTTTTGAAAATCCATGCAGTGTCATAAGGACCGGGTCCCCCTTCAGGATGAAACTGCACTGCTATCACCGGCAACTTTTCATGTATCACACCTTCTAGACTGCCGTCATCTATATTCTTAAACCATGTTATTAGACCAGTACCATCTAAGCTACTCTCATCTACTGCATATCCATGGTTTTGAGTCGTTATATAGCTCCTCTTAGAAATTACATCTACAACTCCCTTATTTGGCCCTCTATGACCATATCTCAACTTGTATATTTTAGAGCCTAGTGCTAGGGATACTAACTGCATGCCTAGGCATATTCCTAAAACAGGTCTACTTGACTCTATAACCTCTCTCACAGTTTTAATCTGTTCTACTAAAACAGCTGGATTTCCAGGACCGTTACTTAGTAAAACCCCATCTCCAACATCAATTAAAGTTTTTGAATCTATCCAACATGGATATCTAATAACTTTGAATCTGTTTCTCAAAAGCCACCTCACTATGCCATACTTTATACCACAATCCATAACAGAGATTGTTGCTATAGCCTTTTCAATGGGTTCATGAATTATTACATCTCTTGGTGATACCATATATGAGAAGTTTTTATTATCATAACTCTCAGCAGTTTTCAGCATTTTTTCGAGTTCACTCCATGAAAACTCCTCTCTCTCATTAAATACTGCTAATACACCCATCATAACGCCATATTCTCTTATCTTCTTAACTAAAGCCCTGGTATCCACCTTAAACATGCCTGGAACATTGTATTCTTTTAACCAAGAGTCTAAATCTTTAATTGATAGATAGTGGCTTGGAAATGGTAATTCAGAGACTATAAAACCTTCAACTTGAATTCTATCAGATTCATAATTTAGTGGAACACCACAATAACTGTGATTTTTTGTTGGAATGCCATAGCAACCAACCATAGGATGCGTCCATATAAGTATCTGACCCGCATAGCTTGGATCTGTTAAAGCCTCTGTATATCCTGTCATTCCTGTTGAGAATACAACCTCACCTACCCTAACACCTGGTGCTCCGAATCCACAACCCTCTATTTCAGTACCATCTTTAAGTAGCAGCCTTGCCTTTAATCCAGTTCTGCAAACTAGTTTCGGAATTGCTGTATATGTCAAAGACCCTCACCTAAACTTGGCGAAACTCGCTTAAAAGCTCTAATCTACAACGCTCAACACGCTCTATTTCATCTTTAACCAGCTTTCTATCGTTTTCAAGTACCTTCCATGCTTCCTCAATCATCTTCTTTATATATCCCTCAACAGGTTTACCTCTTATAATATTCCATATATCGCTAATCGTAATACCTATACCTGATAAAATTTTTGAAAGAGCTTCACCATTTTGTTTATAATTTTTTAACTGTTTAGCTATCTGAAAATAGATCTCTCTAACAGGTTTGTTCTTCTTTATAGCTATATACTCTACAACATCGCTACTCCACCAAGGTTTATCCTCAATATATTTTAGAATTTTATCTTCGTTTATTTTAACGCCGTGTATAATATCTATAAATATTTTTATGGTATTTAAAACCTCAGATACCATGTCTATAAATGTTCTATTTACTTCCTGCAAATCTAAGTTATAGCCATATGGTATAGATCTATATGTTGACAACATTGATGTAAGGAAGCCTATAGCCCTGGAAGCCTTAGCCCTAGCTATCTCTAAAGTTACGAGGTTTCTTTTATGTGGCATAATACTGCTTGTCGCTATATGTTCTACTGGAAATTCGATAGCATATGGGATGAGGCTGTTTATAAATATTAGATCCTCAGCCATTCTACTTAGCTCACTCATGGCTAGTACAATATCAGAAGCTAAAAACAATAGAAATTGCCTAGAGCCTGTAGCATAATATGGTGGTATAATATCTTGTGAAAAACATAGATATTTAGAGAGAAGCGATATATCTAGAGAAACCATAGTGCCTGCTGCTGCTCCTGAGCCTAAAGGATTTTCAGATAGTATTGCAAATTTTTGTATAAGTTGCCTCCATGCAACCGCTAATGAGTGTTCATACGACAAAAAGTATAGTGCTGCACTTCCACATTGGGCTAGTTGTTGATGGGTGAAAAAAGGGAATATAGTATTTCTGTATTCAGATGCTTTCTCTAATAAAATTCTTCTCAATTCTATTATATTTAAAAGAATATCAAATAGCAAGTCTCTTGCAAAAATCCTTAAAACTGCTGCGACATGATCATTTCTACTCCTCCCAAGAGCTATATATCCCGCTCCACTATCTACTACATCATATAGATATGACTCAAGAACCTCAAAAATATCTTCAAACTTTATCTTCTTCTCTTCAATCCATCTATAGATTTTTTCACCATTTGTTTTTATAATATCTATCAATTCCTTTAAAATATTTTCACTCTGAGCTTTTGAAATATAACCACCGCTTTCTAAAGCTCTCACATGGGCAAGCATTACCATAGCTACGTATTTAACTAACTTTCTATCGAAATCAAGACTCGAGATATAATCTTCGATAAAACTCTTTGACTCACCTACAAATATTCTATATCTAAGCGTCAATTCTTACCCCTTATGCTATGGGCTGTTAACGCATAGAAACTATGAATCATTATAAAACCTCTTGCCTCTGCATCTGATGGGTACCAACCTTTATTATAGTCTATAAGCTCTTGTGAATACAATGAATATGGGCTTTTCCTACCAACAACATATAGATTACCCTTGTAGATTTTAATTCTTACAACACCACTTACAAATCTATTCATCGAATCTATAACCATATTAAGATGTTCCCTCATAGGATCTATCCAGAGACCTTGATAAACAAGATCGCACCACATTTCATCAATCAATCTCTTAAATCTGAGCTCCTTAGGTGTTAGAACCATTCTCTCTAAATCCTGATGAGCTTCTACTAAAGCTAATGCAGCTGGAGCTTCATAAACCTCTCTACTCTTTAAGCCGATAACTCTGCTTTCTATCAAATCTATTCTTCCAAATCCATATGAACCTATAGTAGTGTTAAGAAACTTTATAAGCTCAACTTTATTCATTTTATTTCCATTAACCTTAACTGGCACACCCTTCTCAAACTCTATATCTAAATAAAGCGGTTTATCAGGAGTCTTTTCTGGAGATAGTGTCCATGAAAATACATCTTCAGGGGGTTCTTTAAATGAATCATCAAGTTCGCCACCTTCTATACTTCTACTCCATAGATTTTCATCAATACTATACTTCTTATGGCTTTCTGGTATCTTAAAGCCATATTCAGATAAAATTTTAATGTTTTCATTTCTTGTTAGCTTAAGCTCCCTAACCGGTGCTATTATCTTTATATCAGGTTTTAGATAAGCCTTTAAAGTAACATCAAATCTTATTTGATCATTACCTTTACCTGTACAGCCATGTGCAACAGCATCTGCTCCCTCTTTAACAGCAATCTCAGCTACTTTCTTAGCTATTAATGGCCTAGCTAAAGCTGTTCCCAAAGGGTATTTTCCTTCATATAATGCATTAGCCTTTACAGCACTGAAAACATATTCTTCAACAAATATCTCCTTAGTGTCTATTGTATAGTGCTTTGATGCACCAAGTTGATATGCTCTCTCCTCAACATCTTTAAGCTCTTCTTCTTGACCGACATCCACTGTAACAGTTATTACATCTGCATTATATTTCTTTTTAAGAAGTACAAGAATTGTTGATGTATCTAAACCTCCTGAATACGCCAACACTACTTTCATTTTATCTACACCTTATCGTGTTTAAGATAATATATACTTATAACACCCTTTTCCAGCTATCGATATAGATATTACAATTTGATATGATCACTGTTACAGGTGTAACCATGTCATCAACATCACAAATGGTCTATGAAATTATATCAGGCGATCCAATACTTCAGCAATGTATAGCAAGAGACATCATTAACTTTACTAAGCTTGCAAAAAAACTAAAGCCAATAGTTTCACAAATTCTTGGACATGATGCATCTATAGAATCTATAAAAATGGCATTAATAAGATATGCATATAGACTTGTTGAAGAGGGTTATACTATTGGTAAAGAGGTTTTAGCTATACTAGCAAGATCTTCTATCGAGCTAAGAACAGGAATAACAATTATAACAATAAGAAGTAAAGCATTTCATATATCTATGCCAATTCTTACAAAACTAGCTATAAAATCTAGATTTATAGCCGTTATGCAAAGTATTACAACAGCAACTATAGTTCTAGATAACGATACTGCTGATGAATTTATTAAAAATATCGATAGTAATGACATTATATATGTTCAGAGAGATCAGGCTGCTATAGTTATCGTAAGTCCTGAGGATATCATGTACACCCCTGGAGTAATAGCATATATATCGAATATCCTTGCACAAAACTCGATAAACATAATACATATAGAGTCATGCTATACAGATACAATAATAATAATATCTAGAGGGGATATTCAAAAAGCATTCGACATTCTAATGAGGTATATAGATGCAGCAAAAAAGATGCTAGAAATTGAAAATAGAGCTACTCACTCTCACTCTTAATATTTTTGGCAATATCCTCGATAGCTTTTCTTGGTAATGTAAATGCTGGCTTCTCTGGTAAGAGTCCCTTTGGCCTAAACATAGTAATAACAACTATTATGAGACCTGTTAAGAGATATTCAAGCCATATTGGATCTATTGGTATAACCATAGATATCTCATATTTATACATAACTATCATCATTCGAGCTGTCGAGAATAAAAGCACCCCTAATACAACACCAATATTATTACCTACTCCGCCAAGCATCATATATGCCCATGGAAGAAATGTGAACTCATAGCGTGAAAACTGATATGCATATATAGTCTGTGTAAAGAGTGCGTATAACGCTCCTGCTACAGAAGCCATTGCTGAACCTATTATCAATGCATAGGCTCTTATAGTAGCTATATCCTTTCCGTAGACCTCTGCAGCAATTTCGGAGTCTCTTACAGCCTTCATTGCTCTTCCTAGAGGAGACCTGTTAATTCTTTCTGCAATAAACAGAGCTATTATAGTCATAACCAAGATAAATGCTATAGCTACCTGTGATCTATATCCATGGATGAATCTAAACACATCTGGTATGCTAAGCCCCTTTGTACCCCCAATTAAAGGTGTATAGTTGTAGAGTATACTTCTAAGTATTTCTCCAAATGAAAGCAGTGTTATACCAAGATATGATTCTCGAAGTCTTAAAGCTGGAAATGCTGCTGCATAACCTATTATACTACCTAATACAATGGCTAAAATAAGTACGGTAACTAGTAACGCTATGGCTAAGAGTGGGTTGTTAGCTAAAGCAGTATTTATAATTGAAGCATATCTACTACTAGCCTCTGCGTATTCGATACCCCACGGAAGCCCAAGTAAAGCAGCTGCAATTCTGCTCATCAATCCACCTGCAGCTAAAGCACCAACAAGAACAGCCATAACTCTACCAAATTGCGGTATTCCAGTTAAACCAACTTCTATATTTAGACTTAGAGCTAAGATTGCACCTATACCAAAGTTTAGAGCTAGATATTCAAAGCTCATGTTCTTCTCACCAGACCTGCTAATCCTTTTGGATATATAAGAAGTGTTGTAACAAGCATTATCATTGGGACGGCAAATCTATATGCAATAATTTCTGGAATCTGGTAAGACAATAGAAATGTCAACAATCTTTCACTTAAACCAACTAGAGCACCGCCAAGCAATCCACCATAGATACTATAAAGTCCTCCAACTATAGAACCAGCAAAATAAAATACAACATTATCAAAACCAATTGTGGTGGTACCCTCCATGAAAAGCACTAGAAGTCCTCCTGATAAACCTGCAAGCAACCCTCCTATAAACCAGGAAAATGCATATACTATATTAACATTTATTCCAAGAATTGATGCAAGTGTTGGATTTTCTATAGAGGCTCTCATAGCTATACCGAGATTAGTCTTAGTTAAAAATAAGTGAAGAGCAACCATTATAGTTATTGCAGTAACAACTGATACTACATGTATATATTTAACAGGTGTTCCCCAAACCCTTGTTATGACAGGGTCGGTTAATATAATATTGATTTTAGTAGCATCAATACCAAATCCCTTTTTAAGAATATCAACAATCATGTTAAGAATGGCAAACAACATTAAATCAACACCTAGGGTAACCATCATAAGGGTTATCTCAGATGCCCCAACATTCAATAGCTTTCTTATCACAAGAAAATATGTAAGAACACCAAATAAAGCTGTTGCTATTGATGCAATCGGTATGTATATGTATGGTATATATCCAAAGAATTTATATAATATAAAGACTATATAAAAACCCCAGCTAACCATTGAAGCATGAGCAAAATTAAATGTTCTTGTAGATGCATATAGAAGTGTTATAGATGCACATCCAATACTCAATATCGCTGCATATGTTAACGAGCTAAGCACTATCGGCAACATACATCTATACACCCATCAAACCATAGATGTTGTTATAGCTATGTCAGTATCATTTAACTAGTTTTGAGACTGGTTTATATACTTTATTAAAATATTATCATATAGATATCTGCTAATACATATAAAAGTAGCAAATAAATATTTATACCACTTAATAACCTTTATACATAATATTATAGAGTTAGGTGAAAGACCAATGAAATCATCTATGGCAATAGCTCTAATCATAATAGCT
>Ga0272445_1000562_pt1 | contig 34156 bp, 26 predicted proteins | sample YNPCB0031_FD_194404 | JGI IMG/M metagenome (GOLD analysis project Ga0272445, IMG submission 194404) | Hot spring sediment microbial communities from Yellowstone National Park, WY, United States - YNP-CB-003-1 | ecosystem: Environmental > Aquatic > Thermal springs > Hot (42-90C) > Sediment... | reverse complement strand
AGTCCGTAGAAAGCTTTTTTATACCTGGTATAGCTATTTCCACTTCGACGGAAGATGAATCATAGAGAACGTTTCTTTAAAGCTTTAGAATTGGAGGAGCCCGATTTAGTCCCAATAACGGATCTCGCTTTAGACCCTCCGATTGTAGACGCCGTTTTAGGTCGCAAATTCTCCGGTACTGTTTTAACGATGGCTGGTGGAAGCGACAGTTGGGAGAATTCGTTAAACTATAGGCTTGCGCTTGTAGATGCTTGTGAAAAACTGGATTTTGACGCTACGCCGGCTTTATCAGACTACTCTCTCACGACGAGAGAATATAGGCCTAGGTACTTAGACGGTAAGAGATACATCGACCACTGGGGTAGGATTATGCAGACCAGTGTAGAGGCTAAGACGACGTATTTCGTAGGTGGAACCGTAAACTCTCCAGAAGACTTGGAATCCTACGAACCCCCAGACCCATTCCATCCAGACGTTGTTGAAATGGTTGATAAAATCATGAGAAGGGTTAAAGGTAGAGACATAGCCGTGATAGCTCAATGCCACAGCGGATGGCATATGGCTTTCCAAGTTAGAGGGGGGATAGATAAGATTTCAATAGACCTATACCGTAACCCCCATTTTGCAAGAAGACTCATAGAGAAGATTGCAAAAGCCTGCCGTGGGTTTGCCAAACTGATGGCTGAAGCCGGGGTTGACGCCATCTTCGTAACAGACGACTATGCGGATAATAGAGGCCCCATGATCAACCCTAAGCTTTTCAGAGAATATGAATTGCCCAATTTAAAGGAGATCGTGAGAATTGGAGAGAGGTACGGAATACCTGTGTTAAAACACTCCGATGGAAACCTCTACCCAATACTAGACGATATAATTGAAACGGGGATAAGCGCCCTCCATCCGATAGAGCCCGGCGTAATGGACTTGAAAACCGTTAAGGAAAAATACGGCTCTAAAATATGTCTAATTGGAAACGTCGATTGCAAATACGTACTACCGTTTGGAGATGAAGGTCACGTCAGAAGAGACGTTAGAAGGTGTATAGACTCCGCAGCTCAAGGTGGAGGGTTTATCCTAGCCTCTAGCAATTCACTACATGCCAACGTTAAAGTCGAAAACATTTACGTGATGGTTGAAGAAGCCAGGAGATACGGTAAATATCCTTTAAAGTAACCGTTCAAATTCTTGATAAATTCTTCCACGTTTAAGCGGAAAGTAATATTAAGATGCTTCTGCAGAGATTTAAATGAAGCTAAGATGGATTCGCTACACTCCTATGTAATCTTCCTTCCAGCCGAAGAGAAAGATAGAGTATTGAGCGCCATCTTCGGGTCTAAAGCCTCTCTCGACATTTTAAAGTATTCTCTTAAACGTGGAATTTCAAACAAGATCTATCAGAAAGACCTTGTAAAGGAGCTTCCATACTCAAATAAAACGATCATTGAGAATTTGAAGGTTTTAACTAGGCTTGGAATTTTAACGGAGGCTATGGATAAGGTTGAGCTGGAGGGGCGGACAGTATGGGTTAAAACATACAGGTTATCGGATGTTGGGAAATGGTTTGCACTCCTCCTGGCTAAAGAGGAGGATTTAACGGACGTGGAAAAAGCAGAGATACTTCAAAGCATCTTCAGAAGCTACATTAGATGGGTTAAAAATCTTTCGGAAAAGCTTCAAGTAAGTAAGGATACGCTTAGACGGATTTTCGAAGAGGAAATGGAAAATTAGATAGAGCTTAACATTCTCAGATTCAAAATCCCCATTCTAAATGGCGAATGTAACGGTTTTCAATTGTTTTATCCCCTTCCTACCAGCAATCTCATCAATCAGCTTTTTAATACGTGAAGATTCACCTTTAACGGATATTATCAGCATACAGTTTCTCTCATCGACGTGAATGTGTAAAGCCGATACTATAAGCTCCCTGTAGGCATGCTGAATATCCGTTAATTTCTCTTCCAACTCCCTAGTCTCATGGTCATAGAGAATATTCAAAGCTCCGAAGATCATTTCACCCTCTCTATGCTTCCAAGTATGCTCATCAATAAACATGCGCATAGCCTCCTGAATAGCCCTAGACCTGCTGTAATTCAAATCTTTAATGAATTTATCGAAAGCCGACAGTAAATCTCGTGAAACCGAAGCGCTAAACCTTACAACCCCATTACTCATGTAAAATCCACTATAATTATCGACGTTAATCCTCATAAAAGTTTATCATAAGCCTTTCCAACATGGTAAAGCCAGCGTCTACTCAAATCACAGAAGAGGGAGATGATAGAGCTAGCGTTCACCAGGCCATTTAAAAAGCTTCTAAGCCAGGCCACGGAAATGGTATTGGAAAGATCCTCCTCAGAATGGCGGTCAACTCTCCAACATCAGGCATTTTAACAGCTTCTTCAACAGAGCCGAAGACTAAACGCACTATCATCCTACTATCGAATTGAAGACGTTGACCTTGAAACTCTACAGTGAAAACGTCGTTCTCCTGCTTGAATTTTAAAAGCTCAGCTTTTCTACAACCTAAATGCACTTCAAAATAAGGTCGAATTTTTTCACAAAGCCTTGGGAAATCCACCATCTTAATTGTATGCCCTGGAAGGTCTCCAATCTCCGATTTAAGCCCCAACTTATTGAGAAGATATTGAAGTTCTACGTCGAAGGGGGAGACCCATATTAAAAGCTTTTCCACTCCATACCTTTCAAAGATCCATGGTATTGCTCCAACTATGGCGTTTCTAGACCCCGCGTATTCACACACGGCGGCTATCTTCCCACTTAAACCCCCTTGATTAGAGGGTTGAATCACCACGTAGGCTAAACTCTGAGAACCAAATTTAAGCATGTAAGTATTATGTTTCACGTAAAACCAGCCCGGCCAGAGAGGCCACCAATGCCTCCTATCCAAGCCGCTTTTGAAGTGTTCAACCGTCCTATGGTATCGAATAGGCTCCATCTGGTAAATCCTAGTCAAATCCGTTAAATCTTCATCGCAGTATTCTACAGGCTCCACCTCTCCCTTCAGGAACTTTTCAACATCCATTCTAGATACTTCAAATAAGCGGTATGGAGCTGCGGCGACGCAGTTAAGACGCCTGTAAAGTCCACGATCTCCCGATACTAGAAGAACATCACCTCCATCCTCCCAAGTCCGTTTAATTGCAGATTCAAGAAGCCTAGTAGCATACCCCCTTCCCCTATACTCTTCCTTAGTCCATACTCCCCCTATACAGCCAACTTTGAAGCTACAACCATAAACGTACACGTCTCTCTCCCATAAACCCACCCTGGAAACCGTTTGACCAGATTCAAGGTCTAAAGTAAGTAGAATAACCTCCCCATCTCTCCTAACGTTTTCCACCAAATTATCCAACGCTTAAACCCCCTAGGGGTAACCGCATCGATGATTCTAAAATTTAACTGTTTCCCATAAATGGCGAAGTCAAACCATTATCGGGTTAAGCCAAGCTTTTCTACCCTTTGAATCTGTTAACTCCAACCTGAAGTACTTCTTAAAACCGTACTTTTCAAGCTTTAAAGCCGTTAAACCATCTACGGTCTTCTCCAGAGTTAGTTTGAAACCACCCGCGTTTAAATAGGCTTTTTCAACACCGTCTTCAATATTAAATTCAGCTTCAAAACCTCCCATAAGCCTCCTACCTTCACCTGTAGACAATAGCCTCTTGAAATGTTCATACGTATCTAAAGATATGGATAAGCCTACACCGTCATCGGAGACAACGTCGATCCTACTCACAGGAGTAAACCGTGCCTCGATAACGTCGGGTTTATAGGAGAACTCTTCAACCGCAGGACCCATGGAAGAGTAGAATAAACCTCTTTCTAAACTGTGGAGTAGGCTTTCAGTAGAAAACGCTTCAACGTTAACCCAAATCCATCCGCCGAGGGCATCTATGGGAGGTATCAAGTATCGATGAGCGTCATCGACTGCAAAGCCATATATGAGTTTACCAGCCGCTAAAACGCCGTCCCAGTGGACCATTGAAAAACCCTTAGCACATTCAACATCGCAACCAGTATTGTATACTTCAACGCCTAAGTAGCTTTTCAAAGGCATTAAATCCTCTACAGTTAAACTTGACCAATATGGGTGAGCTATGAACGCTAAACCACCGCATTCAGAAGTAAAATCTAAAAGTTCACCTATAGAGCTTCTAAGCCTTTGAACGGACTCTACATCTTCAACGTTAAGGAGAACCAAGTGGTAATCGTAGTTTAAACGCGTACCTTTAACGCTCGTCTCAAAACCAGGTATCGTTATAAGCTTATCCGTTGAAACTTTAGTCAGCTTTTCATGATCAGTTATGGATAGAAGGCCATAGCCGTTCGCATAGTAAAATTCCACCAGCTGTTCAGCCGTAAGCCTTCCATCAGAATTCGTCGAATGCGTATGCAAATTACCTTTAACCCACAACCCACTTCGTCTGGAAAAGCTCATGAAAACCTCTAACTATCTTAAAAGTCGAGTATATAAACGATACCCAGTTTAGCCTCTCAAGATATGAGGAAAAATGGAGGAAGATTATTAGAATACTATGTTGAACCTCCGTTTAATCGTCTTCTCAAAACCATCCTTCACGATTTTAACCGTTACTTCCCCATTACGCGTAGGATACGTATACGTTGAAAAATACCCATTACGTACTTCAACAGGCTTACCGTTGACTTCAACGTAAGATCCGTTTTCACACACGCCTTTAACTATCACCATGAATGGCCCACTTACCATCGTCTTCCACTCAGGCGGCTCTGTTAAAACTAAAGCTAAAGGTCTACTCTTAACTTCTAGAATGCTCTCCACTATTTCACCTCTAATCTTCATTAAAAGATCCGGGTCTCTAACGTACCCGGTTATGCTCGGCACCGCCCGCATACATATCTCTAAAGCCCTTTTCTCAAAAGGCTCTGAGAAGGCTCTACCGCCTAAAGCCTCCTTAACCTTTAAGATCTCCTCCTCCAGAAGCTTTAGATACTCGTAGTCTTCAAGCCCATCTCTCATGGCTTCAAGCCTTAAACTAGCCAAAGGCCCATTCTTCCCAGGGTAGGCTATGTGCGTATCCCCAGGTGGTAGATCTGGATTCAACTCGCCAAATGGGTCTCTACCCCACCAATTGAAACCCCAGTGTAAATACCCTTTGAGACCGTATGCATAATTCAGCCAGTGAAGTATCCTAGTCTTAATCAGAGGGAAATCTAGAAACCTATTCGGGTATCTACCTGTAGGGTTGCAGCACGTATAGAACCAAACCTCATGCTCATTCATCGCTTCAACGTACTTATCCATCCAGTCGTTGAAGTGGTGTAACGTCGGAACCCAAACTTCTAAAAATCCGTTAAACCCAACTGTTTCAACGGCGTCTATTCTCTTAATTCCAGGTGCATATCTATGGACGAATTCCGAAGCCTCTATCCAGTTTTCAAGCCCATCTTCAGTAGGCTCATCGGCTATATGTATCATAGCCATGTTGAGCCAACCCTTCTCCTTCAAATGGTTTTCAAGAGCTGGAAGCAACAGTGGAAGGATTTTCCTCCCACTTTCACGTTTAACAACACCGTTGGGATTTACGACGTTAAACTCTCTGAAGAGCAACTCCCGTCCTCCCCACGTCTTAAAATAAGCTACATGCGTTATCTCTATCCTATCGGCATTATACTTAAGCAGAAGCTCAACGTATCTGTCAAAAATTGAGAAGTCGAACTTATAGCCATCGTCCTCTACGCGTATCCCAATGACATCTATCGGTATCCAGAAAACGTTCTGCCTATACTTAGCCATGAGCGCTATCCACTTCTCGAAAACAGTCCAGAACTCCTCAGACCATAATTCAACGCCGTAGAATGAGGCTATATTCTCCAGTGAAAACCAATTTGTTACGTATAGGCTTCTACGGTCTGGCAGAGTTATAGGGTAGACTTGTAAAACAACTTCAAGAGAACTCTCCCACTCATCGGATGAAACGGTTATTCTGCCAGTGTAGTTTCCAGGCTCAGCATCCTTAGGTACGTAGACCAGGAAATAGCATGGCTGTGTTTCACCGCTTTTAACATCTACGGCTTCTACGTCAAGCAGAGGGTCTGGTGCATAAAAGGGGGCTGTTCTTTCAAGCTCCTCAGTAGGTGTATTCGGAGTATTTTTCGAAACGGGAATGGAGCCTACAAAGTACAGTTGAATATTCTGCTTGGATATTGTATGTCCTCCACAGGTTAGATCTGACGCCTTAAGCCTGAGATTGTGAATATCCGTATTCGCGTAAACGCCAAACATACAGCCTTCATACTCGTTCCTTGCACAGCTAATCTCCATCCGCCTACCCATAGACGACTCATCTGGAACAGTATCCCTATATATTCTTTCAAGGGGTTTAGCAGGCCAAACTAGGAAGGGCTTCTCCGCTCCAGTTTGAAGCTTAACCAATCCTACGTATCCGACAATACAGCCTATAATAACCACCAATATTAAAACTGCTACACTCCTAGCTTTTAAAACATCTCTCGAAAATAATCTGTTGAATAAAGCTTTAATAGATTACCCTTAAGCTCACGCATCTACGCCTTCCATAGATAAACGGATAGGGCTTTTCAAAGTCTGCATCCCCGTTTTAGCATGGAGGATGAGAAGTATACAGACAACCATAGTGCTAAGCCATATTATTAAATCTAAGTATAAAGCCGTGATATTGATCTTCCATACATCGACCGGCCCTTGTAAAGTATTCAATATATGAATTCCCCAAACTAAAGGGAAACCGTAGTCTACGTGAACGTAGTCAGGCCAAACGTACTCAGTACTCCAAGTTAAAGCTACTATTAGAATTATACTCCATACGGTTAGGAAGACGACGGCTAAAATACTCCGTGACACCTTTATGAATATGAGGGGAGGCAATATAAGTATTCTGGTTACACGCCATAGAGTATTCTCACTTCAATCTAGAATTCGTCATAGATTTAAGAGGTCATCTATACACGACGATTAAGGGGTCTAAGACGTGATAACATATCACTAACGATACGATGTACATCAACGTGTAGGCTAGAATCCTCAGCTTCCTATCGGAAGCCATCCTTGAGCGGCATTTCGGCTTTGGGTAGGGTATTATAAATGGCACTCTACTCTTATATTGTAAGTAATCCTGGCCGAAAGTCTTCTCCAATTCAACCTCCTCATACTCAGCTAGAAGCAGATATGAGTAGCATAGTGTAAGCCACATTAGGTAGTTTATAAGCCGCCATCCTAAAACCGCAAAGCCAAACGTCCATAATAGTATGCCAAAGTACTGAGGGTGTCTTATGACGCCGTATAATCCCTTGGTTAACAATTCTCTTCTTCTTCCAGTATGCGATAGCAACTGGTATAGGCTTAGACTGTATAAGAGCAGACCTATAGCGATAAGCATATAGCCTAATACATCTACGACTGAACGTATACTCTCATCTGGAGGACGTATAATACCGTTGATCATTCTATTTGCAAAATCCGACTCCATCAGCATCAACCAAGGCGTGTAGAAAACCCCTATGACTGAGAAGAAGAGAATAAACATAGGTATCAAAGTGTTGAAAAGCACTGGAAAGTAGAAAACCCACCCTATGAAGGCAACAGATTTTGAAAGCTTAAATTCCAAGAAGAGGGGGAACAGAGCAGACGCTGTTGCTATAAGTCCTAGAAATACTAAAAGCCAAGCATCTCCTCTAAAAAACGTCATATATCCCTCTGATGAAGGTAAACTAAATCCAAATCTAGAGACCCAAGCATACACCATGAAAGCTATAATCGTAAATACGACGAGAAGCTCATACTTTCTAAACGCCAACCGCATCAGAAGAAGGAGCATCTAAAAACTATAAATACGTTTCTAGAGGTAAGTTGAATGGCTTCAACTGTCAGTGGACTTTTATATGGCAAAGTTAAAACCATAATTTTAACTACTCGATTGGCTATTCAAATTCAGGGGAAAGGTTTAATCAAGCCGGAGTGACTTTAAACTTTAATTGTTGACAGTTTTACGACGCTTTGATCATTTACTTTTCGGTTTTAGGTAGATCTTGCTTCCTATAATAGAGTTGTTCGGTATCAGTACTTTCACGTTATCAGCCTTTATAATAGTCGTAAATAGCGTTGAAACGTCATCCACAATACCATCTTCTCCAGCTAAATTAACACTATCGCCGATCTTAAACGGTCTCGCTATCAGTAGGAATAATCCCGCAATAGCCTGCCCTAACACTTGCTGACAGGCGAAGCCTATAACCATGCCTATGAATCCGCCTAAGGCAACACCAGCAGCACCACCAGCTACGCCACCGGCTATAGCCGCAACTAGAGCCCCAATACCTATGATTCTTACAACGTTTCTAATAGCTGCTGCGGTAGCATGATCGTACTTTACCCTCATAGACCAGTAGAAGAAGGATGCAACACCGCTGACGATAAGATACCCGAAGGCTATGGCAAGTAGTATTTGCACATATGTGATGTAATCCATAAGCTGTAGCAAGAAGCTTGTGAAAACCCATTGAATAACAGCCGCAACAACAACATACAACACTACGTAAAAGACTATCCTAATCATCGCAGCTGACACCCTCTTCGCAACCTCCTCCCCGCTCAGTTTCTCTTGAGACGTAGATTGAGGTACACCCATACTCCCACATACCAGCATAATCAACAAACATATATAAAAATCCCTAAACTCTACAAACTCCATAATCCCTAACCTACTACAGAAAAGAAGGGAAAACGTCTAATACTACCCCAACCCAAACCCCCAAGCACCTTCAGCTCAAATTTAAGAGAACGTAAAGGTTTTTATCAGCCGTTTAGTTAACTGAATTTTGTGGGCCGGTAGTTCAGCCTGGTATGAATACCCGGTTTGCACCCGGGTGGTCGCGGGTTCAAATCCCGCCCGGTCCACTCAAATTTTTTAACCATAAGATATGAGAGGCTGGTCTCAACATTCCTAGCACTTGTACAAGTAGCATGCATACTTATCTACCTAAGGGTTTTACAATGAGTTCCAATGATATTAAGACCTATTTTGTTTAAATAAACCTATATCATAACCATACCACTTCAAATACTTAATCCTGTCCTAAAATTCTCACAGCTCCTCTTAAAGAGCAGTTGCATCCCTAAGCAGATACCTAAAACATTCGCTTTTTTAACCTTCTGTAGGTTTTTCCGCTCCAACCCTAAAATTACCGACACTGGGAAGGACCGCTGCATCTGCATCTTTGAACCCTTGCTTACTTAGGCTTATCGCCACGTTAAAGCCAGCTTTCTCCAAGGAGCATTTTGTGCCAAAAATGTTTCCAAAACCATAATCTATTATCACTGCTTTTGGCATTCTGACCACCTCAAATTTCGTTAGCGAATTTGGAAAGTTCCCTCCGTCTTATACAGCATCAGTTTTATATGCCTTTTGCTGTAGAAGGACTGAAAAGAGTTCTCTGGAAGTTAGGGATTTGGTGGGCTTCTTCTTTTATGCTCGGTTCTCCTGTGCCTTTTCAGAACATCATTGATGATCTCTATTGGGACGCCGACCATCCTACTGACTTCTTCCGCTGTGAGTTGCTCCTCAAATAACCCAATTAATATTGGGTCGATTATTGAGTAGTCAGCTGGGAGTTCATCTATTAACCTATGCCCCGGATATAACTGTGGACTACTCGGCTTCTTAACGATCCTCTCTGGTAAACCTAGATAAGCAGCAATCTCCCTAACTTGCGTCTTATATAAATGCCTTATTGGGAATATGTCGGCTGCTCCATCACCATACTTGGTAAAGTACCCTATCAGATACTCGCTTCTATCGCTTGTCCCAACAACAAGGTAATTGTATAAGTTTGCATAGAAGTAAAGGATTACCATACGTATTCTAGCCCGTAAGTTCGCCAGAGGAATCCTACAGGCAGGGTTGTTTGGATCTATTTGAAGAGCACTCATAAAGGCGTTGCATATGCCATCTATGTTGATGATCTCAGTTTTTATGCCGAGGTCTCTTGCCAAATTAATAGCATCCTCTAAATCCTCTTTAGGAGTGAAGCCCGTGGGCATTATTAATCCTAAAACCCTATCTCCGCCAAGCGCGCGAACACAGAGAGCCGCTGTCAAACTGCTATCTACGCCTCCACTCAAACCCAGGACAACGCCAGAAGCACCGGATTCCTCAACTTCTTTTCTTATGAACTTAACTATTCTATCTATGGTGTGAGTAGACATATATGCTGTCACCTTAAACTTACATCCTTAATAGTCAAGGTACTTAACTATCTCCCATGGAGTTATATAAAGACAGTATTGGTTCCAGTCATTCGTTTTATACTCTATAAACGAATCAAATATGTGTTTTCCTAGAGTCTGACATATAACTTCGTCACTCTTCATTTCTTCTAAGGCCTCTTTAAGAGTTGTTGGTAATTCTCTTATACCAAGAGCTCGTCGTCGCTCTGGTAGCATTTTATAAACATCTTCATCAACAGGGTCTCCTGGATCAATCTTCTTCTTTATACCATCAAGCCCAGCCATTAAAAGACAAGAGAAAGCTAAATATGGATTGCACGAAGGATCAATACCACGATACTCTATCCGCTTTTGAGCGGCATACTCAGGTCCCCTATAGTAGACTGGAACACGCACTAAAGCTGACCTATTACGGCGAGACCAGACTATGTATATTGGCGCCTCGAATCCTGGAACAAGTCTCTTATAGGAGTTTACAGTTGGACAGCATATTGCCGTTAGAGCTCTAGCGTGCTCTAAGAGTCCGCCAATAAAATATCTTCCCGTTTGGCTGATCTCAGCATATTTATCGTTTTCATCATACATTTCGTTTTTTAAGCCCCTCCATACAGAGAGATGAGTGTGCATTCCGCTTGCATTATCGAGGTAAACGGGTTTTGGCATGAAGGTGGCTATTAATCCATATTTTTTAGCGATATTTTTAGCCACAAACTTGTAGTACATTACCTTGTCAGCTGCTTCAACAAGCCTATCGAATCTGAAGTTGATCTCAATCTGCCCGGCTGTTGCAACCTCATGATGATGCTTCTCTACCTTAAATCCAAAATAGTCCTCAAGAACGGATGAAACTTCATTTCGGTACTCGATTGTTGTATCCTCTGGAGGAGGCCTAAAGTATGCCTCCTTCGGCCTGAGAACATATTTCCCTGGAGAAATTTCTGGGGATTGGGGAACAACTCTCGGTGCACCCCAAGAATCACCCTCTCCTCCTTTTGGGCTCACCCAGAGGTCCCAAACGAGTTTTGTGGGGTCTATTGAAGAGAAGAGAAAGTACTCTATCTCCGGAGCAAAATATGCGGTATAGCCCATTCTTTCAGCTGTTTTCACGGCATTTTTTGCAACATATCCTCTAGGACACACTTCAGAAGCCCCGCCACCGTAAGCCTCATAGATATCTCCTATCACTATCGCACTCTTTTGATTTTCGTCGCTGGCCCACGGGATTATAGCTAAAGTTTTTGGGTCGGGGATAAGGATCATGTCTGACTCTTCAATGGACTTGAAGCCCCTCACAGAAGAGCCATCAAAGCCTAAACCTGCCGTAAAGGCGTTTCCTTCTATATATTCTCTTGCAGGTATAATCATATCGTGCATTAATCCACGTATATCCGTAAACGTGGAATGAACCCACCTCACTTTGTTCGCTTTTAACGCTTCTATAGCCCTTTTAATTGCTTCGCTATTCTCCAAGGTATCACCACGCGAGAACACAAGATGTTTAAAAATTTAAATATTTGCTAAATACTTTCATTATGAGAAAATATTAAAAATATTTATATATTCTCTAAGTAAATTAAATAAATGCTCATCAAAAATATCATTCATAGTACAATAATAGTTTTCACTTGAACAACGTTTTCTAAGATTCAGATAAGCCTAGGTTGTTAATTTTCACATATAATCCTAATTTAGGAAGGGGTGATTTCCTCAATTGTCCTATTTAGGGTTATTTCAGCAATGTTTCGACAGTACTCCATAATCCTCCTTAATGCATCGAGTATGAGTCCTAAAGCTAGTGCCATGTTTGGGTCCATCTTTTTGACAAATATTGTCATGGCAATATTTCTTTCCATACTGCTGTATTCCTCTATTTTTGAAAAAATTTTATCAGCTTCTTCATAATCTCTCTTAAACAGCGCTTTTAATGACTCCTCAAATGTTTGGTGCATTAATGAGCAGAAATTATTAATTTGCATATATACTTCTTCGTCTAAAGGTTCCTTTAAAAGTAGAGTTTTGTTTTCCAGGAGTTTTTTAAGCAAGACTATATTGTTAAATACATGTAGGGCATTACTGGCTATATTTCTTATATCATTAGCAACAATTCTGTAACCTAAAAATTCCTTTACACTTTTAAACCCTAAGTCTTTGAATAAGCCGCGCTCTAAATAATATTTCAGTTGACGAATTACGTAAAGATTAAGCCTATTAACATCATTATAAAGATCAGAAACATTTTTTATGAAATTGTCCTCTTCGCTTTTTAATGCCGAAATTACTTCTTTATTGAGTGCGAGAGCTAGAATTGCCATTCTTCTAAGGGCCATTTCTATTGATAGATTTGGTTGATTTATTAAGGTTTGAATTGTGATCTCACTCTCACTCTCATCAATTATCTCTGCACCTAAGAGCATATTTTTAACAAGATCGTTTATGACAGTCCTATACTTTTGGAGACACTTTTTATCTTTAAATCGCAGATGTACAATATCTGCGCCTACAACGTATAACGAGGTTATTTTTCGAACTAGTGACGCGGAATTATCCTCCGGTCTTACATAAACCCATTTTTCCTTTAACTTGGATTTTTCAGCTCCTCGCTTCTCAAAAATTTTCCTAGGAATGAGAATGGCTGAACCATCATCCTGAATTCTAAATATAATCTCGTTCCCTCTATCTATTTGCATCTTCTGCACCCACTCTTTAGGTAAAGAAATAACGTAGGAACCTCTGCCAACACGCTGAACTTTCCTTGATCCCAAATCTCTTTCCATGATAACCCCCTAATAAATATATTTTATATATTTCAAATGAGTTATTATTGCAACTTCCATGATATATAAATTATTTCGGTCAGTCTTATATAAATATTTTTCCTTCCCACCTAATATAAAGGTGAAGAATAGTGGTTATCCGTTTCTGTAGGGATTGTGCCAACTTTGAGGAGCGAAGGGATATTAACGGGGCAGTTCTATGCATGAAGAATCATACTTTACAGGTTTGTTGCGAGGACTTTAAGCCCAAGGATGTCGCTCTCAGCAGGAGGAGGCTGTATCTGATGTCCTGTCCAGGGTGTGTCCACTCTGAGGATATCGATGGAAATCCCATGCGCGCTAGGGGGCGTAGACCTAGAGTCGCGTGCGAAGAGTTCTCTGATAGGTTTAGAAAACTAAATGCGATAAGGCAGGGCAACCAAATAAAAATCACGCTTCTCTTTAACGAGCAGAACTTGCGGGGCCTCTTGGAACACTAAACTTTTTGAGGTGGTCGTAATGTATACCGAGAGAAGTCGAAAAAATCTTTGTGATGATAAAATCTTCAGTTCATGCGCAATATTTGGAATGATTAATATTAGGGGAGAAAGATTTACTTCGAAAGGGCCTCTTCGCGCAATATGTTGTATGCGTGAGCGGGGAAATGGACTCGGCGGAGGCTTTGCAATATATGGAATATACCCCAACTTTAAAGACATCTACGCATTTCATGTAATGTGCATGAATGCTAGAGCAAAAAGAAAAGTTGAAGAGTTTTTAACGAGAAATTTTAGAATCCTTCTTAGCGAGGAGATACCGACGGAAAATACTGATACAATCTCTGATCCCCCAATTTTCTGGAGATATTTTCTCGAACCTATTTCATCTAGACTTAAAGATGAAAGAGTGGATAGCGATGATTATATTGTGAATAAAGTTATGAAGATAAATGTCGGAATAGAAGGAGCCTACGTCTTATCAAGTGGAAAAGATATGGGCGTTTTTAAGGGCATTGGCTTTCCAGAGGATTTAGCAAAGTTTTTCCGCTTAAACGAATATAAAGGGTATATTTGGATTTGTCACACAAGGTTTCCAACTAATACTCCCGGATGGTGGGGAGGAGCGCACCCCTTCAATATACTAGATTGGTCAGTAGCCCATAATGGGGAGCTCTCATCTTATGGTACAAACCGCCGCTACCTAGAAATGCACGGATATAAATGTACCATGTACACTGATACCGAAGTACTTGCATATGCTTTTGACCTCCTAGTGAGAAGGCATAAGATGCCGATAGAATTAGTTGCAAAGGTTTTAGCCCCACCATACTGGGAGGAGATAGACGCCATGGAGACAAGGCAAAGACTAATATTTACGGGATTAAGGCAAGTTTATCGAAGCCTAATGGCTAATGGCCCATTCTCAGTGGTGGTTGCCCGTCACGGCGAGTTGATAGGTTTAACGGACAGGAAGAAATTGAGGCCGCTAATCGCGGGGGTAAAGGATGATTTTCTATATATTTCCTCCGAGGAGGCAGCTATTCGTCTCATATCTCCTGAACTTGATAGAATTATACGCCCATCAGGCGGCGAGATCATTATTGGCAGACTTAATAGATTGAGCGTAATAGAAGTTCCTAGTCTAAGGATGGTGCAGATTAAATGAAAAGCCACCTACTACCGGAATACATTGTTGAGAGAGACTACACAAAATGCACGAAGTGTAAAGTGTGTATTGAGCAATGCACATATGGTGTCCATTATTATAATGCTGTAAAAGACACCATAGAAAGTAAAAGTGAGCTGTGTGTAAACTGCTTGAGATGCGTGGTTTTCTGTCCAAAAGGAGCGATAACAATCAAAAGAAACTATAATATTTACAGGGAAAATTATTACTGGGGGCAAGAAATAATCACATCCATAAAGAGACAGTCTGAAGCTGGAAGCGCCATCTTAACTGGCATGGGCTGTGACAAACCTTACCCAATTTATTTTGATAGGCTCCTACTTAATGCATGTCAAGTAACGAATCCACCAATAGATCCAATAAGGGAACCAATAGAAACCAGGGTATACCTCGGGAGAAAACCTCATAAAATAGACCTTGAAATTAATGGTGGAGATATATCATTAAAAACCGCCCTTGCACCCAATCTTTGTGTAGAAACGCCAATCCTATTCGCAGCCATGTCGTATGGCGCCGTAAACTTAAACGTTCATGAAGCCTTGGCGAGAGCTGCTGTAGAATGCAGCACATATTTTAATTGTGGTGAAGGAGGCCTGCATCCTAACCTCTATAAATACGGCGATCACATAATAGTTCAAGTAGCTTCTGGGCGTTTCGGTGTAAATCCAAAATATCTTAATGCTGGAGCAGCAATGGAAATCAAGATAGGGCAGGGAGCTAAACCTGGAATAGGCGGGCATCTACCTGGTGAAAAGGTTTCTGAGGACATTGCAATGGTTAGGATGATACCCGCTGGCACTGACGTTTTATCTCCGGCACCACACCATGACATATATTCAATTGAGGATTTACGTCAGCTAATTTTCGCCCTAAAAGAGGCGACAAATTATATGAAGCCTATAGCCGTAAAAATAGCGGCTGTACATAACTCAGCGGCTATAGCAAGTGGCATAGTCCGAGCTGGAGCAGATATCATAGTAATTGATGGCTTCAGAGGTTCAACTGGCGCTGCTCCAAAAGTAATTAGGGATAACGTCGGCATACCAATTGAATTAGCTCTAGCATCTGTGGATCAGAGACTGCGTGAAGAGGGGATAAGGGATGAGGTTTCAATAATAGCGTCAGGCGGCATAAGAAGTAGCGCGGACGTTGTTAAAGCTATAGCTTTAGGCGCAGATGCGGTCTATATCGGAACGGCAGCTCTTGTGGCGATGGGTTGCACTCTATGTCAGAGATGCTATACCGGGAAATGTCCTTGGGGAATAGCTACAGTAAATCCGGAGATTGCAAAGAGATTGGATCCAAATGACGCTTATAAAAGAGTTGTTAACCTTATTAAGGCTTGGAACATAGAGATTAAAGAGATGCTTGGTGCGATGGGAATGGATTCTATAGAAAGCCTCAGGGGAAATAGAGAGCAATTGAGAGGCGTTGGATTAACAGAAAGAGAGTTACAGATTTTGGGTGTTAAGATGGCTGGTGAATGACTAGAGGCATGCCGTAAAGAGTGATTCGGAATATGTGCGCAACAAGCGAGCACATAAAAAATGTAATAATTAAAGATGGAAAAGCAGTCATTAATGCTGAGGGATTGCATTATCAGCAACTCAATATGTTACTAAGAAAACTAAGCGTAAGGGGAGTTAAAACTATAGAAATTTATAATGTTTATGGGCAAAGGTATATTGGAACTGGATTGAAAGGAACTTTAGATATCAAGGTTCATGGGATACCGGGTAATGATCTTGGTGCATTTATGAATGGACAGAGAATATTTGTGTATGGCAATGCACAGGATGGTTGCGGAAACACTATGGATGATGGACTAATAGTAGTTTATGGAAGCGTTGGCGATATCGCTGGTTACGCAATGAGGGGAGGAAAGATATTCGTTAGAGATGACGCTGGTTTCCGCGTTGGGGTTCACATGAAAGAATATGGAGATAAGAAACCAGTAATAGTTATTGGTGGAAAGACAGGAGATTTTTTAGGCGAATATATGGCTGGAGGCATGATATTAGTTTTAAATTTAAAAGGTGAGGAGCATGTTATGAAATTTATAGGAGTAGGTATGCATGGCGGAGTAATTTATATTAGAGGAGAGGCTAGGCATATTGGAAAAGAGGCTAAAATCGCGGATATTAATGAAGATGACCTCCACCTAATAGAAAAGCTGTTAAAGGAATTTTCTGAGCAATTCAACCCTAATATGGATTTAGGAAAAATTATGGAGAGTAAATTTACTAAAATAGTGCCACTCTCCCATAGGCCCTATGGCAAATTATATGGCTAAAAACTTAATAGAAATTCAATCTTTCTTTTGGAGAGAAGAGTCTTATGCGGTATGATGCTATATTGGTGGTTGACTTTGGGGGTCAATACTGTCATCTAATAGCCAGAAGAATAAGAGAAAATAAAGTTTACTCAGAGATAATTCCACATGATATCACTCTTGAAGAGATGGCAGAGATAAACGAGAGGCTTAATGTTAAGGGCTTAATACTTTCTGGAGGACCATTAAGTGTCTATAGAGAAGGCGCTCCGAAACTTAATCCGAAAATTTTAGATATGGGATTACCGGTTTTAGGCATATGTTATGGTCACCAGTTCTTAGCCTATGTATATGGGGGAATCGTTAAGCCGGCTGAGCGGGGCGAGTATGGCGTAACCTATGCGTCCATTATTAAGCCAGTGGATGTTTTAGAGGGATTAGGCCCTAGGGAGAGAGTTTGGATGAGCCATAGCGACGCCGTATACGCCCTTCCGAAAGAGTTTGAAGTTCTTGCCTACACTGAGAACTGCCCAATAGCGGCCTTTAAACACAGAAGTAAGCCCATTTTTGGAGTCCAATGGCATCCCGAGGTTGTACATACAGAAAACGGTGCTAAAATGTTAAGGAACTTTATCTTTCATATTTGTGGTTGCCAGCAGAATTGGGAGATGGGCGACTTTATTGAAAGATCTATAGAGGATATGAAGAGATTAATTGGGGGCGGTAGGGCTATAATTGCGCTTAGTGGTGGGATAGATTCGAGCACAGCTGCAGTACTTGCTATGAAGGCTATTGGAAATCAGCTGACAGCTGTGTTTGTTGATCACGGCTTCATGAGAGATGGTGAACCGGAATTTATTAAAGAAGTTTTTGGAAGAATGGGTATGAATCTTATAATCGTGGATGCTAAAGAGAGATTTTATTATAGGCTTAAGGGTGTTATAAACCCGGAGCTTAAGAGGAAAATAATCGGTGAAGAATTTATTAGAGTTTTTGAGGAAGTGGCTAAAAAGGTTGGCGCTGAATATTTGATTCAAGGAACAATTTACCCAGACAGAATAGAATCAGGTTTCAGAAGGTTTTCTGATAAGATAAAAAGCCATCATAATGTGGCTGGGTTGCCCTTAAAAATGAAGTTTAAGGGGATAATTGAGCCATTAAAAGATCTCTATAAAGATGAAGTTAGAGAGGTGGCTAAAAGGCTGGGTCTGCCAGAAGAGATAGTTTTTAGGCAACCTTTTCCTGGACCTGGGCTAGCCGTAAGAGTTATAGGCGAAGTCACTCCGGAGAAGGTTGAAATTGTTAGAAAGGCTGATAAAATTGTTAGGGAAGAAATTGAGCGCGCAGGCTTACATAGTGGCTTATGGCAATACTTTGCAGTACTAACTAACACCTTAACAACGGGAGTTAAGGGGGATGCGAGAGCCTATGGATACGTGGTCGCCGTAAGAATAGTTGAGAGTAGAGAAGCGATGACGGCGAGCTTCGCAAAAATCCCCTATAGACTGCTGGAAAGAATCTCCACAAGAATAACCAACGAAATACCGCAAGTTGTCAGAGTGGTTTACGACATAACCCACAAACCACCAGCAACCATAGAATGGGAATAGAGCAAAAGTAATCCTTCATGCACGAAGATTTTGGCTACGCATCTATTTGCCGCTATAAATTTGAGAATATTTGCAAAATGGTCTTGCTTCCATCGACTTTGCTGACTTAACTTTTCATTTTTACATAGATTTGGTGGAGAGAAGGGAAAGATGGCTTATCAGAATCAGGGCTCCCTCTTCGACTATAGTGGTGAATAATGTTCTATAGTTACACCTTCTTGTCGATAATTCAGCTAACTTAATCTCTAGCTGAATATATGCAGTCTAAAAACCTTTAAAAAGGCCGTTTGACTCCATAGAGTCAGTGTCCACCATTTGGAGGTACATGTATGGCTGATCTTTCAAAAGACGACGTTAAAACTGGGTCTGGTGGAGAAGTGTTTAGAAGGCCATCTTGGGATGAGTATTTCATGAGCATGGCCTACCTAGTTTCTAAGAGGTCTACCTGCATTAGGCGAAAGGTTGGAGCAGTTCTAGTTAAAGACATGCGGATAATAAGTACGGGTTATAATGGGGCTCCTAAAGGCCTCCCCCACTGCTATGAGACTGGGTGCTTGAGGAAGGAGCTGGGGGTTCCCGAAGGTGAGAGGGCTGAGTTGTGCCGCGGCCTCCACGCTGAGGCTAACTGTATAATTCAAGCAGCCGTATTCGGCGTTAGTGTTAAAGGGGCTACGCTGTATACTACGCACTTTCCCTGTAGCATATGTGCTAAAATGCTAATAAACGCTGAAATATCTGAGATCGTATACGCCAACGACTATCCAGATGAGTTGGCTAAAAAGCTACTTTCCGAGGCTAAGATTAAGACTAGGAAATTCAACTTAGAGTGCAAGATTTAACCATATAGACCAGTTTTACAGAAGCGAAGTTTTTATAAAACTCTTCAGATTATTTGCCCTCTATTGCCTCCAGCATAGGCGTCAGTGGACTGTTGAAAGATAGAAGATTTGCTAAGGTGTTTGCCGCACTCTTCATAGTATCCCTCATACTAGGCATTGTCGGAGCGGCTAACTCCATCTTCCTACCTTTACTTATGAAAGAGGAAAACTTAAGCTACAGCCTGATAGGGCTTGTTGGAGCGTTAACTGGGCTCGGCGGTGGCTTTGCTCAGCTTTTAGCTGGTGTTGCAAGCGATAGAGGCTTAAATAGAAGGCTTCTAATAGCATCTTCAACGATCTTCCTATCTTTAGCATTCCTCACGTCGTATATCGCAAGCGGCCTCCCAACCTACATACTTATAAGCCTATCCGTAGGCCTCAGCACGCCCATAATAGTTACAATATCTCTAGCCATAATCTCCGAAGCCACTTCAAGCAACGCTATGGGTAAGGTCATGAGCGCGTATAGGATAAGCAGGTCCATCGGATGGACTATTGGAAACCTCATATTCGGAGTGCTAGCGGACCTATACGGCTCCAAAACAATATTACTCTACTCATTCGGATTCTCCACGGCGACAGTATTAACCTCTATCGCAATCCCAGATGGTGGTCAGTTACAGCGTACGGTGAAAAGTAAAGGTAAGGTATCATACGAACTAGCCCTATTCTTAACTTCGCTTGGAATAATGGACATGGTAGCCAGCGCCGATAACAGGTTCATACCTCTACTAGCACTCAATAAAAACCTCTCAAAAAGTGCAATAGGCTCTATAACGGCTTTAGGCTCCCTCGTCGAAATACCTTTCATGCTCATTTCAGGCGTTTTAACCGATAAACTAGGCGATAGAATAGTCATGGTTTTAGGAGCAGCTGGGTTTGCACTAGCTTACTACAGGTTCACCAGCGCTCAAGTTTTCACAGATTTCGCCCTTGCTCAAGCCTTAAGGGGGATGTCCTTCGCCCTATACTTCGCCGCCAGCCTAGCGTTAATAGGACGTTTAAGCAGGGGTTCTGCTACGATCACGGGATACTATGGACTTGCACAACAGGTCGGTGTAGTCCTAGGGCCCATTGTAGCTGGACTGGTATCCAGTTACATGGGGCTTGCAGAGACATTCATAATGCTCTCACTACTCTCCTTGATCGGAATAGTCCCACTGATACCTATACGTTTGAAAAACCGTGATAAAGGGTAACAGCGATATAAGAATTTATAAACTCTGAAGCCATCCTTTCTTGTTGGAGGTTGAAACGTTGTTAGATGATTGGAGTTTAAATGTTTTAAAGGAGCTTTTCGAAGCCTTCGGACCAGCTGGTTTTGAAAGAGAAGCCGCTCAGAAGGTTAAACGGTATATGGAGCAGTATGCCGATGAAATACTCACAGATAAACTCGGCTCCGTAATATTCGTCAAGAAAGGCTCTTCAGAGAGACCTAGAGTGCTACTGGCTGGACATATAGATGAAGTCGGCTTCGTAGTATCCGGTATAGACGATTTAGGCTATGTGGCATTCAACCCATTGGGAGGCTGGTTCGACCAAGTCCTACTATCTCAGAGAGTGGTTATAAGAACTGCTAAAGGAGACGTCCACGGGGTTATAGCGGCTAAACCGCCTCACCTGCTTACACCTGAAGAAGCTAAAAAGGTTGTTGAGAAGACGAGCATGTTCATAGACGTTGGAGCTACAAGCCGTAAAGAAGCTGAGGAGATGGGTATTAGGATAGGAGACCCAATAGTACCCTACTCCCCCTTCATGTTGATCAGAAACGGTAAAATAGCCACTGGAAAAGCCTTCGACGACCGGGTTGGAGCCTTCATAGCTATGGATGTGGTCAGAAGGCTTAAGACTGAAAAGTTGGAACATCCCAACACGGTTTACGGTGCGGCTACAGTTCAAGAGGAGGTTGGGCTTAGAGGTGCTGGAACAGTAGCCCACGTAGTAGACCCTGATGTAGCAATAGTTTTAGAGGTCGATATTGCTGGAGATGTACCGGGCATCAAAGCTACGGAAGCCCCTGCTAAAATGGGTAAAGGTCCTTCGATAGTAACGTACGACGCTACCATGATTCCAAACCAACCTCTTAAAGAGTTTACGATAAAAGTGGCTGAGGAGGCTAAAATACCATACCAGCTCAGTCAAGTCGCTAGAGGTGGGACGGACGCTGGTAGGATACACATTTCGAGAGCTGGATGTCCAAGTATAGTGATAGGCGTACCTACGAGGCACATACACACTCACGTTGGAATGTTCTGCCTAGAAGACCTCGAAAACACAGTTAAACTCGTATTAGAAATGGTTAAGAGGCTGGATTGGAAGACCGTAGAAAGCTTCACAGCCTTATGAGGCAGATTCTACCCCTCTATTTTTCCACCTTGCATAGCCTAAGCTCTACAGTCTCTTTAGATTCCAAGAGGAGGAAGTCTCTGTAAGATCTATCTAAGAGAATGGCCTTCTCCTCGCGAATGCTCTGGACGATTTTAACCATACGCTTCCTATAGGCATTTAGAATTGGGTCTTCCACCGTAAGTATAGCCACCCTAGCCTCCCTACCGTTTCTAGGGTTCCGTAGAAATGCTATGGGATTCTCCCGGTACTTTTCATAAAGCGTGTCCGATGCCACTGCTACGTGAATCAGCTGAGATTCTCTAGTCCAAGTAGGCTGAGCTTGAGGTAGTTCAGCTGGAGCCGGATAGACGGTTAAATTTTCAACAGTGGTTATTGTGTGAAGCCTCTTAGGGTTGACGTTTAAACCTTGGAAAGTTTCAGCTAAGCTAAATAGTCCATTGGACTCTTCAGACAGCGTTTTAAGCGTATTTACAAACGCGTCTTCACCGACGGCTACGCTGTGAATCTTCACGTGTTGTTCAGCGGCGTTACGTGCAATCTTCGCAAGCTCTTGCTCAATCTCCAACTTCCCTTCAAAACTCACTGACCTATCTAAGGTTAAATTGGCCCGTCCATCTGATACGACTAAGACCTCTCCACCTTTCAAGGCCAGTGAAATAGACTTCTCCAAGCCAGCGGCCAAACGGCTTACACCTCTAGGTTTAAGCTTTTCAAGTAGTTCTCGAACTTCTGATAACTTTACTACTTTAGGCTCTAACAGAACTTCCGGTTCAGAATCGAATATTATAAGCCCCACTGGCGTTACGCCTTCTAAGGGTTTAATCGCTTCAACAACCACATCTACGGCTAGCTTAAGCTTCTGCGGGGTTCCGCATCCCATGCTTTCGCTCACGTCTAAGCAGACTACTAGGTTTCTCAAGCCTTCACCGTCTATAATGTCATTAGAATACTAGAATTCTATAAGCTTATACTGTGTACTTCCAAGACCCGCCTTTTCAGCCACGGTGACTTGAGTATACGGGTCTATACCGTGTATACGTAGAAACTTGTTCTCCCCAGGCTTAAGCCCATACTTGTCTGCTACAGAGCCCGGTATTGGCGGTGCTTGGTTTATAAGGTCTAAACCCGCCTTATCTATGGCCACTATATCCTTAGATGCAGCTATCCCTATGTCTGGGACTAGCGGTATCATGCCGAAAGGCGCGCAGTCGCAGTGCTCTACAACGTCCATTATCCAAAGTAGGTGTAAAACCTTGTCTCTCTTATTCGATAGAACTGCTTTAACCACATCCGCCATAGCTTCATGGAATGCTACCACACCGCCCTCTCTTTCCTTAGAGTGCTCAGCCCCCCTTATCCTCCCCGTAACCCCGCCTAGGGCTAGGTTTTTAATAGCACCGCCGTATCCAGCTCCACCGTGACCTTTAGCATGCGCGAAGTTTATCAGGGCATCCGCATCGTATATGTTACCTGCGACTTCGACTTCACTTAAACGATAATACTTGTCAAGCTTAACAACTCTGAAATCGTTCTCCTTAATACCGTTAGCCGGTAGTACTGGTGCCCCAACTGTCGCATGGCTTATCCCATCGTAGTAAGCATCGTCGAGGTGGTTTAAACCCCAAGTATCCGTTACAAAGGGTCTACCGCCTAAACTTTTAACCACGTCTACAACTGCACGGATGAACTGGGGTCTAATGCTTCTATACCCTCCGATCACTCCAAAGTGGATTTTAATGGCTACTATATCTCCATCTTTAATAACGCTTCTAATACCCGCTTTCTCTAAAAGCTCCGGAATTTTAACTACAAGACTTTCAGACCTATCATACCTTGGTCTAACGGCTTTAACCAAATATACCTCACTCATCGTCAACCCTCCTAAAATGGAAAACTACAGTAGATACAAAGCCCTCTCATATATTTGTCTTTTGGATTCTACCTATGTAGAACTTAAACGGCTTTTCAAGATACGTGGAGAACTTCAGAGCTCTACGTTGATTGAAGAAGGGTTATAAATTTCCATAGTAATACTTTCTCAAATAGTAGTCCGGCTTTTTAAGAGAACCGAAGCTTCTAACACCCTTCTCTTTAAGTTGCTTTCTAAGCGTATCTGCATACTCCTTAGTTATCTCCCCCCTATGCTCTAAGTAATCTATCACTTCAATAGCCTGCTCTTCGGTTTCACAGCGTCTAAGATAAGATATAGCATCTGGCATTTTAAGCTCATCAAAATCTTCCGCGTTATACGTTCTAATCCCTCTAATGCTGACCTTCTGAACGTTATTCTCCATCTCTCTAGCCAAGTTTGGAAACTTCTTCTTAAACTCCTCCCAACTCATCTCCATAATACTCTAGATATTAGTTTCTACTTCTAAGATTTAAGGGTTGTAGAAGCTTCTTCATCAGTTTTAAACGTCAACCGGATAATGTCATGAGTTATTACAACGTCTTAGAAGACCTTCTCCTAACCCACAGTATTACCTTCAAAACCGTCTTTTTCAAACCTGAAAACTCTTTAAGCTTTTCTCTATTCAAGAGTAGAAGCAAAAATACCAACCCAATTGCCAATGATAGAGAATATGCAGAAACCGTTACAAACCCCTCCTCAGTAGTAGACGCGTAGGATGCTATAGATGATATAACTGCTAGAGTGGAAATCGCCGCCAATATCACTCCTTCAAAGACCCTTTTCAATTGTTCACGTTTCACTAAAACCCCCTCAACGTCTAACACTCCGTTAAACAGCACTCAAGCTTAAAATCTTAAAGATTTCACCTTTAAAAGAAGTTAACCACTGAAGCTTAAAGCTGAAGAAAAGCTTAGGTGAAGATGGCTTAGCTAGACAAGACTGTATAGATGATAAACCGGGGTTCTGCGCTCGGGGAGTTATACCTATGCCGTTGAGAAAAACCCCTATCGCTAAAGGTTGCATATATCGACTCGAAAAATCTCGTGAAGTTAATGGTAGATGACCAATATCAAAGATACTAACATGCTTAATACAGTCGTCAAGATATAGCCGAGTATTATTCCTAAAGCCATGGATTTCCCATCACGCTCATAAAGATAAGCCCCTCCTATGGCGAAAGTCAGCCTCTTTAGAATCCAAGCTATTAAACAACTACTCCAGAAGCCTTGCATTGCGACTTCCGTAGCCGATATAACCAGCCCCTCCGGAGTTATGGGGAACCATGGGAATGTGAATCCTAAAACCATTACAATACCTATACCCAGTACGCCATAGAGTATATTTTGCCACCACGGCCAAGGCGGGTAAGTTGAAACGGCTGTTATCAGGAAATCGGATTCATCTTTCACAGTTTCATAGAATAGTCTTTTCGACCCTGGGAACGCTGAAACCCCATACGCATTGAAAAGCTCTAGGGAAACCAGAAAGTATACGGCGGAGGCCACAGCTATCGACGCTAGGGAAAGAATATAAAATCCCTCTAAGTCTTCAATCCTCCAGCTTTTCATAGTTTTAATCGTCTCCAGCGATAATGATGGTATTGACGTGAAGCTAACCCCAGCTTCAGAGCTATAGACACCTCCAAATATGTGGAGGTATGCGAAGTATTCTAAATCCATAGCTTTCAGAGGATATATCCTATACCAAAATGCCGTATTTAGAGGTTTGGAAAATGGCGGTATTAAAAGCCCCAGTTCACCTCTAATTCTCGCTAAGCCTAAACCAATACCCTGTAGAATTAGAAGACCTATTAGAGTCTGAGGTAGAGGAGAGTTGCTTAAGTAAGCTAAATACGACAAGCCAGTAGCGCCCAGTAGTATTGAAACTAGTCCGATCTTCTCTAGGAAGACCCTTCGTCCACCTTTAAACGCTAAGTCAAGTATTATCGGCCAAACGCCTATGCCTATAAGCCCCCCTACACCTACGGTTATGTAGGGTTTAAGCGGTCCGTACATGAGGTTGATCCAACGCCAATTCCTAGCGGATTGAAAAGTGACCTTTGAAGTATTTACAGGTATTATCCCCATCCACGTAGCTAAAGCAGGGTAGACTATTTGAAGAAGTAGGAATGAAAGCCATACGGATAGTGTAGTATCCATAGGGGCTAGGTAGGCTAAGGCGATATGCCATGGATTATATCCGAATGTTAAAACGGAATTGGGCAAATAGATCTCTCTAATCTCTCTAACGTCTGTAAAGTCTACGGTAAAGGGGAAAACCTGCCCCCAATTTATTGGTACAACCGGAAACCAAGGTATAGCCTGTCTAATAACGTAAGGTATCTGAATAATCAGCACGAATATCAATCCTGCTTTAAATGGTCCTCTTGAAAAACGTCGCATGGAAGAGTATGGAGTTAATTCTAAGTAAACTTGAGTATGTGGAAATGGAAGTTTTTCAACTTCTAGGAAGGCACTTCTAAAAACTAGAGCAGAGCCTACGAAGAAGGCGTATGAGAAGAATGTTAAACAGACCCAGAATATGATAGAAGGCGCCAATCCCATAATCGGAAAGTATTTTCCTCCGAGTAGAATGGAATTTATAACCTCAGTCTCAGGAGCCCAGAAGTATGGCATATGCATTCCAAAGATTGTCCTATAAGGTTCCATAATTCTAATGTACCAGCTTCTTATGAACGTACTGCTGAAGCTCCAGAAACTGCATACGATTGTAGAAGACGATAGCGTTATTAGAACTAAAGCATACGTTTCAATGCTAACGTTTCTCTTATGAGAACCTATTACATATAATGCTAGCAGGGTTGTGGTGCTGGCTAAGGCGAATCCATCGTAAGAAGTATATCCATGCGGGCTCCCCAATATTATCGTTAAAATGGCTCCGAAAATGCTCCAAACAGCCGTTAAGGTTAATGCTAATAGTATTTTAGAGGTATTTAATTGCATCCGTCCACTCTTCAACATCGCCCCCTCCTAGTATGGCAGTATCCATGCACTCCTCGAAATTAGATTTATTATTCCACCCAATGTGACTACTATTCCCCATCCTGCTGATAATCCTACTGTAACGTTCGGCGCATACTTTCTCCAAGTCTCCAATCCGAATATTCTGGCGAAGACGTATCTACTGACTAAAGCGCTCAACATTATTGATAAAGCTACATTGGGATACGTGACAAAACCGGAGAGCATTGCAAAAAACCAGTTTGTAACGCCTAGAAAATTAAATAGAAGGTAAAGTCCGGATCCGGCTATAAAACCGCCGAGTATTAGAGGCGGTTTAAGTATTTGACCAGACATGAACCATTTGAGGTTTAAGTTTCGGTCGTAGACTGAGAAGTGCCATCCGTAAGCCGTGTTGGGGTACGCCCATGACGGTATTGGATTTAAACTCCAGTATATCTGCGTGAATATGAAACTTGATAAAATGCCTAAAACGGTAGATGTGATGTATGCCGTTAGGAATTCTTTCAACTTTACACCAGTCATCGTAGCAGTCTTCATCGAAGCGGCTATACCTGCGCCATCAACGTTTATTCCCACTGGTGAAAACCATATTTCAAGACCGGGATACCTAGTTGTCAGAATTATACCCTCCCTCAGGTATGGAATGTTAAACCCGTAGCTCGTCACACCAGTCGTAGTAGCGGATATAAGCGTTATGAAAAAGCTTCCACCTATGAATGTTGATGCTAAAAGTAGTAGTTGCCCATAGGTGATTTTTGGAAGGAGCAGTATGAGTAGGATAATGTAGGCTGCAGATGCTGAAATGAACATAGTTAAAACTACCCATAGCGGTACTATGTCTCCGGTTCGTTCAGACTCAACCAACTTGTATAGCGATTTAAACGCCTTAATCACCCCGCTGGGTTTTAGTATGATTGGGACAATGGAACCCGCTAATGCAAAGCCCAAACCCAATGCGGCCCAATAATTGAACTGAGACCATCTAACGTTGTAGTATACTCCTGCTCCTTGATACCATGCTCCAACCTCAACCCGGGTCCAAAGATTCCACCTAACTAAGAGAGCGTTCCCTATGAAGTACAGCATATGGGAGCCTATAAACATCCAAATGCAAGCGTCTAAGGGGATTACAAGCCCTGATGCAAATGTTAAAAGGTTTACGTTTATGGCGAGTGATGCACCTGGGAGAATGGGTATATCGCGCCAGTATTCCAATAGATTGGTAAATTCCCAGTCGAATATGTACACTAGAGATGGAATTTGCCAGTTTACGACAACCGGGATAAACCAGCTTAAAATCGCATACACTCCTCCTATGAAAGCCGATACTGCAAACACTCTACTTTTCTCGGGGTCTCCTCCGGTGACTGTAATTATACCTTCAGCTGCCGCTGCTTGAAGTGGGAACTCCAATTTTTCAACGACGACGTATATTTCGTAACATATGATCCCCATGGATAATGCCATCACCAAGTTTATTGTAATTTGAGCCAGTAGCACCGTTAATGGGATGACCCAATCGATGGTGAAAAATGTTCTAAGAAGTCCCTTTGCGACTAAAGACTCGGGAGGTACTGTAAACCAGTAGGGTAATTGACTAGCGTATCCAAAATCTCTCGTCACCTGATGGAAGGCGTAAAACATATCGTATAGTAAAGTTGTTGGAAACAGTAGAGACCTAGCTAATATCAACCCTACAACCGTATTTATCATAAATGCTTCTTGCATAGTTAATGCTTTACCAGTTATACTCGTTATTTCGACGAGAAGTATTATTATAAGCCAAGCCTCTAAGCCCCCAAATGCACCGCCTATCAGGTAATTGTATATTACAATAGGCTCCACTACAAAAGCTATGAAAAGCATTATAACTAGTACTCTAGAACTGAGGCCGCTAAAGCCTCTCATGCACATCCCTCTTCATAGTATATTCTCCTAAAATCGTCAAGACGTTTTCAGCGTAGTATTCTTGCGAAGACTTATCTAAACGGTTCCACTGATTCAACGTAGTTAAGATTTTGTTAAACATTCCTTGCAAATGTCTATCCTCCAAACCGCCTCTACATCTTACGGAAACCGTCAAATCATATAGTTCATTTTCACCTTTAACTGCTTCAAGCGTTGTGTTTGCAATTATGCCGAACTCCCATGGAGCCATTTGCACCACCAATCTAAGCCTTTTCAAACCCTCAAAGTTAAAGAAGCCTATGTCTAAAGTTTGTATACCCTCATAACGTTCTTCCATATATAGCTTGAAGTGTTCACCTACAAAAGCCATAAGTCCCATAACCGTCTTCTCGTCTAAACCCTCCAAGACTTTTCTACTCAACCTATGCTCTCTACCGTGTCTTAAAACCTCTCTCATCTTCAACGTTTCCAGCAATGCCTTTTCCATGATTGAGAGGAAGGGGCTTCCATAACATGAGAGAGAACCCATTATAGCCGGTAGGAGAGCTATTATTAGAGAAAATGTTGAAAAGTTTGGCTTCACTTCCTCAGGCAAGATTCCACCTCGGTAGAAAAGTATGGAGAGCAATTGTCCGAGAAATACGCCTATTGGATAAGAAGTAAGTCCCAGTAGCACTGCTTTGATAAATATTGTCTTAAACTTCACACCTATATACTGGAACCTAGACCTATAACTTATGTAAAACCCTGCAATAATAAAACTCAAACTTAGGAAGATTGTTAAAGGCTCATCTAAGAGTACGATTTTATAACCCATTCTAGACCAATACAGCTTTACAGATCCGGCCTTAGAAGCATACACGTAAACTCCCAGAGACCTATAGGCTAGGGATCTTGCTATGGAATCTATAGATTCTACATTATACGGTTTTATAGTTACGCTGTATATTGTGCCTCCCATCTTCATAGCCAACTCATAAGGAACTATGACGATTGAAGAAGCTGGCAGATGAACAGCCCGTTCTTCACCATAAGGGGCGAATAAATCTTTAGGTGTGATAGGTTCCCCATCTAAGTCTCTCAAAGAGTCCATTTTAGAGCTGTCAAATATTCCTCTGACCTTTAGGGGTATGCCCCAGATTTCAACAGAATCTCCAGGTTTAGCGTTTAAAGCCCTTGCGGTTTCATCGCTTAGTATACATGCGAACAGGTCATTTTTCTCAAACCATCCACCCTGCTTGATAGTGCTATTTATCTGCGTTATGAGGAATTCCTCATAGGATAGCCCTAGAAACCCTTTAATTGTGGAATTACCATTTATTCTAAGCTCTTGATAGGAGGGATACATCCAAACCCTGCTGGATACTAAAGCGTTTTCTCTAAGCTCTATCCTTAAGAGATCTACGTGTCTTTCAGCGAAGGCATCCCAAGGCCATTTTCTGAGGAGTATTCTACTTTCCTCTGCTTCAAAATTCGTAGGAGATTCAAAGACGTAAGTATAACTTGAACAGAATGATGTTAGTAGAAAAGTACACGTAGCCAGAGAAGAAATGAGCACTATTGCTAAGAACCTAGCTTTATCCTCTTCAAGAAATCTTTTTATTCTAAACGTCAACTCCTTAACGCCTAATCTAGCATCTCTTTCATCGTAGGGGATTCTCAGAAACTTCCTCCTTATGAAGCTTAAAGCGGTCGAGAACTCCCTCCATAGAACTATCAAGACGAGAACTACGAGGGTAATTATGAAGAGGGAGCCCAGCATCACGTAGATGTTCGTTGCAACGTGAAAGCCGGGGCTGTACAGGTATAGAACAGCCATAAAGAATAACGAAAACATCAATTGAACTGTTAAAATTTTTAACCCCCGGCTCCTCCTCAAAAACCCCATCGTCACCATTATGATTAAAGGTAGCGTGAAGATGTACGTTAGAGATGCATCATAAGCTAGATCTACGATAAAATCTTTTATGGCGCTGTAGGCATAAGCTTCCAAACACCAAGCATGTACGGCCTTACAGTAAGCTTCACTATAACGCATGTTGTTGAACGCTCGATAAGCTTCTTGCAACATGTCTTCGGCCTGCCTATGGTATTCTTCAGGTCTTATGCTAAAGGCGTAGAAACTATGGAGGTTGTTCAACCTCTCTTCGTCTAAAATGTAGAAGCTTTTAGAAGCCTCTAACACTAGGTTTTTAATTCTAAGTACTTCTCCAGGTTGAACTGAGTATCCAGTGCCATCTTTATTGGATTCTGTTATGTTAAGTAAGATCGCATAGTTTTCTTGAGACCCACCAGTCCTTAGAAATACCTCCACAGGTGTATCGGGGGGTATGAATATTTGGAAGTCGAAGCCGTCGGTATAAACAGGTCCATAGGTGATTAGAGTTACGTGTGTTTTGAAGTTATTTAAAACGGTGTATGAACCGTAAGGTGTGTAGAAGGTTCTCGGGTCTACTACGTACGATATGTGTATGCTTCCACATCGGAATACTTTAATGTTTACGAAAGCATCCGGTCTATATATTGTTATGCCGAATAAGTTCGGCAGTGGAGGTGCAAAGCCTCCATACTCGTTTGTACCTAACACATGCCCATACCTGTCAACTATGAAGCCGTTAAACCAGTAGTATGCTCCTGCTCTAAGCCCTTTAACTTGAAAGTAGCCGTTTTCATCTGTTTTTTCAACTATCAACGTAGGCCAGAAAGGTAACTGCACGAGGGCATTGGGGACCTTCTGATACCAGCCTTTCGTTAAATTGTACTCTTGAACATAACCGCTTAAAGTGACAAATCCGTAGCCTACCCCTATAGCTGTAGGCTTAGAATACACCGCTAGTGTAGGTTCTTCGCAAAGCATTCTAAGGGTTAAGGCTATGAACTCGGCTTGCGGCTTAAGTCTATCTATTTCTATATCTTCTAACCTATCTAAGGGTGTAAACAGATGTCTCCTAAATACATTGAATGTTCTTAAAGTAAAGCCAATTCCTCCAGCTAGCACGAACGGTTCACTATCAACGTATAATGGAACTGGCTCATAGTAGACATTTGTTAAGGAGAGCGAGTCGAAAAGCCTGATTTCTCCTCCATAGGTTCTATAAAGCTTGAGATATTCATTGAAGATTTTATCTCTCAGCCATTGAAACTTCGTCTCATATCCTGGAACAGTTGTATGAAGTGCGTAAAAACCCCCATAGAATTGTACAGCTAAATCTGAACTCTCAGTAGAAAGATCTAGGCTTATCAACATCTTATACTTTTCACCAATCTCTTGAAAATGCCTCCATACAAACTCCCTAGCGCCAGCCAATCCTAATCCATGGCCTCCCAAAGCTACAAACAGTATGCTCCTCTTAGGAGGATTCTCTTTGAAAACTCTAGCCAATTCTAATAAAAGCGATATCCCCAAAGACTCAGATGCTCCAGGAGCTAGAGCTGGAACTATTGAAAGCGAATCGTAGTAAGCCGCGAATACAATATACTCTTTAGAAAGCTCCGGGTCTGTACCTTTAAGCTCAGCTAATATGTTATAAGCCTTAACCTTATCCCAAGTCATGTAAGATTTCAACGTTACAGTTAAATTTCCATATTTTTCAATAAGGTTCTTCAAATAATCTCCATCCTCTTTTCTCACGTAAAGCCTAGGGAAATCTATCGGTATTTGTAGAGCCTTAGCCCAAAAATCACCTCTAAAAGAGTCTTCAGGTTCTATAAATATCGCGGCTTTAGCGCCCATGTTGAGAGCTATCCTCCAAAACCACCTATTATTCAACTCCATTAGAACTATGGACCCGTCTATCGGCTTCCCATCCATTTCAGGTAGAGTCCCATAACCCACATAGTATAACGGTCCTTTCAACCCATCTTCCGGCGTAGAGCATGATTCAGCTAGATTAGGCCAGAAGGCGTAGGCATTTAAAACTTTATGTTCAGGAGATTCTACGATGATTTCCGCGAAATGTTGAATCGGAGCCGTCACTTCAAACTCTTCAATTGTAACGTTTCCCAGCGTCCTATTAAGCTCATAGACTATGTATTCATAGGCCTTATAGAAACCGGGATAACCAGTCATCCGGCTTTCAAATGAGGAGAAAAATTCAACATGTTTCATCACATTCTCCATATCGATAGACGTTAAGCTTTTCCACGGTTCTTGAACAGGCTCACTCAACGTTTTCAATTCTAGGGTTGAAGTGATAATCAGTATCAGTACCACTATCTCTAAAAGGGCTTTAGATTTTATCGATTTCATACGTAAAATCTCTGAAAGCTAGGGGAAAAGTACTCTTTATAAATTTTTGCATCTTTTCGCCATATACCTTCTAACTACTATAAACGTGGCCTTCATCCTATAATAGTTTGTAAAGGAGCACGTAATCCATAGTTTTAAACCCTATCGCCTTATAGTTCTGTTTACTAGTAATTCTTAAATCGCGCGTTGAAGAGCATTCTGTTGATAAGTTAATGCATTATGAAGGGAAAAAGCTTAGAACACTGAAGATATCCGCAATGGCAATAGCCAGCGTTGTCTTTGTAGAGATATGTTTAGGGCTTCTTGTAGGCAGTCTAGCAATACTAAGCGACGGTGCTCATGCGCTTCTAGACGTTGCAGCAACGCTTATCCTACTACTGGCGGCGAAAGCTTCCATGAAGCCTCCAGATGAAGAACACACTTACGGTCATGGAAAAATCGAGTCATTAGGCGGCTTCATCAGCGGGTTGATCCTTCTCGGAACAGCTATCCTCCTCGCATTTGAATCCATATTGAGGATTATGAGGAATGAACTGTATATCGTTCAAGAATGGAGGTTTGCAGGTTTTATAGCAATAGCCTACACAATATGCATAGACTTATTGAGGGTCACAATACTCCATAAAGCTGGAAAGGAGGGCATCACCATTAAGGCGGACCTCTATCATGCAATGGCTGATTTAGGCTCAACACTATTGGCACTTTTCGGCTTCGGATTTGCCGTATTAGGCATATCGATTTCAGATGCTTTAGCATCCCTTGTTCTAAGCATCGCATTAGGCTACCTTAGCGTTAAATTAGCTTGGACGAGCGGGATGGAGCTTAGCGACGCCGTATCGCGGGATATCGTAGAGAAGGTTAGAAGAGAAATATCTTCAATTAAAGAGGTATCTAACGTTAGAAACATCAGGGTTAGAAGGGTTGGAAGTAGAGTATTCGTAGAAGCAACGGTTCAAGCCCCAGATTACTTCAGCTTTGAAGAATCCCACGCTCTAGCATCCAAGATAGAGGAAAAACTGAAACAGTGCTTTGAATCTCCCGAGGTGGTAGTTCACGTTGAACCGTTAGGGTATGGAATGGTGATGGAGAAGCACATAGAGAAGCTCGCGAGAGAAGTTGAAGGTGTGAAGGATGTGCATGAGGTAAGCGTCGCCCACTCCAACGGTAAACTCTACATAACATTACATGCACGTGTAAACCCGGCTCTATCGGTTCAAGAAGCCCACGATATAGCGGAAGCGGTTGAGAGAAAGTTGAGAAACGCGGTAGACGCCATCGAGCATATAACCGT
>Ga0272445_1000560_pt1 | contig 34202 bp, 26 predicted proteins | sample YNPCB0031_FD_194404 | JGI IMG/M metagenome (GOLD analysis project Ga0272445, IMG submission 194404) | Hot spring sediment microbial communities from Yellowstone National Park, WY, United States - YNP-CB-003-1 | ecosystem: Environmental > Aquatic > Thermal springs > Hot (42-90C) > Sediment... | reverse complement strand
AAAAATTACTTTTATTAAAATAAATAAAAACCTTTATTTTTGCGAAGATTGTTTCCGAAAAAATTTTGGTCCTGTTTATGAACACGACGAAGAAATAGATAAAATATGGAAAGAAGTAAATAAAAGAAGGAAATGAATCATGATCACTGCACTTTATGAATGGGCAAAATATATTGCTAATAAAGATAACATAAAGATAACCTCGCATAATTTTAATGAAGCAATAGAAAAGTTAATTGTTGGGACTTATAAAGAAGACGGCCTTAATTCTTTATATTTCCCTATACAACATCTTTTTGAAACAGACCCCTCAAGTCGTGAAGATTATGTTTTTAAAATAATGGAGAGTGGTAAAGAAAGAGATATAACTCGTGAAGAGACGAAGTATATTATGTTACCAAAAAGAGGGTTAACAGGAAAAGCAAAACAGTCCATTGGTGGTTCCATATTTAATGAAAAAACATGAATGGAATACAAAAGAGAAAAAGGGAGTTAATATTGTGAGTGGGGCGCCAATTAGTAGGGGATGCGGATCCATGTTGAATTTATCCTTGAACTCCCCGCAAACGAGTGGGATGCAGACATCTTTAAAACTATCCCTACTTTTAAAAAGGAAGATATTCTTGCCGTTATTGAACATATACTTTTTACAAAAATTTTGATATAAGAGGAGTGGAAGTAAAATGTTACAAGCAATAAAAGAATTAGGAGAACAAAAATTAAAAAGAGAAGGAAAGGATATTTCTGATATTTTTTCTATCATTGTGGAAGATTCAAATATTGATGGAAAATGCCCAAAGGTTTTAGTAGCAGTGTTTAAGAAAAAAACAGAAGATGTTCTGTATGCTTATACACAGATAGAAGATAATAGTAAAGAAAAAATTAGTAAATATTTATATTGCCGTAGAGCTTCACAAGGACCGAATTATTCACCCACGGCAAAAATTACTGAACTTGAAAAAACATTTAGAAATAAGATTGAGAGTTGGTTTAAAGAATATGAAGGTTCCGATGAGTTAATAGAAGGTCTTAAATCTGCTGTTGAAACATCCAGAGAAAAAATTTTAAAAGATTTATCTGATAAGTGGAATAATATTAAACCATCCTTAAAAAGAGATCAAGTTTGCTTATTTACTTTGGCAATAGAAGAAAATGGAGAAATAAAATATCTTGGTGATTATCAAGTCTTTAAAGATTTGTTAATTAATTCTGTAAAAAAGGATCTTCGGCAAATTATGCAAGTTAAACATATCTGTTCTGTGTGTGGTGAAGTAAAAGATGAAGTATATGGTGACGCCATACCCTTTGCTTTTTATACTTTAGACAAGCCAGGTTATATTGCAGGAGGATTTTATAAAGAAAATGCTTGGAAAAATGCTCCTCTTTGTCTGGAATGCATATTGAAGATTAAAGAAGGTAAAAAATTTTTAGAGGAAAAACTTAAATCAACATTAGGAGGGCAACAGTATTTTTTAATACCAAAGTTTATTTTAGGTGTTAAGGGGGTTGAAGAAATAGTAGATACTTTTTTTAACTATTTTGAACATAGAGATGATTTATTGAGCCAAAGAACTTTAAAACGCATTAGTGAGGATGAAAAAGAAATACTTGAAGAGCTGGGTAAATTAAAGGATGTATTGACTTATAATTTCCTATTTTTTAGAGCAGATAATCCTCAGGTGTTTAAAATAAATCTTCTCGTAGAAGATATTCTTCCCTCCCGAATAAGCGCAATCTTCGAGGCAAAGAAAAGAGCGGAAAACAAAGAAATTTTTAAAAATGTGAAAGTAAAGAAAAATAAATATGAGAATATAGAGTTTCGGTTTGATATACTTAAACAATTTATTCCTTCTCAAAAAACATTTTTTGAAATAATAGATAAAACTTTTCGTGGTGTTACTATTGACAAAAATTTGCTTTTCTCTTTATTTTTAAATAGAATTCGTCAAAGTTTTATTAGTGAAGCATATTTAAAACCCTTAGTTCTGCAAGCATTTGTATCTTTTTTATTTTTCAAAGAATTGGGGATATTAACAAAAAATGAAGATTTTAAAAATGGAGGTGAAATTATGAGTGAGTTAAAAGAAAGGGCTGAAGGATTTTTTAAAAATTTTTCAAATACATTCTATACACCAGCTCATAAGGCTGTTTTTCTTTTAGGGGTCCTAGCACAAAAGCTTTTGAACATTCAGTATAGTGAAAGAAGTTCAACGCCATTTAGAAAAAATCTAAAAAGATTAAAAATGAAGGAAGAAGACTTTAAAAGTCTTTTGACGAAAATTCAGAATAAGCTTGAAGAATATAAGAAGAACTATTATCGTTCCTTAGAAACATTGATTTCAGAATATTTTGTAGAAGCAGGTAGAAATTGGAATTTTAACACTGATGAACTCAATTTTTATTTTGTTCTTGGAATGAATTTAGAGGATTTTATGGATAAAATTTTAAATTTAACAAAAGAGGAGGTGTGAAAATGAGTGAAATAATTAAAAATAGGTCGGAGATTCTTTTTATTTATGATGTTACCGATGCTAATCCAAATGGCGATGTAGATGAAAACAAGCCACGCATAGATGAAGAAACGGGATATAATATTGTTACAGATGTTAGATTAAAGAGAACTATTCGGGATTATCTTCATGATTTTAAGGGGCAGGAAATATTTGTTAGGGAAGAAAGAGATAACGAAGGAAAATTAAAGACAAAGGAAGATATATACGAAACATACGGTTCTCCCGATGAAGTGATTAAAAGGTGTATAGATATCAGACTTTTTGGGGGAACTTTTGCTCTTAAGAAAAAAGACAGCAAAAAGAAAAAATCTGAGGACACCGAAGAAGAAAAATCAACTGAAAGGGCATTTGCCTTGACAGGACCTGTTCAGTTTAAATTTGGAAGATCTCTTCATCGAGTCGGAGAACCTACCTTTGTAAAAGGTACTACTGTGATGCCTTCTAAAGAAAAAAAGGAAGCCGGAACATTCTGGGAAGCATATATTCTACCTTATTCGCTTATAGCTTTTTATGGAATTATTAATGAAAATGCTGCAAAAGAAACTGGATTAACTGAAGAAGATGTGGAACTTCTGTTAGATGGAATCTGGAATGGTACAAAGAATCTAATTACAAGATCTAAAGTTGGCCAGATACCTCGTTTGCTACTTCAGGTGATATATAAAGAAAAAAATTATCATATAGGGGAACTTGACCACAGAATAAAACTTATAAAAAATAATCCAAATCAAAGAGATGAGGAAATAAGAAGAATTGAAGAAGTAAAATTGGATGTAACTGAACTTGCTGATGTACTTGAGAAGAACAAGGATAAGATTGAAAAAATCCGTTATAAAAAGGATAAATATCTTGAAATAATAAAAAACGGAAAAACAATAGAAATTAATGAAATTGTTGACGGAATAAAATTTGAAGAGATAAACTTCTAACAATATATGACAAAAAAATTTATAATATTTAATATATGGGGTGATTACGGACACTTTAAAAAATATTATACTACTTCTTCACCGCTTACTTTTTCAATCCCGCCTCGGACTGCAATTATTGGATTAATTAGTGCAATTATCGGATTAGAGAAAAACCGATATCTCTCTTTGATGACAAAGGATAAGGCAGATGTAGCTATTCGCATTATTAACCCCATCAAGAAAGTTAGAATTTCTCAGAATTTGATAAATACTAAAGATTGGTTTTGGGCTCCTGTAAAAAGAGGAACGCATGAACCAAGAACCCAGATCCGTTTTGAATATCTTAAAGAACCAAAATTTAGAATTTATTTTACCCATTCGGATAACGGAATTTATAATTCATTAAAAGAAAATCTAAAAAATCATAAATCAGTTTATACACCTTGTCTTGGGTTGAGTGAACTTATTGCAGATTTTGAATTTGTTGATGAAGTTTTAGTAGTTAGAAAGTTTAATAATGAAGATTTCATTGATATATGTTCTGTAATTCCTCTTGATACAATAAGGGAAATAGATTTACTTGTACCAAATAGAAAATATTTCAAAGAACGAATCCCGGTAGAAATGCATCCTGGCAGAATAGTAACGGAATATAGAGAGGTAATCTACGAAATTAATGGTAATGCCATTAGAGCAAAGGTAGAAAACACTTTGATTTTGAGTAATAACGATGCCATCGTTATATTATAAGGAAGTTTGGTCACATCCTAATAAACCTTTAAGAGAACATTTAAAAAAAGTAGCAAAAATAATAAAATATTCAATAAATGAACTACCACTAAACTTACCTGTAGAAAAAACAATTCTGTCAGAAGTTCTCTATTATGTAGGACTTTATCATGACATTGGAAAAGCAACCTACTTTTTTCAAGAATATTTAAAAGAGGAAAATGAAGATAAAAAAGCTCGTCTTAAAAATGACCCTAAAACTAAACACAGCCTTCTTTCTGCTGTTGCTACTTATTTTGCCATTGAAGAATATTTAAAAGAAATCAATTTTAATAATGATTTTTTCTTCTTTCTTCCTGTTGCAGGTTTTATTGCAGTTAGAAGACATCACACAGATTTACAATCTATAAGTGAAGATATAAAGATCGACGAAAGCGAAATTATTAAAGAACAAATAAATAATCTCTATACTGATTATCTTTCGTTCTTACCTAAATGGAAAGAAGTATTTGAAAAACTAAAATCATTTCCTAATAGCTGGCTATTAAGAAAATTATCTTGGAATCAATGGATTAAAGAAGATAAAGGAGTTTTACCATATCTTATTCAACATTTATTTTATTCATTGCTTCTTGATGCTGATAAGCACGAAGTCACAATAGGAACTAAATTAGAAAGGAAAGTTTTGCCATCAAATATGGTTGAATTGTATCGTAAAGAAAAGAGATTAAATACTCCAGAATCAAAAATAAACAAGTTGAGAAACGAAATTTATAAAAAGGTAATTAGTCAAGTTGAAATTCTTGACCTTGAAAAAGAGCATATCATGTCTTTATCTGCTCCAACGGGTTCCGGTAAAACATTAACATCTTTTGCTTTTGCTCTAAATTTAAGAGAAAGGATTGAAAAAGAAAAAGGATATTGCCCAAGGATTATTTATTGCTTGCCTTATCTTAGTATTATTGATCAGAACGCTAAAGTAATTGAAGAAGTTTTTAAAATCGCAATAGGTAAAGAACCTACTTCTGATTACTTTTTAATCCATCATCATTTGTCCGATTATACATATAGAGAAGAGAATACAGAATATGAACCAGATGAAAGTGAAATTCTTATAGAAGGATGGGATTCAGAAGTTATTATTACTACTTTTGTCCAACTATTTCATACTTTATTTACAAATAAAAATAAAGCAATTAGGAAATTTCATAAAATTGTGGGAGGTATTGTAATTTTAGATGAAATCCAATCATTTCCTCATACCTATTGGTTATTGTTTAAAGAAACCGCAGAAACTCTTGCCAAACATTTTAATGTCTATTTTATTCTTTCTACTGCTACACAACCTGCAATTTTTGAACGCCCAAAAGAATTGGTTACAGAAAAAGAAAAATATTTTACTTCTTTAAAACGCACACAAGTGTTAGTGAAAACTTCTTCACCAATGACGATAAATGAACTGAAGGAATATATAATAAAATCTCTTATTTCAAAACCACAAAGTACTCTTGTTGTTTTAAACACAATTAACTCAGCAGAAGAGCTTTTTAAAGGAATAAAAGACACCTTGAAAAGCTCAGGATTTGAAGTTTATTATCTTTCTTCACATATAGTACCTATTGAACGTCTAAGACGAATAGAAGCGATTAAAAATTCTACTAATAAAAAAGTTGTAATTTCAACCCAATTAGTAGAAGCAGGGGTTGACATTGATTTAGAAAGGGTGATTAGAGATATTGGACCTCTTGATAGTATTAACCAAGTTGCAGGTAGAGTAAATAGGAATTTTAGATATGAAGATAAATTAGCAGATGTAGAAATAATAAAGCTTAAAGACGAAAGAGGAATGTTTTTAAGTTTTTATATTTATGACTCTGTTTTAATCGATGCTACAGAAAGGTTAATTCAGCGGTTTACACAAATTTCTGAAGATTGTTTACTAAATATTAGTGAGAGATATTACGAAGAAGTAAAAAAAGTGGTTTCAGATGATGTGTCAAACAGATATCTTGATGGGATAAAAAAACTTGATTATGAATATATTGGTAATTTCAAATTGATAGAAGAAATTGACAAAATTGATATTTTTGTTGAGTTAGACGATGAGGCAACAAAAGTATGGAGACAGTATGAAGAACTGAGAAAAATAAAAGACATAAAAGAAAGAAAACATAAGTTCTTAAAAATCAGGGGAAAATTTTATTCTTATGTGATTTCTGTGTTACTTAGGAAGGGACATAAAAATTTGCCTCCTGAAATAGAAGGAATAAGGTTTGTGGCAAAAACTCAACTCGAAGAATTTTATGACCATGAAACTGGTTTTAAACTTATGCCAGATTCCTCAATATGGTAATAGAAAATTATCTTACAGGAACCCTCATCTGGTATTATTATATATGTCCTCGGGAAGTGTGGCTTATGGCAAGAGAATTAGTCCCTGATCAGGAAGACCCATTTATTGAGATTGGAAGGATTTTATCAGGTGAAAGTTATAAAAGGGAAAGAAGGTTGACTTTTTAAAAAAAACTGTATAATATTAAACCATTTTATCAGGTGAAAGTTATAAAAGGGAAGGAAGGGAAATTCATCTTTATTAAAAAATGGAGCAAATAAAAAATAAAATAAAATAAAAAGGGAGGGTGAAAATGAAAATAACCCTTAAAAAAGAATTAAGGAGATATCAAAAGGATGCCTTAGAATATGCTTTAAATTTTTCTGATGCTGTGTGTGTTTTGCCCACCGGGACTGGTAAAACTCTTATTGGAATAGCATGGGCAGTAGAATTACTAAATAAAGGTGTTGTAAAAAGGGTTTTGGTTTTAGAACCTTCTAGATTCTTACTCGAACAAACTTATAAAAGATATTTGGAAGATACAACACTTTCAGATAAAGATGTAAATTGGGTTTATGGGATTTTATCGAAAGAGGAAAGAGAAAGAGAGAAAATTTGGGAAAGAGGTATTATTGTTGTATGCACGCCACATACTGCTTTAAACGATATTCATTTATTGAAGAACTTTGACGCAGTAATAGTTGATGAATGTCACCATACAACAGGAAAATATGCTTATGTAAAGCTACTTTCTCAATACAATTTTAAATATAAACTTGGTTTAACAGCAACCTTAAGCGAAAAGGTTAGAAATGAAGTAGAAACTTTCATAAGTAGAAATATAAGAATTTGGACATGGGAAGAACTAAAAACAAGATATCCACAATATAAATTCCCCGATTGGATTGGAGAAGTTTATGATTCTGAATTAGAAGATAAAGAAATTGACTTTCTAAAAGATGTAGAAGAATTACCATTAAATCCTTTTTCGCGATCTTTTTGTTTAAGAACATTCACAAGGGATGGTGCATTAGCATTAAAAGAAACAGTGTCAAATCCAAAAACCAAACTTTCTAAAGAATTTCCAGAAAAATTGAAAAATAAATTTTCTGAATTAAGAGAACTACATAAAATTGAAATAGTTGAAAACATTTTGAATGAACATGATTTTGAAAAAGCAATAATTTTTGTAGATAGAGTTTGTGTGGCAAACAAGATATTCGAAAAATTTCAAAATTTAAATCCAGTTTTGCTTTTAGGTAGGCTGAGAATAGGATTGGAAAAACAAAAAGAAGCTCTGGAAAAGGCACAAAAACCTGAACATAAGTTAATTATTTCAACTTCTGCAGGTGAAGAAGGGGTTGATTTACCAATTGCAGATTTACTAATAATTTGGTCAAATGTTGCTTCACCTATAAGATTTATTCAAAGACATGGAAGAATTACAAGACCTTCTCAAAAATTAAAGGTTGTTATATTTGTTGCAACTCCAGGAACTGTAGAAATCAATTCTCCGGATTATGATTCTCTTGTTGATGGGCTTATTTTAGCAAAGGAAAATGGGTTAGATATTGCTGGGCTTGAAGATGAAGAACTTATAAAAATTTTAAAAACAAAAAGTTTTAGGAATAGAATTATCACGTTGTTAGAGTCACATCCACTAACACTTAATGAAATCGTAGAAAAGTTGGGATTTCAAGAAAAAGGACAAAAAAGAGTTGAAAAATGGCTTTCTTCTTGTGTAAAAGAGAAGGATGAAGAGTTTAGAGTATATTATTTTTATTATTTTCCTTATGAAGAAATAAAAAGAAGAGTAGAGGAAGGTTTAAAACAACATAAAGATTTATTATCAGATGAAGCACTTAAAAGATTTGGAATCAATTTTGAGTCTAATTTGCGTAAAGAAAATAGATTTTATTTTTCTTCTTATATGATTTATCAAATAGAATTTGAGAAAGGTTTTTCCCAATATTTTCCTTCGGTTGAAAATATCCAAATAAATATACCTTATATAAATTATAAAATAGAGGAATGTAAAGGGGTTAAAAACAGAAAATGTATTTTAAAAGGTGAATTTAAAATTGATGGACAAAAATTTGTAGGAATAATAGGGGGAGAAAAATTTGAAAAGTTTGAAAAATTTACTACAATGATAAAAGAAATTCATTCTCATATTAGGGATAAATATGTGGAAATAAATTTTTCTTCTGGAAATGAGATACCTCTAAAACGACTTTATTTTAATGGAAAATTTAATGAGAAAGCATTAGAATTAGTTTTTCGTAATGCAATTTATATCATTTTAAATATGAAAAAATTAATTGAAGAATTTTTCAAAAATTAAAAATTATCTAATCTTGTTTTGCCTATTAAATTTAGAAATTCGTTTCTTGTTCTTGGGTCTTTTCTAAAAAGCCCAAGCATTGCAGAAGTTATTAGTTTTGGTTTTATTTTTTTAACCCCTCTAATCATCATACATGTATGAATTGCTTCAATTACAACTCCAACTCCATAGGGTTTTAATTTATCCATTAAAAATTTTGCAATTTCCATTGTCATTCTTTCCTGAATTTGAAGTTTTTTTGAAAATAGGTCTACAATTCTTGCTATTTTTGACACCCCAAGAACTTTTCCTTTTGGAAGATATGCAACATGGGCAACACCAAAAAATGGAAGTAAGTGATGCTCGCATAACGAAAAGAATTCTATATCCTTTAATATAATCATTTCATCATAAGGGGCTTCAAAAATCCCATCTTTTATTATTTTTTCAGGAGAAATTTTATATCCTTCTGTAAGTTCCTTATACATTTTTATAACTCTTTCAGGTGTTTTTTTTAATCCTTCTCTTTCAGGGTCTTCACCTATATATTTGAGAATTTCATAAATGTTTTTTTCAATCTCCTTCAATTTTCCTCCATTTCAAAAATGTTTTCATCTGTTTCATATATTTTAATCCCTTTTATTTTTTTATTTTTCAATTTATTTTTTAAATAAATTAAGATGTTCTCACCTGTTGGATTTCTTTCCTTTAGAAATTTTATTTTATTCAAATTTTTATAATCTAACAATTTTTTAACATTTTCAACATCTTTTTCAATTTCTTCTCTTTTAACTAAAAATCCTGTTTGTTTATCAACTTCCCCTTTATATTTTAAAATTAAACTGTATTCATGTCCATGAAAATTTGAACATTTACCAAAAATTTTTAAATTTTTTTCTTTTTCAAAGTTTTTTTTAAAAAGTTTGTGGGAAGAATAAAAATTTATTTTTTTTGACAGTTCATTTTCATTTCCATAAAAGGAAGCCCATAAAGAATCGGATTCATATACTGTTATTTTATGAAGTTTTAAATTCTTTGGCAGTTTTTCCTTTACAATTTCATAAATGACTTTTGAAAGATTTTCAACAGTTGGCTGTATCTCTCTAAAATATTCAATCTCATTTAAATTTTTATGGTCAAATTCAGAAATTATATTATTCATTATGTTTTTTAAATCATCTATGTTTATTATCATTCCTGTATCTTTATCTATTTCTCCTTCAATTTCCACATCAACCTTATAATTGTGTCCATGAAAATTTATATTTTTTCCAAAAATTTTTTCATTTTTCTTTTTATCCCATTTTTTATTGTAAAATCTATGACAGGCAGAAAAATTGAATCTTTTAGTTAAAAAAAATCTCATTTTATTATTAATTCTTTCTTTATTTTTTTATTTCCTTTAAGGAAAAAGTATATTCCTTTTTTGAAATTTTTTAAGTCTGATTTATATTCCCTCATTCTTCCTGTTAAATCAAAAATTTTGATTTTCTCTTTTTTAAAATTATTATTTTTTGAATATTCCCTTAATTTGACCGAATATAAATCTATCTTATACCATTTTTCATTGTCAGGACCTAAAAATCCTTCATATGGCTTTTTATCAATTATAAAAATTCTATCATCAGCAATTCCTCTTGTATAAACACTTTTTAAACCATTGGATTTTGGAATTATTTTAAAGAAATAGGAGAATTCTGTATCAGGTGAAAGCCTTACATCATATTCAAAGCCACCTCTCCATTCTAAAATTTCATATCCATAAAAATCAGGATTATATATTACTTCACCTATTCCAGGTCCTGAATTTTGATATTCTGTTATGTGAAATTCGTTTGTATCAACCATTGCAAAAATACTAAATCTATAAGGTGATACAAGACCAAGATTTTTTAAATAAAGATAAATTGTTTTTTCGTTATTTATTGTATCAGGTATTTGCCATGTAATTGAAAGAGAGCATGGTCCAAGTTCATAATCAGGATAATTTATATAAATTGGATTTGTGGCAGTTTCATAATAACCTAAAAAGTTTTTTATTTCAGCCCTTATAAAATCTGTATCCTGATAACTAAAATTTTTTTCAAATTCATAAACATAATTTCCACCTAAAAGTGTTTTACTATATAAAAGTCCTTCAGAAGAATATATTCTTAATTCGTCAAAAAGGTCAGAATTTTCAACTTCAACTTTAAATTTTATATTTTTATTCCCTTGATTTATTATGATGTTTTCTCCCATTATTATATCCATTATACCATTTCCATTTGTATCTGCATAAATGTATAATCTTGAATCATCCATTTCACTGCATGCCATCACATATCCAAGCTTTGTTCTTTTTAATATTGTATCTGGATGATTTGAAGATGCATAAACTGCTGAATGTGCTTTAAGAGGACCTCCTCCTGGTTCCCATCCATGAAAATCTGAATTTCCTGTCGCTGAAATTCTTTTCTTCTCGCAAAGTAATTCATGCCACCATAAAACTGCTTCTTCATCACTTTTTATTCCATTTTTTGGAAACCATATCACATTGTTAAAGATTTCAATTGCATCTATCCCTTTGTCAAGATTTGGATAATGGTCCCATCCCATATTAAGCTCGTCATCACATGGATGATTTATTTGAACCAATGCCCCCCTATATGTGGCATCATCAATCATTTTTCTAATTGAAAGTAATTCAAAAGGTTCAGAACCTTGTGCTCCTAAGCAATTTGCATGTCCTGAATCAGATGTCCATTCTGTTGCCCTTATTGGCTCACAATTCCCTGTTGTATGAAATCCAGTGTCATTACATTGTTCAAGTGTATTATGGTCAGTAATTGCTGCAAAATGACCACCTTCTTCATTAATCATACTTAAAATTTCATGAACTGAATAATTTCCATCAGAATATGTTGTATGGATATGGAATGTTCCATAAAACCATGAAAATCTACTTCCCCATAAAGTTATTTTAAAATTCGTTTTTTTAGAAGGTTTAATAAAAATTAAATTTTTATTTCCCCTTAAAACATTTTTATTTAAATTTATTGTATGGTAAAGATTTTCATCTTCATATTTTCCATAAAAATTTCCATTTAAGAATACTTCAAATTCTTTTAAACCTTCAATGTTTAAATAGAATTCCCTTAAATAAGATGGGGCATAAAATTCAATTCTTTCATTGTTTCCATTAAAAATTATAAAATCGCTTTCAAGGGGCAACCTTAAAATTATAAAAATTAAAATTTTCATTTTACCTCCTTTTTTGTTTTTTATTATAATTATAAGATAAAAAATTTTTCAATGAAAATAGAAAGAATTTTTGGCGGTTCTGATAGGTTATTTTTAAGAATTGAAAATAAAAAAAGTTTTGTAATTATAAAAGATTTTCCAAATTCAAATGACCTTATTTCCTATATTAAAATTCAAAATTTTTTAAAGAAGAAAAAAATTGGGGTTCCTGAAATATATTATAAGGATTTAAAAAATGGTATATTGATTGTTGAAGATATTGGGAAAAATTCACTTTTTAAGGATAAAAATGAAAAAAATTATTTGAAAGTCATTGATTTTTTAATAATGATGCAAATAGAAGGGAATAAAGGTTTTATGAATTTAAAGCTCCCTTATAAAAAAATTTTTGATAAAGAAAAACTCCTTTATGAAACCAATTATTTTGAAAATTTTTATTTAAAAAAATATCTTAAAATAAATAAGGATTTAATTTCTTCCTTTAATTTTTTAGCAGAAAATATTTCAAATGTTAAATATTTTTTTATGCACAGGGATTTTCAATCAAAAAACATATTTATAAAAAATAGTGGAATAAAAATTACTGATTTTCAAAATGCTCATAAAGGTCCTTTTACCTATGATATTGCTTCTTTACTGTTTGACCCTTATGTTGACCTTGATAAGGAAACAATAAATAAACTTTCAAAATATTATTATGAAAAAATAAAAAAATTTATAAATATGGATTTTAAAGATTTTCATTTTTATTTTGAATTAACAGGAATTCAGAGGCTCTTGCAGGCACTTGCTGCCTATGTTAATCTTTCGTTTTTTAAAAATAAGAGGGAATTTAAAAAATATATACCTGTTGCTGAAAAGAAAATTAAAGGAATTTTAAAGGAAATTGAAATTAAAGAATTAAATCCCTTGAAAGAAATCTTCCTATAACTTTATAATTAAAAGATGAAAATACTATTTATTTTGTTTTTTATTTCAAAAAATGAATATGCCCTTGAATTTTTAAAATTTGGTGTTGATGCAAGAGAAATTTCCCTTTCAAATTCAGACATTGTTTTTTGTTCTCCAACTATTGCCCCTTTATATAACCCTGCATGCATAATTTCTAATAAATTTTCAATAACATTAAATAAATCATATGCTTTTAATGATATGATGGAATACAATTATGTTGGTATTTCTTTTCCAATTGCAAAAAAAATTTATTTATCTTCTGGTTTCTTAATTGCAAATGTTTATGATATTCCTCTTTATTCAAGAGGAATTGAACCAGGAGATACAAATTTTTATTCACCTGAAGGATATTTTAATTTTTTACAAAGGGCATTTTTTTTAAGTTTTTCCTTTAAAAATTTTCCAGTTGGTCTTAATTTTAAAATAATAAATCAGAAAATGCTTGAAGGTAAAGGAAAGGGAATAGGGTTTGATTTTGGATTTAAATATTCTAAATTTACAAAATTCTTAAATTTTCATACTGCTTTTGTTTTAAAAGATATAGGTGGAACAAAAGTTTCATGGGAAGGGAAAGAGGAGGGTGAAGAAGGCATGGGAATTTATTCTGGTTTTGGATTTTCAAAAAATTTTTCCTTTTTAAATATTAATATATTCTCAAGCATTTTTTATGATTATGAAATTCATACACCGATTGGAATAGAGGTCTCATTATATGAAATTTTATTTTTAAGAACTGGATTTTTATATTTTGATATTTTTTCGTTTGGAAGTGGAATTAAGTTTAAATTTTTTGAAATTGACTATGGTTTTAAAAGAAATGTTGCGGGTTCATCCCATTCAATTTCATTAACCTTTAACAAAATATGATATTTTTTATATTTTTAATATTCTGGTCAAATGAATTTATTCTTGACCAAAATCCAAATTCAAATCAATATCTTCCAAAGCCCTTTCAAAAAGGAATTTGTGAAAATGATTTCCATATAATTGTTTGTGGATATGAAAATCCTGACTTTACAAAATCAAGAAACTTTATATATTTTAAACCCTTTAATGGAAACTGGAGCGTAAAGAAAATCCCTTCAGAAGGTGATTTTTTTGATGAATATCCTGTTATCTTTTGTGATAATGATAATTTCCTTTATATATTTTATCAAAAATTAACAAGGTATAATCCCTATTCAATTTATTATCAAGTTTCCTTATATCCTGCAAATTATGAAAATTTTAAAGAGAAGCAAAGAATATATTTTGGTTCTGAAAAGATAAGTGAAATTTATTTAAATTCAATTATTGATAAAAATGGTAAAATAAACATTGTTTTTTCAAGTGATTCTTTTGGAAATTTTGATGTGTATCATGGAAGACGGATTAATCCATATTATTTTGACATTAAAAGAATAAGTTTTTATGGAGATAACCTTTTTCCTCAAATAATGGAAATAAAAGATACAATCTATATTTTTTATCTAAAAATCCTTCCCTCAAATTCCTTTATCACTTTAAATAAATTTAAGGAAAATTATAAGGAAATTGTTTTATATTCACTTGGAAATGATATTGAAAATTTCTTTGCATTACCCTATTTTTCTTCAAAAATATTTTTATTTTATAAAAATTATGAAGGTCTTTTTGGTGCAATATACGAAATAATTTCAGGGAAAATAATAAATGTGTCTCCAATTTTAAAAGAAAAAAATATTTGTGAAATAAATGCCTCGTGTGATTCAATAGGTAAGATTCATCTTTTTTTCACAAAGGGACTTGGTGAAGAAAAAGATATATTTTATACCTTTTCTTTTGGAGACCTCAACTTTTTACCTCCAGAGCAAATTACATTTTCTCCATTCCCTTCTTATTCTCCAAATTCCTTTTATTCAAAAAAAGAAAACAAAATTTATATTTTCTGGGTTGATGAAAGGGAAAAGGGGCAGGGTAGTGTGTTTTATTCTAAAATTTATTATAGATATAAAAGTATTTCAGAAGAAATTTTTTCATTAAAACCAAATTTTTTAAAATCAGAAAAATTAATAAAATTTTATAAAAATGGCGAAATTTTTGATATAACTGGAAGAAAAATTAATTTTAAAGATTTTAAAAGGGGGATAATATTTATAAGGGAAAATGATAAATTTTTAAAAATTGTTGGAATATGATTTTAGAAATAATTTTATTTTCCTATTCTCTTTTAGCAATACCAGAGGAGTTTAAGGTATTTAGCAATAATAAAGAAATAAAACCTGTTCTTTCTGGATATATAAGGAATTTAAAGGTTGGGATTTTTGACATTGATAAATTTGAAAATTTAAGAATTGAAGGTAAAAGGGGAAATGGGAAAATTAATGAAAAATTTAAAAAAATTCTTGAAAAATTAATTTTAAATAAGGAAGATATTGATAAGTTCTGTTTTGATTTTAACCATGTTTCAAACATTCAAGAACTTCCTTTTACAAGTTCTATAAAAATATATACTAAAAATGAAGGAGTTTATAGAATTTATGGGAAGATGTTAAGAAAAATTGGAATAGATATAGATACATTAAATCCAAAAAATGCCCATCTTTTTTATAAAGGAAGAGAAATTCCTTTTTATTTTTATGGTGAAGAAGATGGAATTTTTAATGATGGTGATTATATTGAATTTATAGCAGAAAGGATAAGTGGTGAAAGAACCTATTATCATCCATATACTGATTTTAATTCCTATTTTTTATATTTTGATTTAAACAGGGGATTAAGATTTATAAACAAGAATATAATTCCTTTTGATACGACAAAGATTCTTGAATATTTTTATAAAAAATTCCATTTTGAAAAGGATTCAATATTTATGGATTTTACAAGGATGAGAATGGAAAATACGGATTCTTTTGATTTATGGTATTATAAGATGATTTCTTTTGAAAAGGAAGAAACAATTTATTTTAAATTGGAAGAGCCAAAAAAAGATGATAATTTTAAGTTTAAATTTTATTTTGAGACATTAGAACCTTATGAAATAAGTTTTCCAAAACATAAAGTTTTAATAAAAATAAATGGAATTTTTGATACTTCCTTTAAATGGGAGGATAATTTTCCTTATATTGATTCATTTTTTGTTTCAGGAATTTTTTTAAAAAGTGGATACAATTTTTTAACTTTAAAAGAAGATTCCTCTTATAGCAATACAAACAGTTTGCTAAACTATTTTGAAGTTGAAGGAAATTTCTCACCATTTTTAATTAATAATTTTTATAAAATTTATCCTTTAAATGATACATTTTCAATAGTATTAAAAAATGGAAGGAAAAAAACAATTTCCCTTTATTTTTATCCTTCAATGAATTTTGGAAAGTTAAATGGAAATTTTAAGGATGGATTTTATGAATATAAGTTGACGCTTGAAAATTTTCCATCAGGATATTATTTTATAAGTGACACATTTTTAATCCCTGAAAAAATTGAAATTTATGAAAGAGAAGAAATTATAAATCCAAATTATGGTGCTGATATAATTGTTATAACTCCAAAAGAATTTTATGAAAAGGCATTGATTTATAAAAATTATAGGGAAAACGAAGGTTATACTATTAAGATTGTTAAAATTGATGATATATACAATCAATTTTCTTATGGAATAAAAAATCCAGATGCGATAAGAGAATTTTTGAAAAATGCTTTAATAAATTATAATCCTTCACCTTTTGCAGTAATTTTATTTGGTGATGCTTCTTATGACCCAAAAAATATAGAAAATAATTTAATTGATTTTATTCCAACATACCTTTATCCTGCAAAAACTCCATTTTCACCCGTATATTTTTCAAGACCTGCTTCAACAGACATTTATTATTCCCTTTTAATAGGTGATGACCCATTTCCTGATATATTAATTGGAAGGATTCCCTTTAACAATTTAAATGAATGCGATATATATTTAAACAAATTATTTGATTATGAAAAAAATCCAAATTATGGCTGGTGGAGAACATCACCATATTTTTTAACAGAAGTTCACCCCCAGGATGGATTAATTTTTTATAATGCTTGTAAAAAAATAAAAGAGGAAAATGTTCCAGATTATTTAGATTCAAGAATTGTTGCTCTTTCAACCATTCCAAATTTTAAAGGTTATACATTTCCAGAAATTTTAGAGGAGATTTCAAAAGGAAGTCCTTTAATAACATTTATAGGTCATGCATCAACAACATTTAGAACAATTTTTAGAAATAAAACCTTTAAGGCTGAAAGATGGTATGATATTTACAATTTTAAAAAATTACCTTTATTTATTGCAATGAGTTGCTGGGTAGGAGATTTTGCTGGTTTTTCTGAAGTTTATTCTCCTGAAAAGGGAAAATCCTTTCTTGAATTACCCCTTTTACTTCCTCAAAGGGGAATAATTGCTTATATGGCAGTTACTTCATCTTCACCTTCACCTGAATATTCAAATTATAAAAATATAACATATCTTTTACCAGAAGGTGTTATAAAAGGGTTTTATAAAGAAAATATTAAAAAAATTGGTGAATTGCATCTTTTTTCACGACTCCATTCCCTAATTTATAATCCAGATCTCGTTTGGGAAACAAAAAATGTTTATTATACCTTTAATTTAATAGGAGACCCATTAATAGAACTTCCTTTACCTTCTTTTGAAAATTTATATTTAAATCCCTATTCCCTTTTACCAAATGATACCCTTTTTATTATGTCTTATCCAGATATTCCTCATGGAAAAGCATTTGAGAGAATAAAAATAACAAGTGGTGATTCTGGTTTTGTGATTTATAAATTAAAAAATTACAATTCAATTCCCTTTAACGATACTTTTATAATAAATTATTCAGGATTTAATGGAAAAGGGGAAGCAAGAATTTATTTTTTTAATTCAGACTTAAAAAGAGAAGGGGCAGGTTTTTCAAATTTTTCCTTCAATGGTGCTTTTGTTCAAAATATTGAATTTATTCCTCCTTTGACTGACACCACATATCATTATGTGAAATCAATAATTAAATGCGCAAGGGGAATAGATACAATTTTCCTTTTATGGAATTATGGTGATACAATTTCAAATCCCTATTTTGTTAATCTTATAAGAAATGGTGATACATTTTTAACTTACAATCAAATAGGTCCTCTTTATCCTGGAAATAAATTCTCAATAACTTTTTATATAAAGGATACATCAAATTTCATATTTTATACCGATACTTTTAGATACAGTGTTCCAAAACTTTCTGAGCTTTTTGCTGGTAAAATAAGCATTTTGCCTTATTTAAAAGAAAATGATTTGAAATTGATTTTCCCAATTGTAAATGGAGGTGAAAGGAATGCAGAAAATTTTAAATATTGTTTAAAAATAATTAAGGGAAATGATACAATTTTTTCAAAAATTGATAGCGTAGGAGTTTTACCTTCTTCATCTGAAACAATTTTTGTAAATTTAAACAATCCTTCTTATTTTGGAAAATTAAAAATCTTTTATGATATAGATTTTGAAAATAAAATTCCTGAATCAAATGAATACAACAATTCTTCAACAGCTTACATTGAAAATCCTTATATATTTATAAATGATTCAACCGAATGGTTAAGCTTTAAAAATTTATTTTTTAAAATTAAAAGAAAGGATAAAGACATATTTGAATTTAAGATTAAGGAATTTCCAAAAATAAAGGGAATAAATTTTATTGATACACTTTCAGGAATTTTTGTTGGGAGTTTAAAGGGGGATGTTAAAATTGATTCTTTAATTTTATTTAAAATTTATTCAAATGTTGATTCCATAAATTTATTTATTTTTTCAAAAAATGATTCTTTATGGCATAAGTTAAATGGAAATTTTTCTGATTCGTTTTATATATGGAATGTAAAAGAAGGAGGAATTTTTTCTTTTGGTTATATTAAAGATAAAAAAGGACCAATTATTAAATTGTTATGGAATGGGAAGGAAATTGAAGAAAATGAAAAGATTAAAAAGGATGCATTTATTGATTTTGTTTTTTCAGATTCAACTGGAATTGACCTTGTAAATAATAAACCTCAAATTTTGGTTGATGGTTTAAACATTTTTGACAGTTTAAATTTCAATAAAGGTGTTCAAAATCCAAAGATGATTTCTTCAACTTATAGATTAAAAAATTTGAAGGAAGGACTTCATAAATTTCAGATTAAGGTTTATGATGTTCTTGGAAATTTATCTTTAAAAGAAATTTCCTTCTTTATTTTTGAACCGTTTGATATAATTTTAAAAGGTATTTATCCAAATCCAGCAAGAGAAGAAAGAATTGTTATTGCTTTTGAAAATACGAAAGAACTTGATGATATAAAAGTAAAGATTTTAACACTTTCTGGAAGAGAAATATATGAGTTTGACCCTTATATGGACCCTATAAGACCACCTTTAAAAAGAAAAGGAAAACATTGGATTGAATGGTTTTTAAATGATAAGTGGGGAAATAAGGTTTCAAATGGTGTTTATATTTTATACATTGAAGGAAAATGGGGGGATAAGGTTAAAAAAATTGTTGAAAAAATTGCAGTATTAAGATGAAAAAAAATTTTGAAGAAATTTATAAATTGATTGAAAAATTAAGAAAAGAATGCCCATGGGATAAATCACAAACACTTTCTTCAATGAAAAAAGAGATTCTTGAAGAAATTTATGAATTGTATGATGCAATAGAAAGAAAAAATAAGGAGAAAATTAAAGAAGAAATGGGAGATATTCTTTTGAGTTTGTTTTTGATGATAAAAATTGCTGATGAAAAATATTTTAAAAAGGAAGAATTAATTAAAGATTTAAAGGAAAAAATAATAAGGAAACATCCACATGTTTTTAAAGGTGAAAAATTTAAAAATAAGGATGAGTTTTTGAAATTCTGGGAAAAGGAGAAAAGAGAAAAAGAGGTTAAATTGAAAATGCCCTCTTTTCTTTTTTTTGAAAAGGTTGTAAAAAAACTTAAGAGATTGAAAAAGATAAGTTTAAAGGAAATTGTAAACGAATATGAAAAATTAATTAAAGAAAAAAGTTTTGATAAAGATTTTGTTTCAAAAAATTTGTTTTATTCATCGTTAATTTTGATATTAAAAAATAAATCCCCTGAAAAAATTTTAAGGAATGAAATAATTAATTGGCAGAAAAAATTTTACTCTGAATAAATCTATTCATTTTTAAAAAGAGTATTAAAAAAAGGATAATGCTTGAAATTAAAAAGGATATTTCAAAAATTTTAATTCCTGAGAGTGGTATAATTAAAAAGAAAATTAAAAGTAAAAGGAGGAAAAAAATAGACGAAAAAAATATGTATTTTATTTCTTTGATAGCAAAAAATGCTCTTGAAAGAAGCCTTATTATAAGATAAATTGATACTATTATTGAAATTAAAAAGAAATCTAACTTTTTAAATTTGAATCCTTTTCCGAAAAAGAATTGCCATAAAGATGGTAAGAAGGTAATTGAAGAAATTAGTAAAATTAAAAGTGTAGTAATTATAAGGATTGTAACTATTTTTAAATATTTGTAAAATTTTTGTTTTTTGTTTTCTGATAAGGCATAACTTAAATTTGGAAGTAAGGGTATGAATATTCCTGTATAAATGGTTTTAATGCCAAGGAAAAATGTTAATATTGCACTTAAAATTCCAATTTCTGAATAAGGTATATTTTTTATTTTCATAAGTATTATTCCAATATAAAAATAACTTTCAAGAATTGAATTTACAGTTGACATCATTAAAGGAATTTTTGGAAAAATTAAACTTTTAAAATTGGTTGAAAAATAAAAATTTGAAATTTTTTTCAAAAAATAGATTGTGATTGGAAATGTTAAAAATGTTGATATTAAATAGGAAATTTGAAAATGAATCAATTCTCCCTTTTTTAAATAAAATATTATTCCAAAAACTATTAAGGTAATTCCAAAGGATATGTTTGAGAAAGCAACATAAGTTATTTTTAAGAATCCAAGAAGAAGACCCCTTAAAAAAATTGTTGAGAACATAAAAAGGAAACAAAGGGAAAATATAAAAAAGTTTAATGTTTTTCCTTCAAAAAATTTTTTTATTAAAAATGGAGAAAATATCCATAAAAGAACATAAAAAAAAATTGAATAAAAGGAAAAGGAAAAAAAATATTTTTTTAAAAATTCTTCCTTAATTTCCTTTTTTTGGATTTCTGGTAAATAAGAGGCAGAAAAATCTCTAAAGCCAGAAGATAAAAAATCAGCAAGAAAGAAAAAAAGGGAATAAAATAAAGAAAGTTTTCCAAATTCTTCCTTACCAATACTTCTTGCTGATAGAATTTGAAACAAAAAAAGAGAAATTCCGTTGAAGGCAAGCGCAAAAATCATATAAATTGAACCTTTTAAAAGACCTTCTCTTTTTTGTTGCATTAAAATATTTTTTGTCCTCTTCCAACTATTTCATTGAAGGCTTCTTCAAAAAAATTTGTTTTTTTCCTTATTTCTTCTGGAATTTTTTCACAATAATATTCCCATGATTTCTTTATTTCCTCTTTTAAAATTTCCTTTAAATTTCCTTCCCTTAATCCCTTTTCCCATTTTTCTTTATAATAGTTTGTTATATCCTTTGCAAGAATTCTTGCCAATCTTTTTGCTTTTTCATATAGTTTTTTCTCTTCTTCTGTTAAAGGTGGAGTATATTTTTTTTCTTCTAATTTTTCTTCTTTTTTTTCTAAAACAATTTCAAAAATATTTCCGCATTTTTTACATCTTGCCTTTAAATTTGGTTTTAACTTTTCTTCTGGAAGTTTATATTTTGTTTTGCAGAAGGGGCACTCTATTATTACATAATTTTCCACAACTTATTCCTTTTTTTCTTCTTTATCTTCAGAAGTTTCTCTCATTGCCTTTTTAAATTCCTTAAAGGCTTGTCCCATACTTCTTGCAAGTTCTGGTAATTTTTTTGCCCCAAACAAAATTAGGACTATAAGAAATATTAATAGAATTTCTTGAAAACCAAGATTCATTTCACCTCCTATTCTGCAATTGCAAGTTCTTCCTCCTCTTCGCTTATTACTTGCAATTTCTGGAACTCTCTAAATCCTGTTCCAGCAGGAATTAAACTTCCAACAATTACATTTTCTTTTAATCCTTTTAAGTAATCCTTTTTACCATAAATAGCAGCCTCTGCAAGAACCTTTGTTGTTTCCTGGAAAGAGGCTGCTGAAATAAAGCTTTCACTTGCGAGTGCAGCCCTTGTTATTCCTAAAAGTATTGGAGAATATGTTGCTGGCTTTCCTCCTCTTTCAAGAATACTTGCGTTTTCTTCAAGAACAATTATTCTATCAACAAATTGTCCTCTGACAAACTTTGTATCTCCTGGATCTTCAACTTTTACCTTTCTCATCATCTGTCTAACAATAACCTCAATATGTTTATCAGCAATTTTTACTCCTGAAAGCCTGTATATCTGCTGTATCTGATCCATAAGGAATTCTTGAACTGCCTGAACTCCTTTTACTCTAAGAACATCATGAGGATCTATTTGTCCTATCGTAAGTGGGTCTCCTGCTTTTACCCTTTCACCATCTTCAACAAGAAGATATTTGCCGTATGGTATTGTATATTCAACTTTTGTTCCAACATCAGAAATTATTTCAACTTTTCTGTATCCTCTTTCAGGTTTGCCTATTTTAACAATTCCATCTATTTCTGCTATTTGTGCCTTATCTTTTGGAACCCTTGCTTCAAATAATTCTGTAACCCTTGGAAGTCCACCTGTAATATCTCTTGTTTTTCCTGCCTCTCTTGGAAGTTTAGCAACAACATCTCCTGCCTTTATTTTAATTCCTTCTTCTACAAGTAAGTGTGCATCCTTTGGAAGTGATATTTCTTCAAGTATTTTCCCTTTTTCATCTAAAATTAAAATTGATGGGTGTTTTTTCTTTGATTTATCTTCTATAATTATTTTTTCAATTCTTCCACCTTCCTGAATTGATTCATAAAATGTTATTCCTTCTTCTATATCTTTAAATTTAACAGTTCCACTTTTACTTGCAAGTATTGGAATGTTATATGGTTCCCATTTACATATTATTTCTCCTTTTCTCACTTCATCTCCATCCTTTACAAATATTCTTGCACCTTGAGGTATATAATAATTTCTAACCATTTTCTTTTCTTCCAAGCTCACAATTTTTATGAGTCCTTTCTTTGTTATAGCAACTTTTTGTCCTTCAGAATTTTCTGCAACTCCAAGATTAATATATTCTATCTTTCCATCAAAAGGTGCTTCATGTGTAGATTCTTCCATAATTCTTGCAGCAGCACCACCTATATGAAATGTTCTCAATGTAAGCTGTGTTCCTGGTTCCCCTATTGATTGTGCTGCAACAATTCCAACCGGTTCTCCTATTTCAACTACTCTACCAGTTGCTAAATTTCTTCCATAACATTTTACACATATTCCCTGTGTAGATTCACATGTTAAAACAGACCTTATTTTTACCTTTTCTATTCCAAGATTTTCTATTTCATGTGCAGCTTCTTCCTTTATTTCCTCTCCTGCTTTTACTATTATTTCACCGGTTATAGGATTTCTTATGTCCTCAGCAGCAAACCTTCCTACAATTCTTTCAGAAAGTGGCTCAATAATTGCTTCTCCTTCTTTTAATGCTGTTATTTCTCTCCCAAGGATTGTTCCACAATCTTCCTCAGTTATCACAATACCCTGGGCTACATCAACAAGTTTTCTTGTCAAATAACCTGCGTCTGCTGTTTTAAGAGCTGTATCAATTAATCCTTTTCTTGCTCCATGAGTTGAGATGAAGTATTCAAGAACACTCATTCCTTCTTTTAAATTTGATTTAACAGGTGTTTCTATAAATTCACCAGCAAGTCCAATAGTCCTTTTAGGTCTTGCCATTAAACCTCTCATTGCTGCAAGTTGTTTTATTTGGTCAACACTTCCTCTTGCTCCTGAATCCATCATCATAAAGATTGAATTAAATCCATCCCTATCTTTTTTCATTCTTTCAACCATAAGGTCTGTAATTTTGTCTGTTACTTCTGTCCATATATCAAGTATCATATTGTATCTTTCTCCTCTTGATATCTTTCCTTTAAGGAATTCATTTTCCACTTTTTCTATTTCCTTTTCTGCTTTTTCCAATATCTTTTCTTTTTCAGGTGGGATTAAAAGTTCATCAATTCCAAATGTTATCCCTGCCTTTGTTGCCCATTTAAATCCAAGATCTTTTATGTCATCAAGAAATTTCTCTGTTACAAGAGAACCAAATCTTTTATAACATTCATAAATAAGGTTATTCAATTTTTTCTTATTTATTTCTTCGTTTATAAATCTTAATGGAAGAGGAACAATGTTATTAAATATGATTCTTCCGACAGATGTTTCAATTATTTTATCTTTTATATTTATTTTTATTTTTGCATGAAGAGAAACAGTTCCATTTTCAAATGCTAAAATTGCTTCTTCTGGTGAAGAGAAATATTTTCCTTCTCCCTTATCTTTTTCTTTAATTTTTGTTAAATAATTTATCCCTATTACCATATCCTGAGTTGGAGCAATTATGGGTGCTCCATGTGCAGGTGATAAAATATTATGTCTTGGAAGCATAAGGAAAAGGGATTCAAGTTTTGCTTCCATTGAAATTGGTATGTAAACTCCCATCTGATCTCCATCAAAGTCAGCATTAAAAGGTGGACATACAAGTGGATGAATTTGGATTGCTTTCCCTTCTATAAGTTTAGGTAAAAAGGCTTCTATTGAAATTCTATGAAGGGTTGGTGCTCTATTTAAAAGCACAGGGTAATCTTTTGTTATATCTTCAAGAAGTTCCCATACTTCCTTTGGTTTTTCTCTTAATAATTTTCTTGCACTTCTTATTGATTCCGCAAGTCCTGCCTTTTCCATTCTTCTTTCTGCAAAAGGTTTAAATAATTCAAGTGCCATTTCCTTTGGAAGTCCAACTTCATATAGTTTTAATTCAGGTCCAACAACTATTACTGACCTTCCTGAATAATCAACTCTTTTTCCAAGTAAGTTTCTTCTAAATCTTCCTTTTTTACCTCTTAAAATGTCTGAAAGTGATTTTAAAGGTTGTCCACCTCTTCCCATTATTGGTTTTGACCTTCTTGCATTATCAAGTAAAGCGTCAACTGCTTCTTGAAGCATTCTTTTTTCATTTTTTAGAATTATTTCGGGTGCTCCAAGTGCTATCATATTTTTCAATCTATTATTTCTTGTAATTACTCTTCTGTAAAGGTCGTTTAAATCACTTGTTGCATATCTTCCACCTTCAAGTGGAACAAGTGGTCTTAAATCAGGTGGTATTACAGGAATAACCTCAAGTATCATCCATTCTGGTTTATTACCTGATGTTAAGAATGCTTCAACTATTTGATGTCTTTTTAAAAGTTTTCCCATTTTTTCCTGAACAGTTTCAAGATGGATTTTTGACCTTATCTCTGCTGATAATTCTTCAAGATCAAGTCGCTGTAGCAATTTCTTAATAGCAGGTGCTCCCATCTCTGCTAAAAATTCATCCTTTAATTCTTCTTTAAGTTTTGAATATTGAGATTCAGTAAGGGGGACCCCTGGTTCAAGTTTTATGATTTCCTGTTTATCTTTATATTTAAGCACATAATCCTTTCCTTTTAATTTAGAATCTATTTCAGTAATTACATACATGTCATAATAAAGGATTCTTTCTAAATCAGCACTTTGAATATCAAGAAGAAGTCCTATTATACTTGGTGTAATTTTATAATACCATATATGAGCAACAGGGACAGCAAGATTTATATGCCCCATCCTTTCTCTTCTTACAGAAGATGTCGTTATCTCAACCTGACATTTATCACATATCTGCCCTTTATATCTTCTTCCTTTATATTTACCACATGAACACTCATAATCTTTTACAGGTCCAAAAATTCTTTCACAAAAAAGTCCGTCTCTTTCTGGTTTTTGTGTTCTATAATTTATTGTCTCTGCTGATTTGACTTCACCATAAGACCAACTCCTTATTTTTTCTGGTGAAGCCAATTTTATTGTTATTGCTTTTAAATCTGTTGGTCTTATTTCCATAAAACCTCCTTAAAATTATATTGTTTCAATTTCAATATCAAGGCAGAGCCCTCTTAATTCATTTAAAAGAACATCAAAAGATACAGGTAAAGAGGGCTCTGGTGGCTCTTCTCCTCTTATTATTGCCTGATACAACCTATTTCTTCCTCTAACATCATCTGATTTTACTGTTAACATTTCCTGCAATGTATAAGCAGCTCCGTAACCTTCAAGTGCCCATACTTCCATTTCTCCAAATCTTTGTCCTCCAAATCTTGCTTTTCCACCAAGTGGTTGTTGGGTAATAAGTGAATAAGGACCAACAGCCCTTGCATGGATTTTATCTTCAACCATATGAACCAATTTCATCATGTATATATAACCAACCGTTGCTTCATTATCTAAGTATTCTCCTGTTCTCCCATCCCTTAATCTTACTCTTCCATTCAATGGAAGTCCTGCTTCCTTCAATTCCTTTTGAATTTGTTCAAGTGTAAATCCTTCAAATACAGGGCAGGCATAATATCTTCCAAGTTTTTTGCCTGCCCATCCAAGAAGTGTTTCAAGAATCTGCCCTATATTCATTCTTGAAGGAACACCAAGAGGATTTAATACAATATCAACAGGTGTTCCATCATCAAGAAAAGGCATATCCTCTAAGGGCGCAATTTTTGCTATTACTCCTTTATTACCATGCCTTCCTGCAAGTTTATCTCCGACTTCTATTTTTCTCTTTTGAGCAATATAAACTTTTATTAACATAATAACTCCATGAGGCAATTCATCCCCAAGTTCTATTTCCTTTCTTTTAGTTTTCAATTCATTCAAAAGTTTTTCTCTTTTTTCTCTTGCTTCTTCAAGGTATTTTCTTAAAATCTCTTCGGTTTTTTTGTCTTCTATAAATCCTTCTGGAAGTTCCATAGAAATTAAATCCTTTTCAAAAAATTCTTCACTAAATTTGCTTCCTTTTTTAATCATTATTTTTCCCTTTTGACTTTTAATACTTTTTTCTGCTTTTTTCCCGAGGAGCTTTTCCTTAAATACAGATTTTATACTCTTTTCTATTTCTTTTAGTTCATATTCAATTCTATTTTCAAGTTGCATTATTCTTTTCCTAATTATCTTTTTTGCTAATGGAATTGTATCAACATTTTTAGTAAGGATTTCAACATCAACAACTATTCCACTCACACCGGGTGGGACCCTTAATGAAGTATCTTTTACATCCTTTGCCTTTTCAGCAAATATTGCTTTTAATAGCCTTTCTTCAGGAGTTAATTCTCTTTCTCCTCTTGGAGTAATTTTTCCGACAAGGATATCATCAGGATTAACTTCTGCTCCAATTCTAATAATTCCATCCTCATCAAGATGTTTAACCATATCCTCAGGCACATTGGGAATGTCCCTTGTTATTTCCTCAGGTCCTAATTTTGTTTCTCTGACGGAGACTTCAAGTTCTTTTATATGAATTGATGTGAAAACATCATCCTTTACAAGTCTTTCACTTATCACAATTGCATCTTCAAAATTATATCCATACCAGGGAATAAAAGCAACGAGTAGATTTTTTCCAAGTGAAAGTTCTCCTTCATTTGTTGATAAATTATCTGCTATTACATCTCCTTTTTTAACTTTATCACCAGGCTTTACAATTGGAAATTGATGTAAAATTGTTTCTTGATTTGTTTTTTTAAATTTTATTAATTTATATTCATCAAGGTCTTCACCTATTAATTTTTTTTCAGCCTCATCAGGTTTTATTACAATTTTTTCAGCATCCACTTCAATTACGGTTCCACTTCTTTTTGCGACTACTACCGTTCCTGTATCCACTGCTACTTTCTTTTCCATACCTGTTCCTACAATCGGTGCTTCAGGAACTAAAAGAGGAACTGCCTGCCTTTGCATGTTTGAACCCATAAGTGCTCTGTTTGCATCATCATGTTCTAAAAATGGTATTAATGAGGTTGAAGGAGAGACAATTTGTCTTGGTGAAACATCAATATATTCTATTTCCTCTTTTCTAACAACAGGATATGTTCCCTTATATCTAACAGAAACAAAATTTGGAATTATATTACCTTCTTCATCACATGGGGTATCAGCAGGTGCTATTTTAAATTCATCTTCCTGAACGGGTGTCAAATATTCTACTTTGTTTGTAACTTTACCATTTATTACTTTTCTAAAAGGTGTTATTATAAATCCCATATTATCTATCTGGGCATAAGTTGTTAAACTTGTAATAAGACCTATGTTTTGTCCTTCAGGTGTTTCTATTGGACATAACCTTCCATAATGGGAAGGATGAACATCTCTTACTTCAAAACCTGCTGTTTCTTTTGTAAGCCCACCAGGACCCATTGCTGACAATCTTCTTTTGTGAGTAAGTTCTGAAAGAGGATTTGTCTGTTCAAGAAACTGGGATAACCTATTTACTGTGAAAAAGGATAGTATTGTTGAAGAAATAACTTTTGGATTAACAAGATGATGAGGCAAAAGTTTCTCTTCTCTTTCTAAAAGCATTTTTTCTTTTATGTTTTTTGAAAGTCTTGTTAATGCCAATTTAAATTGTGCTCCAAGAAGTTCTCCAACCCTTCTAACTCTTCTATTTCCAAGATGGTCTATATCATCTAATGTTTCTTCTCCAAGATAAAGTTTCAAAGTTCTCCTTATTATTTCTTCAATATCCCTTAAAGTTAGTTCTTTTTTGTCTACTGGAATATCAAGTCCCAATCTTGCATTTAATTTATATCTACCTACTTCACCCATTTCCATTTTTGTTTTTGAAAAAAGAACCTCATTAATATAAAATCTTGCCTCTTCTTCTGATTTTGGAGGAATAAACCTTATTATCCTATATATTGAAGCAAGAGCATCTGATTCTGTTTTCATCCTATCATGTCTTATTGTTGTTAAAATTACATCAATTCCGGGTGTATCAATTCCATAAACTTCAATTTCTTTTATTTTATTTTCTTTAAGCTTTTCTATTGCATCTTCATCTAAAAGAACACCTGTATCAATTATTTCTTCTCCTGTTTCTGGAATAATTGCCTCAGAAGCAGTATAATAAACATCTGGTTCAATTTCAGAGACCTTAACTTTAATTGGTTTACCGAAGAAAAATCTCAATATATCTTTGTTTGTTCTATATCCTAAAACCCTTAATAATCTTGAGACAGGGAACCTTCTTCTTTTTAAAAATGTGACTCCAAATATTTTTTGAGCATCTATTGAAAATTCAACCCAGGGTCCCCTATAAGGAACTAAAAGTGAAACATATCTGGTTGTATCACCCTTTTCTTCAATATCAAAATAAATACCAGGAGAGCGATGCAATTGATTCACTATTACTCTTTCTACTCCATTTACTATAAATGTTCCCCTTTCTGTCATAAAAGGAAGGTCACAAAGATATACTTCTTCTTCAATAGGGGTTCCAACTTTCTCTCCTGTATCAGGGTTTTTCTCAATTAACCTTAGTGTAACAAATATAGGCACTGAATAGTTTAGATTTTTCCTTTGACAGGTTTCAGGGTCATATTTTGGTTCGCCAACTCTATAAGTTATATATTCAAGAACAAATCTTTTATGGATATCTTCAACAGGAAATGTTTCTTTTAAAAGAGCATGGAGCCCTTCATTTTCTAATTCTTTCCCCTCCTTTAATCTATCAAGCTGTAAGAAATCTCTAAATGATTGGAGCTGCACCTGTAAAAGGTTTGGCATTTCTACTAATTCTTTTTTATAACCTATTCTTTTAATAGGCATAATTTACCTCCTCTATATTTTTGGATTTTAAATTATTTATATTTTCAACACCTTTATTTAATTTCTACTTTTGCGCCAAGTGCTTCAAGAGCTTGTTTAATTTTTTGTGCCTCTTCTTTTGAGACACCATGTTTAATCACTTGAGGAGTTGAACCAATTAAATCTTTTGCTTCTTTTAATCCAAGTCCTGTAATTGTTCTAATTTCTTTTAAAACAGGTATTTTCTTTTCACCCGCATCTACAAGTATAACATCAAATTCTGTTTTTTCTTCAACTTCTGCTGGTGCACCTCCTCCTCCAGCACTAACAGCACTAACTACTGGAATCTGTGCTGATACTCCAAACCTTTCTTCAAGTTTTTTTACAAGTTCTGCAAGTTCTATCACGGTGAGGGATTCAATTCCCTCTATAATTGTATCTATTTTACTTTTTTCTGCCATTTTTAATCCTCCTTTTATAAATTTTTATTTTTTTCTATGTTTTTTAAAACAATTAAAAGTTTTAATAAAATACCCTTTAATCTCATTACCATATTTAAAATTGGTGAATTCAAAAGAATAACGGTCTTTGTTCTTAACTCTTTCAAAGGTGGCAACTTCGCTATATTTATAATTTCTCCTTTCCGATAGATTCCAATTCCTATTATCATTCCCTCTTTTAATTCTCCTTTTTTAATTTCTCTTATATATTCATACGCTTCTTTAAGGGGTTCAACAGGGTCTTCATAAGCCAAAATAACTGCATTTTGTCCCCTTAAAAATTCTTCTGGAAAACTTATTCCACTTTCCTTTAAAGCAATCTTAAAAATTCTATTATTTACCACTTTTAAAATTCCCTTTTTTTTCTTAATTTTCCTTCTCAATTCAGTAATTTCAGGAACATTAAGTCCTGAGAAATCCATTAAATATAATGCCTTTATTCCTTTTAAAATTTCTTTAATTTCTGAGACTTTTTTAACTTTTAAAAGAGAAGGCATTACTTTCTCCTTTCCCTTAATTTTTCAAAAACATCATTTATATCAATCTTTATTCCTGGTCCCATTGTTGCAGAAATTACTATTTTTTGGATATAGGTTCCTTTAAAAGATGCAGGTCTTGCATTTTGAACTTCCTCAATCAATGTTAAGAAATTTTCAATAAGATGTTCATCAGGGAAAGAAACCTTTCCTATTCCAACATGTAAATTACCTGTTTTATCAACACGAAATTCTATTCTTCCTTTTTTAAGTTCACTTACAACTCTTCCTACTTCTTTTGTAACTGTTCCTGTTTTTGGTGAAGGCATAAGCCCTCTTGGTCCAAGAATTTTACCAAGTTTTGAAACCTCTGGCATTGTTTCAGGAGTAGCAACAACATAATCAAAATCAGTCCATCCTGATTTTATCTTTTCTATTAAATCCATAAATCCAACATAATCAGCTCCTGCTTCCTTTGCCTCTTTTTCTTCATCCCCTCTTGTAAATACCAAAACCCTTACCTTTTTCCCTGTTCCATAAGGCAAAATTGCAGTTCCTCTTACCATTTGGTCTGCTTTTCTTGGATCAACACCAAGTTTTATACTTACCAAAACTGTTTCATCAAATTTTGCAGTTGCTGTTTCCTTTACAAGTTTTATTGCCTCTTCCAATTTATAAAATTTATTTTTATCAACCTTTTCAAGCAAGCTCAAATATCTTTTTGAATGTTTCCCCATTTATTCCTCCACTTCTATTCCCATACTTCTTGCAGTTCCTTCAATTATTTTTATTGCTGCTTCAAGTGATTCAGTATTTAAATCAGGCATTTTAAGTTTTGCAATTTCTTCTATATCCTTTTTTGTAACTTTTCCAACTTTCACTCTATTTGGCTCACCAGAGCCCTTTGCAAGTCCTGCTTTTTTCTTAAGTAAAACAGATGCAGGGGGTGTTTTCAATACAAATGTAAAACTCCTATCTTTATATATTGTAATCACAACAGGAATTATCATTCCTGCTTGACTTTTTGTTGCATCATTAAATGCCTTACAAAATTCCATTATATTAACACCATGCTGACCAAGTGCAGGTCCAATAGGGGGAGCAGGTGTTGCTCCACCTGCTGGTATTTGAAGTTTTACCTGTGCAACAACTTCTTTTGCTTTCATTTTAATAAATCCTTTGAACTTGTGTAAAATCAAGGACAACAGGTGTTGTCCTTCCAAATATTGTTACACGAACCTTTAATTTTCCCCTATCAGGATAAACCTCTTCAACAATACCTGTAAATTCTGAAAAAGGACCATCAATTATTCTTACACTTTCACCTTCAATAAATGGCGTTTCTGCCTTTTTCTTTTCCTTTTCTTTTTCAATCCTTTCCAAAATACTTTTAATTTCATTTTCTGAAAGTGTTATTATCTCTTTTTCTTCTAAAGAACTTCCTTTTATAAGTGGTCTTAATGCTCCATATGACCTAAAAATTTCCATAATTTCTGCATCAGGAACCATTTCAACAAGTATATAACCCCTAAAAAATGGTTTTTCCTTTATTACCCTTTGTTTTTTTCTAATACTTACAACTGTTTCTGTTGGAATTAATATTCTTCCAACCTTATCTTCTAATTTTCTTTCTTTAATAATTGTTTCCATTATTTTTTTTACTTTCCTTTCCTTACCGGAAAGTGTCCAGAAAACAATCCATTTTTTTTCTTTTTTTTCTTCTTCCACTTTCATCTCAAAAAAATCCCAATTATTCTTGCAATTACAAAATCTAAAATTCCAATAAGAAATGCAACAATTAATGAGAATATAATAACTGCAATTGTTGAGCCCAATGTAATATCTTTTGTTGGCCAGCTTGTCCTTTCCACTTCCACTTTTACTTCATCAAAAAAACTTTTAAAAGAATTTATTATTTTATTCATTTTGTTTCCTTATGTAAAGTATGCTTTTTACACCATTTACAATATTTTTTTAAGCTAATTTTTATACTCTTTTTCTCCTTTGATTTTGTTGTAGTATAATTTCTCCTTTTACAAACCTCACATTGTAAATGAACAACTTCTCTCATTTTGGTACAAATCAGGCCTGGAGGGATTTGAACCCCCAACCATCGGATTTGGAATCCGACGCTCTACCTGGTTGAGCTACAGGCCTAATTTTAATCTCAATTTTAAGTTTTATATTTTAAGGGTTAAAATATGTTTAAGTCAAGTATAAAATAATTTAAACGGAGGGGGTGGGATTTGAACCCACGATTCCCTTTTTTAAAAGGGAATATCCCGTTTCGAGCGGGACCCCTTAAACCTTGCTCGGGCACCCCTCCAAGACTTAAATTATATTTTAATCATTCTAAATTTTTCAATTTCCTTTTCATTTAAATAAATTTTTAAAAAATATATACCTTTTTTAAGTTTTTCAAATTTTTTATCCTTTATCTCAATGTAATTGTTAAAATCAAAAATCTTTGAAAATATTTCATTTCCAACAATATCATAAAGAATTATTTTTATTTTTCCTTCATAATATTCTGAAAATATTAACGAAATTTTATTTTTAATAAAAGGAAAAGATTTAACAATTATTTTTTGTCTTAAAATAATTTCTTTTGAACTTACAGGAGTGCATACATCAAATGTTTGAACTGGTGGTGAAGAAACTTCAATTGGAGGAGAATTAGAAATAATTGAAGGGGAAGTTATAACAGGTAAAAGATATGAATAAGAAAAATCTGCAAATGTAACGGTTGGATAAAAAGAATACCATGGGCAATCAGGACTCATTTGATTGTCGTGTGTTTTTATAATTAAAAAATCTGAACCACCTGCGCCAAATGAATTTGTATATCCTGCAACTATGTATCCACCATCAGAAGTTTGTTGAACAGAATTACCTGCATCAATATTTCCTCCACCAAAAATCCTTGCCCATTGGGGAATTCCATTATTTAACAATTTTATAACTAAAACACTTCCACTTGGACCAAATGATTGTGTATAACCTGTTAATATATATCCACCATCAGTTGTTTGCTTAATAGAATTAGATGCATCATAAGTAATTCCACCATATTCCCTTCCCCATTCAATATTTAAATTTGAAGACAATTTTAAAACTAAACAATCTTTTTCACCTGCACCAAGTGGCCATGTATATCCTGAAATTATATAGCCATCATTTGTTTTTTGAATAAAAGTCGCAATTTCATCTGTTCCTCCACCAAAAAATGATTTTATAGTTTCTATGTTACCATTAGAACTTAATTTTATAATTAAAACATCAAAATCACTTGGACCCCATGAAGTTGTGCTTCCTGCAAGTATATATCCACCATCATCTGTTAAATCAATGGAATAAAGTTCCTCACTTCTTTCTTCTCCAAATGTCTTTGCCCATTCAATCTCTCCATTATAAGATAGTTTTATAATTAAAAAATC
>Ga0272445_1000559_pt1 | contig 34211 bp, 28 predicted proteins | sample YNPCB0031_FD_194404 | JGI IMG/M metagenome (GOLD analysis project Ga0272445, IMG submission 194404) | Hot spring sediment microbial communities from Yellowstone National Park, WY, United States - YNP-CB-003-1 | ecosystem: Environmental > Aquatic > Thermal springs > Hot (42-90C) > Sediment... | reverse complement strand
TTAAAAATGCTTTGGCAATAATCGGAGGAATAATTGTAATATATAATTTTACAAAACATTCAGCCATTTCCACTTCACCAGCTTTTAAAGCAGGAATAAAATGGCAAAACTCATATTTGTTTAAAATCCTCAATTGAAAACGATTATAATTAAACATTATATTTTTTATCATAATTTAGTTACCATAACCAAATATTTATATCTTAATTATAATACTTCATACCATAAAAAACAAATTAGAAGAAAAAATTAAACTTTTATAAATTTAGCATATTTTATCCCTTTTGTTGCAATTATTTCTTCTGACATTTTCCTTATATGATTTGGCTTACCTTTTAATACAGAAATTTCAAGACAATTTTTTTCATCAATATGAATGTGAAAGGTTGAAATTATTTTTTCATAATTTTTATGACCCTTTTCAAGTAATTTTTTAGAAATTTCTCTTTTTTCATGTTCATAAACTATTATTAAAACGCCATAAACTTCTTTTTTTCCCTTTTCCCATTTTCTTTCCATTATCCATCCTGTTAAAAGTTCTTCAATTAAATGGGAACGAGATTTATATCCATATTTTTTTAAAAAAATTTTTAATTCGTGAAGCAAATCACCATTTATTGAAACACCAAATCTTTTTTTCATTGAATTTTTTATTTTTGAGGATTTATATTTAATATTTCAATTATGAGTAGATTTCTTTTTTTAATAACAATTATAATTTTTCTCGCTGGATTTTTTATTTATGGAAATTTTTTATCCAAAATACTTGGAATTGATAAAAATAGAAAAACACCTTCAATTTACAAATTTGATGGGATTGATTATGTCCCTGCAAAAAATCCAATTGTTTTATTTGGGCATCATTTTTCGTCAATTGCAGGTGCAGGTCCTATTATAGGTCCAATTTTTGCACTTATTTTTTGGGGATGGGTTCCTGCTTTACTCTGGATTTTAATAGGTTCAATTTTTTTAGGAGGAGTTTCAGATTTTGTTTCAATGTTTATTTCTGTAAGGGAAGATGGAAAAAGTATAGGTGATATATCAAGGAAATATATTTCAAGACGAACTGGTTTTTCATTCCTTTTATTTTTATGTTTTTCACTTTTAATAGTAATTGCAGTATTTTCATCTTTATGTGCCCAAACATTTATTTCCATGCCTGAAATCGTTATACCTTCAATTGGTCTTATATTTGTAGCAATCTTTATTGGTATTTTAATTTATAAAACAAATATCCCTGTTTTTTTATCAACAATTATAGGAATAACTCTTATTTTTGTTTTAATTCTTTTAGGAAATAAATTTCCTTTAAAATTAACTTTAAAAAATGCCTTTTTAATATGGATGATAATACTTTTAGCATATTCTTATTTTGCCTCTTCGTTACCAGTAAACATACTTTTACAACCAAGAGATTATCTTTCAAGTTTCTTACTTTTCTTTGGAATAATTGTTTTAGTTATTGGCATATTTTTAAAACCTGCTTCCATGAATAAAATAAATTTATTTAATTTTTCGTCAAAAATAGGACCTTTATTTCCTCTTATGTTTATAACTGTTGCATGCGGGGCAATTTCTGGATTTCATTCAGTTGTTGCAACAGGAACATCTTCAAAACAGGTGGCGAATGAAAAAGATATAAAATTTATAGGATATGGAGCAATGCTATTAGAAGGAATTCTTGCAGCATCAGTGGTTTTTATAGTCACCTTCGCTCTTAAAGAAATACCTGAAGGTAAAAATCCACTTGAAATCTTCTCTTTCTCTTTTTCAAAAACTGTATTTTTTTTAGGAAAATATTCTCCTTATATTGCACTTTTGATTTTAAATTCTTTTATTTTAACAACGCTTGATACTGCCACAAGAATAACAAGACTCTTAATTCAAGAAATAACAAAGATAAAAAGCAAGCATCTTGCAACATCAATTGTTATATTAATAGGGGGTTATCTTGCATTATCAGGAAAATATGAAATACTATGGCCTATATTTGGTGCATCAAATCAACTTGTAGCAGGAATTTCTCTTTTAACATGTAGTGCATGGCTTATTTATAAAAAGAAAAATTATTTGATAACTTTTATACCAGGATTAATAATGTTTTTAATAACAATTAGTGCTCTTATAATTAAAATGCCAGAACTTTTAAAAATAAAAAATTATGTTTTGTTTTTAATTGATTTAATTCTTACAATTGTTGGAATTTTTATAATGGGAGAATTTTTTATAAAAAAATTAAAAAGGGAGGGAGGATGAAATTAATGATTATATTTTGTTTGATTTTAAATTTTAATTTAAAGGAGAAAAAAAAGAAAATTATTGAAATTTCAAAAAAAGAAGGAATAAAGGAATGGGTTGAATTTATATTGAAATATTCAACTGATTTTGACATTTTTAATTATAGTTATGAAAATTTTATTTTAAATTTAAAGGGAATAAAGGAAAATCTTGAAAGGGTTAAATGGAAGGATAAAATAAACAATTATCTTCTTTATCATTATATTTTACCGCAAAGAATAACACAGGAACCACTTGATAACTTCACATGGATTTATAAGGATACCCTTTATGAAATTGTTAAAAATGTAAAAGATATAAAGGAAGCAATTTTAAAAATAAATGAATGGTGTTTTACAAAAATGGAATATAAACCAACAGAAAGATGGGATCAAAATGCAATATCTACTATTAAAAGGGGATTTGGAAGATGTGAAGAGATGACAATTTTATTTATGAAGGCATTGAGAACAGTTTGTATTCCTGTAAGAGAAGTTTATACTCCTTGGTGGCCATTTACAGAAAGCAATCATGCGTGGTGTGAAGTATGGGGAGGTGATAAATGGTATTTTCTCGGGGGAGCAGAACCAACTGATTTAAACTTTGCATGGTTTAGAAATCCATCAAAAAGGGCAGGAATTGTTTTATCGCCTGTTTTTGGAGAAATTGAAAAAGAAGAAATAATACATAAAAAAGGGGAAAAATACACAATTTTAAATGTCACAGAAAATTATACACAAACTTTTAAAGTTCATGTTAAAACTATTAAGAATTCAATAGTTTCCTTTTGTGTTTATAATTATTCAGCATTTGTTCCATTATTTGTTGATACCTTAAAAAATGGTGAAAAAACATACATTTTAGGGAAAACAGATTATTTTGTTTATGTGTTTAAAGATTCATTATTTGGGTATAAGATTTTAAGACCAGAGAAAGATTTTGAAACAATTTTTATTGAAATAAATAAAAAAGAATTGAAGGATACTTCTTTATGGTTTTATGTAAAGGAAGAGATAAAGGATACTGAAAAACCTTCTTATATTCCAAATATTGATTCTTTAAAAAATTTACAGAAAAAACATTTTGAAAAAATAAGCTATTTGCCTTCTATAAAGGATGAAAGAATTTTGAAAATTCTTGAAAATTCAAGAGGAAATAAGGATAAAATTTTAAATTTTTATAATTCTTTAAAAGAAAAGGAAAAAGAAGATTTTTTAGATTTTTTTGAAAATACAAATCCAAAGGACCTTGTTATGATGGACACTATAAATTTAAGAAAAGAAATATTTTTTATAAGAAATTCTCTATACCTTTCAAAAAATGTTCCTGATAGCATTATAAAAGAATATTTGATTCCTGAAAGAATTTTATATGAAGAATTTGGATTTTATAGATTTCATCTTTTTGATAAATTTAAAAATTTTTTAAATGAAAATGTTTCTTTAACTGCAAAAAAGGTTTTTGAATGGGTTAAAAATAATATTAAGGAAGAAAAGGAAAGAGAATTTTTTAAACCAATTCTAAATCCCTATCATACATTTGAAATTAAAAAAGGAAGAAATATTGAAAGGTATATTTTAATTGCTGGAATTTTAAGAACAATTGGAATCCCTTCAAAAATAAAATGGAATTATAAAGGTGTTTTATATTGGGATAATGGATGGAAGGAACTCTCTTTTGAAAAAGAAAAGATAAAGGAAAAAAGCATTCTTGTTTTAAAGTTTATTAAGGATGGAATAAATTCTACAAAAGATTTTGAATATTTTGATAATTTTAGTATTGTTTCTTTAAAAGAATATCCTGAAAGAATTGAGCCAGATTTTATTAAAAAAGATAGTGTTTTTATAATAGAGATTGATAAAGATATTTATTATTTATTTTGCGGTTTTAGAAATGCAAAAGGAGATGCTTTTATAAGAATAAAAAAGGTTGATTTAAGAGATAAAGATACTATTAAAATATCTTTTGACGCAAGCATTCCTTATAAGGATTTAAAGGAATAGAAAAATTGGGAATCAAAAAGGAAGAAATAGAAAAAGGATAATAAACCAATTTTCTGGATAGAAGGTTTAACACTTCATCTTAAAGATTTAATAAAATTGGATTATTGATTTTTAAATTTTATCTTCTGAATAAAAATGCCAGAAATTATTAAAATTAAACCAATTATTGTTGAAGTTAAAATTTTCTCCCTCACAAAAATTCTTATAAAGAATAAAGATAAAAACGGAGAAAGATAAATTAAAATCGTTATATGGGAAACATATTTTGCATACCTTAATGCCTTTAACCATAACACAAAAGTTATTCCCATTTCAAAAAGCCCAACATAAATTCCTCCTAAAATTCCTTTTAATGGTAATTCTTTATTTGAAAAAAGTAAAAAGGAAATTAAAATAAATGGAAATCCAAAAAGAAAATTTAAAAATAATTTAATGACTTCTTCTTTTTTATCCTTTATATTATAAATCCAATATAAAGACCATATTATTGCACTTAAAAGGGCAAGAAATACCCCAAAAGGATTTTTAAAACTAATTTCTTTAATATTTCCCTGAATTGCTATTATAAACACTCCAAAAAAACTAATTAAAAGACCTAAAAGATGAAGAATTTTTAATCTTTGTTTTAAAAATATTGAGGAAAATATTGAAAGAAAAATTGCCCATGTATAATTTAAAGGTTGTGCCTCTTGTGCTTTTAAAAGGGAATAGGATTTGAATAAAACTGTATAATAAATAAAGGGATTCAAAAATCCAAGAAACAATGAATTGATATAATCTTTTTTATTAAGATTTTTTAAAAGGATTAATTTTTTCTGTAATAAAATTATTAAAAAAAATATAAAAATTGCTGTTAATGATGAAATTAATAAAAGTGAAATAAAATCAAGATATTTTAAAGATATTTTAAAAGCAGATGCAACAGTTGACCATATAATAACTGAAATTATTCCATAAAGGTAAGATTTTTTTTCATCTTTTACATTCAACAAATTTTTTAAATTCCTAAAACTTCACTATAACCATCTAAATCTAAAAATCCATGACCTGAAATATTAAAGGCAATAACCTTCTTCTCACCACTTTCTTTACATTTTATTGCTTCATCAATTGCACATGCAATGCTATATGCTGATTCAGGAGCAGGAATAAAACCTTCTGTTTGAACAAATATTTTTGCCATTTCAAAAACATATTTTTCATCCTTTGGATATACTTTTACATCAAGAAGCCCTTTATGTCTAAGGAGACTTAAAATTGGTGCAGCACCATGATACCTTAAACCATCACCTTTTATCGGTTCCATTTCTTTTTCATGACCAAGAGTATACATTTTTAAAAGAGGTGTCATTCCAGCATGATCAGCAAAATCATACCTATATTCTCCTAAAAGATTTGGAGCAACTTCACTTTGAGCAGCAATAAATTTTATTTTCTTATTTCCTTTTAAAACATCGTAATAAAAAGGAAGAGCAAATCCACCAAAATTTGAACCGCCTCCAAGACATGATATTATTATGTCAGGATATTCATCAAAATATTCAAATTGTTTTTTTGTTTCAAGCCCTATTATTGTTTGATGTAGTAAAACATGATTTAAAACAGAACCTAAAAGATAAACAGTATCAGGATTTTTATAGGCATCTTCAAGACCTTCTGATATTGCAATTGCAAGAGAACCAGGATGTTCAGGATTTTTTTCATAAAGTTTTCTCCCAAATTCTGTATTTTGTGAAGGGGAAGCAAAAACCTCTGAACCAAGCAATCTCATAAATATTCTTCTTCCCTTTTTCCATTTATATACTGCCCTTACCCAGTATACTGTGCATTTCAATCCAAAAATTCTTGCTGCATAAGAAAGGGCAGAACCCCATTGCCCTGCACCAGTTTCTGTAACAACCCTTTTATAACCTTCCTTTTTTGCATAATAGCATTGAGCAAGTGCAGTATTTACTTTATGAGAACCTGTTGGGCTATAAAATTCTGCTTTATAATAAAGATGGGCAGGTGTATCAAGATATTTTTCAAGTGAATAGGCTCTAAATAATGGTCTTGGTCTTCCTGCCTGCATATAATAAAATCTTAATTCTTCAGGAATTTCTATCCATCTTTCTTTTGAAAATTCCTGTTTTAAACATTCTTCAAGCATCATCTTTGGAAGATTTTTTATCCTTGATTCACCCTGTTCAGGATCAAGTGGTGGAGGTAATTCTTCTGGTAAATCTGGTAATATGTTATACCAATGGGTTGGCATCTCATCGCAAGTTAAATTTACATATTTTATTTTTTTCATTTTGAACTCCTTTCAAATAAAAGATTATATCCTATTGCCATTAAAAAAAGAGCAATTGAAATTCTTAAATATGTTAGAGGATGATATATTCCAGTTGGCCATGATATTTTAAAAACTTTAAATAAAACCGCAACAATTAAAAATAAAACACCTATTGAATAAATTATTTTTGATATTTTCATTTTGACCTCCTTAAATTTTAATTATAAAGTTTTTGAAATTAAAAATAAAAATTTGTTATAATTTAAACTTTAAAGGAGGTAGAATATGGCACACAAAAAAGGAATGGGTTCAAGTAAAAATGGAAGAGATAGCCATTCAAAGTATCTTGGAGTTAAAAGAGGAGATGGTGAACTTGTCGTTGCAGGTGCTGTTTTGGTTAGACAAAGAGGAACACATTTTTATCCTGGCTGGAATGTAGGAAAGGGAGGAGATAATACACTATTTGCAAAAATACAAGGTATAGTAAGATTTGAAAGGAGAAAAGGGAGAGTTTATGTTTCTGTTTATCCAGTAGAAAGTTAAATTCAAATCTTAAATTTATGTCAGATAAAATAATAATAAAAGGAGCAAGACAGCATAATTTAAAAAATATAGATTTAGAAATACCAAAAAATAAACTTGTTGTAATAACAGGAGTTTCTGGCTCCGGCAAATCATCACTTGCGTTTGATACTCTTTATGCTGAAGGACAAAGAAGATATGTAGAATCACTTTCAGCATATGCAAGGCAATTTTTAGGATTAATGGAAAAACCTGATGTTGATTTAATTGAAGGTTTATCTCCTGCAATTGCAATTCAGCAAAGAAAAGTAGCAAGAAATCCAAGAAGCACTGTTGCAACAGTAACAGAGATATATGATTATTTAAGACTTTTATTTGCAAGAATAGGAAAACCACATTGCCCTAATTGTAAAATTCCATTAGAAAGGAAAACTTCACAGGAAATTGTTAAATATTTAATAGAAAAGGAAAAAGGTAAAGAAATAATTATACTTGCACCAAAGGTAAAAGGAAGAAAAGGTGAATATAAAGAACTTTTTGAGAGAATTAAAAGGGATGGGTGGTTAAGGGTAAGAGTTGATGGTAAAATTTATGATATAGATGAAGTTCCGCAATTGGATAGATATAAAATTCATTTAATTGAAATTGTTATTGATAGAATAAGTATTAAAGATGGAATAAAAACAAGATTGGCTGATGGGATAGAACAGGCACTAAGAGAAGGAGAGGGAACTGTTAAAATAATTGTAGATGATAAGGAAAAAGTATTTTCTGAAAAACTCATGTGTCCGAAATGCTCTTTTTCTCTTCCAGAACTTGAACCAAGAATGTTTTCTTTTAACTCACCTTATGGTGCATGTGAAAAATGTTCTGGACTTGGATTTAAATATGAAATAGATCCAAACTTAATTGTAAATCCAAGAATTTCAATAATGGAAGGATGTATAAGACCAATAGGGGAACCAAGGGGATGGCTTTTATATAAACTTGAAAAACTTGCGAGAATTTATAACACATCACTTGAAGAAAAATGGTGTGATTTACCCGAAAAATTTAAAAATGTTGTTCTTTTTGGAAAGGAAAATTTAGAAGATTTTGACCCTGAAGCACCTGAAAGTGATTATGAATTTTATGAAGGAATAATTCCATTTCTTTTAAAAAAATATAGTGAAACTGATTCAGAATGGGTGATTGAAGAAATAGAAAGATACCTTGTTAAAAAAACATGTCCTGAATGTAAAGGAGCAAGATTAAAAAAAGAATCTTTATCAGTATTAATAGAAGGTAAAAATATATATGAAGTAACAAAGATGGATGTTATAAATGCTCTTTCCTTCTTTGAAAATTTGAAATTAACTGAAAAGGAAAAATTGATATCAAAACAGATCTTAAAGGAAATAAAATCAAGGCTTTCTTTCTTAAAGGATGTTGGACTTGTATATTTAACGCTTGATAGACCTATTGAAACCCTTTCAGGTGGAGAAGATCAAAGGGTAAGGCTTGCAACACAAATAGGATCCGGTTTAACAGGTGTTATGTATGTTCTTGATGAACCAACAATAGGTCTTCATCCAAGAGACAATGAAAAATTATTAAATACTTTAAAAAAATTGAGGGACCTTGGGAATACTGTAATTGTTGTTGAACATGATAGACAAACAATTGAAAATGCTGATTATGTGATTGATTTAGGACCTGGTGCAGGTGAAAAAGGTGGATATGTTGTATTTACAGGAACACCAGAAGAATTAAAAAAATTTAAAAAATCAATAACAGGAGAGTATCTTTCTTATTCAAAAGATATTGTTATACCAAAGAAAAGAAGGGAGCCGGATGGAAGATTTTTAAAAATTTATGGAGCATGTGGTTTCAATTTAAAAAATATAGATGTAAAGTTTCCGATTGGATTATTTATTTGTGTAACAGGTGTTTCTGGTTCTGGAAAAAGCACACTTGTTATTGAAACACTTTATAAGGCTTTAAAAAGAATGCTTTATAATTCTCCTGAAATTCCTCTTCCTTATAGAGAGATTGAAGGTATTGAATATATAAATAAAGTTATAAATATTGACCAATCTCCAATAGGAAGAACTCCAAGGTCAAATCCAGCCACATATACAGGTGTATTCACTCCAATAAGGGAACTATTTGCATCTTTACCTGAATCAAGAAAAAGAGGATATACTCCTGGAAGATTTAGTTTTAATGTAAAAGGGGGAAGATGTGAAGCATGCTGGGGGGAAGGATTTATAAGGGTTGAAATGCAATTTTTACCAGATGTATATGTCCCATGTGAAGTATGCAAAGGGAAAAGGTATAATGAAGAGACACTTGAAGTGAAATTTAAAGGTAAAAATATTGCTGATATACTTGATACATCAGTAGATGAAGCATATAAAATTTTTGAAAATATACCCGCAATTCAGAGAAAACTTTCACTTTTAAAGGATGTAGGACTTGGATATATAAAACTTGGACAACCAGCAACAACACTTTCAGGTGGAGAGGCACAAAGGATAAAACTTGCAAAAGAACTTTCAAAAATTGCAACAGGTAAAACCTTATATATTCTTGATGAACCAACAACAGGACTTCATTTTGAAGATGTTAAAAATTTACTTTCTATACTTCAAAGACTTGTTAATATGGGAAATACTGTTATAGTTATTGAACATAATCTTGATGTTATAAAATGCTGTGATTATGTAATTGATTTAGGACCAGAAGGAGGAGAAAAGGGGGGTTATATTGTTGCTGAAGGGAAACCGGAAGAAATTATAAAAAATGAAAAATCTTATACTGGAAAATTTTTGAAAAAAGTTTTAGAAAGGGAAAAAATAGAAATTTCTGTATAAAATAAAAAGGGGTGGAAAGGAATAAACCTTTTACCACCCCCAATTTAAATTTATTTAATCCTTATAATCCTTGAAGAATAAGCTTCACCAGTTTTGAGAATTATAAAGTAAACTCCAGGATTTAATTTGCTCGCATCATACCTTATTACATGATTCCCACTTTCTTTAACTCCCTTATAAATCTTTGCAATCTCCTGCCCCATTATATTATAAATTGAAACATCAACATTTGACCTCTTATCCAAATTGAAATGAATTCCAAAATCACCCCTTGTAATTGATGGACTTATAAAGAATATCCTTGGCTTACCTCCTAAATTCCTTTCAGAAATTGAAACAGCCCTTTCAAGATAATAATAATAATTGTTTGGTGGACCCCAATCACCATTTGCATCACCTGCAACAACATATATCCTTGCACCAGTGTTACCTATCTGGGGTCTTGTGCATGCAAAATGATTCCTTACTATTGGAACTACATATTGGGGAAGCTCTGTCCATTGATTTGTTGCAACATCATATTCCCAAACCCTATTTGTAGGAGTTTGAAGATTTATAAAACCACCAATCATATATATCTTACCAGGTAAAGCAGCTGCCGCATTTATAGCATTCGCATACGGTAAATTTGTTATCCATGTCCATGTTATTTGATCAGGATTTTGATTATTTATAATGCCCCTTAAAACCTGTGTCCATGCAGCACTTGCACCCCTATTCACTCCTCCAACAAGATAAATTGTATCTCCTAAATAACAACAGCCCCCCATATCAAATTGCTGCGGTATAGCTGTTGCAGTAGTCCATTGATTGTTTGCTATATTGAACCTATAAACAGTTGTCGTTCCTGCATTAAGACCTGGATTAACTCCACCTATTACATATATGTTTCCATTCCATACCGCAAGACCATAAGCAAGCCTTGCCTCAGGAAGTGTAGGACCTTGTGTCCAAGAATTTGAAGCAATATCATAAATGAAAAATGTATTTGAATTTGTCTGTGAATTTGTATATCCTCCTGGAACATAAATCTTTCCATTCCAGTATCCTCCTTGTATCCATCCCCTTGCATCAGGCATATTCTGAAGATTTGTTTGCCATGTATTTGTTACTGGGTCATATCTATAAATATAAGGAACATTTGAACCGGCTTGACCATTTGGTGTTCCTCCTATCATATAAATCTTATCATTATCAGGATCATAAACAGTTGCATGTGTTAATCTGTCATAATTTGCAGAAGGTTGATTATATTGTATCCATTGACCCCAATAACCTACATTGAAGGTTTGTCCAAGTGAATCGTTTTGTGGGTATTCATCACCTTGTAAAAGTGTTTTTCCATATATAAAATGAGAACCAATTACTGTTGGTGTCCATTGCCCAAAATTAACTTCTATCAATTGACTTGCATTTAATGTTAAACTTGTATCCTTTGAAAATACAAGAGAACCTGAAGGATCAAATATTCTTACAATTGCTGGAAATGTTTCAGGATTACCTCCAAAATTTCCATATTTTACTATAACATTAACAGGATTGCCTATCATAACTTGTCCTGTAGGAGAAACAATTTGAGAAACACCTACATCATGATTAACAGAAATAAATCCTTCAACAATTACATTATCACATGCGCATGCCCATCCCCAGTGGTAAGTAGAAGTTGAATCACTATAAAAGAATCTGAATTGGATTGAATCACAAGGGAGCTGGTTTGTTAAATCAAACGAATCTGTTCCTGAGGTGCTTGCTGTATAAACCTTCAACTCGGTCCAGTTTGTCCATGAACCTCCAACCTTTTTCCTAAAATGAGTTCTATATTTTTCCCCTGCTTCAAATACCTGAAATCCATAACCATACTTAAATTTTAGTTGTGTCATTCCACTAACACTTATTGGTGGTGTCCAAAGCTCTTCATTGTAGTTTATAACATTATTTCCTGCATCATCATCTGAATAATAGGCATAAGCAGTTCCATAGTTTGGTGGAGTATAACTTCCTAAATCAGAAGTTGTTCCTGCTGTCCATTTAAATCCATCATTGTTTCCATCAATAACTGTCCAGTTTGAAGGAATGACTCCAGATTCAAAATCTTCAGATAGAAGTGTTATCCATCCAAGAGGACCTGTCTTTGGAATATATGGATTAGTTATTTGAGTTTGTTTTGCTGGAGGCGTATTTTCCTTTACACCTTTATTATGTAGGTCATACCCTGCTCCTATAAGGAGCCCACATCCTGCCACCACACACACTATCTTTTTATACATAAAAACCTCCTAAAAATTTTTAAATAAAAATAACTATTATAAAGTTTTTATAAATTAAAAGTCAAATAATATTCAAAAATTTTCATATCTCTTATTTTAAAAAATGCTCTAAATTTTTTATTTTTAATTAAAATTGGCAACCAGTATTTATCATCAGGCCACATTTTATCATAAGGAATATTATTAATATCAAACCAAATTGGTTTACATTCATCTGTTTCACAAGGAATACCTTCAAAATCAGATGCTCTAAAAACATAAACTTCCCATAATCCTGTTTCATCATCAAAATTTATTTTCCCACATAAAAAAACATTTTTAACTTTTATATTTACTTCCTCTTTTGCCTCCCTTACAACGCTTTCCCTTATATTTTCATTTTCCTTTATTTTTCCTCCAATTCCATTAAAAAGAAATTTTCCATGTCCTTTTTTCTTATAAATTAAAAGTATCTTATTTTCCTTTATTATATATAAAAGATTAGCCCTTATCAATATTTTCTATAATTTCTTTTATTTTTAAAACTATCTCCTTTGGAGTTGAAGAACCTCCTACAATTCCAACCCTTTTAACATTCTTAAACCATTCCTTTTTAATTTCTTCTGGCTTTTCAATATGATAAGCAAATTTTGAATATTTTTTTGAAATTTCAAATAATCTTCTTGTATTTGATGAATCCTTACCACCAACCACTATCATTAAATCACTTTCCTTTGCAAGTTCAAGGGCTTTTTCCTGTCTCAAACGAGTATCAGGGCATCTTGTATTAAAAATTCTTGTTTCAAAAGATTTATTTAATATTTTATCAACTATTTCTTTAAAAAGGTCTTCTCTAAAAGTTGTTTGAACAACAATACCAATTCTTTTATTTTTAAAATTTAAATTTTTTACCTCATTCGGTGAACTTATGACAATGCCTTTGTTTCCAATATAACCCATTACACCCTTTATTTCTGGATGTTCTTTTTTTCCAACAATTATTACTTCATAACCTTCCTTAAACAATTTTTTCGCTAAATTTTGAACGAGTTTAACATAAGGGCATGTTCCATCATAAAGTTTTTTTTCAAGTTTTTTTGCCTCTTCATAAAAAGCTGGAGGAACTCCATGTGCCCTTATAACAATTTTTTTTCCTTTTATTTCTTTAATTGAATTTGCAATTTTTATACCTTTTTTTTCAAGTTCCTTTATAACTTCTTTATTATGAATTAAAGGACCAATTGTATAAACCTCATCCCCTTCTTTTATTGCGTTTAATGCAATCTCTATTGCCCTTTCAACACCAAAACAAAAACCTATAACTTCTGCTATTTTAACTTCCATAAAATTTAATTTTAATGCGAGGACTTGACAAAATTCAAAAAAGGAAGTATTTATATAAGGACTAAAAATTAAAGGAGGTGGAATATGAGAGAAATAACAAGATGGGATCCCTTTAAGGAGATATCAAGTTTAAGGGAGGAAATTGATAGATTGTTTGATTCCTTCTTCGGAAGAAAATCACACATACCTGAAGCAGAAACCATATTTACACCTGCGGTTGATGTTGAGGAAACAGAATCTTCTTTTATAATAAGGGCAGAAGTTCCAGGAATGAAAAAGGAGGACATAAAGGTGATGGTTGATGAAAATGGAATAACAATTTCAGGTGAAAGAAAAAGGGAAAAGGAAGAAAAGGGAAAAACTTATCATAGGGTTGAAATTTCGTATGGAAAATTCAAAAGATATATCCCTTTCCCAAAGGAAGTGGAACCTGATAAGGCAAAGGCAAAATGTAAGGATGGAATTCTTGAAATAGAAGTTCCAAAATCCGAAAAGGCAAAACCAAAGGAAATTGAAATAAAAGTTGAATAAAATTAAAGAAAAGATAAGAAAAAGAGGAGCTTAGCTTAGAATTAGATTTTTAATCTTATGTTATCAATCAGTCTTGCTTTACCTATATAAACAGCAAGTGCAATCATTATTTCACCTTCAATTTTTTTTACTGGTTTCAAATCTCTTAAATTCACAATTTCAACATATTGAATTTTTGAAAAAGGTATGTTTTTCTTTATAAAATTTTTAATTTTTCTTTTTATTTTTTCTGCATCCCTTTCACCATTTTCTATCAATTCCTTTCCATAGAGAAGAGATTTGTAAAGGAAATTTGCCTTTTCCCTTTCTTTATCCTTTAAATAAACATTTCTTGAACTTGCTGCAAGCCCATCTTCTTCCCTTACAGTTTCAACACCTATTATCTCAATATCAAAATTTAAATCCCTCACCATCCTCTTAATTACAAGAAGCTGTTGAGCATCCTTCCATCCAAAAACTGCTATATCTGGTTTTACAATATTAAATAATTTTGCAACAACAGTTGTAACACCTCTAAAATGATTTTTTCTATATTTCCCACAAAGAGTTTCTGTAAGACCTTTAACTTCCAGATAGGTGCTGAAATCTTCAGGATACATATCTTTTACATCTGGAATAAAAACAACATCAACATCTTCTTTCTCACATTTTAAAATATCACCTTCTTCATCCCTTGGATATCTTTTGTAATCTTCCTTAGGACCAAATTGAATTGGATTTACAAATATGCTAACAACTAAAAAATCACATCTTTTTTTTGCTTCCCTTATAAGCTCTAAATGACCTTCATGAAGTGCACCCATTGTTGGAACAAAACCTATTATCTTTCCTTCTTTTCTTTTTTCATTAGAAATCTTTTGCATCTCTTTTATATCCCTTATTATTTTCATATTTTTATTGCCTCTCTTTGAACAATTTTTTTAACTTCTTTTTCAAAATCCTCCTTTATAAAAAAATCAATTTTCTTTTTAAAAACAGGATGAACCCATTCCTTTTCTATTTCATACATTGGCAGTAAAACAAAGCTTCTTTTATGCATGAGTGGGTGAGGAATTTTAAGATTTTTTTCATTCAATATAAGATTGTCATAAAAAATTATATCTATGTCAAGTGTTCTTGGAGAGTATTTAAATTCCCTTTCTCTTCCATATCTTTTTTCAATTTCTTGTATCTTTAAAAGCAATTTATATGGGGAAAAATCTGTTTCACCAATTGCAAAAACATTTAAAAAATTTCTTTGACCTTCTATTTCCCACGGTTTTGTTAAATAAATTGATGAGAAATTAAAGTTTTTTAAAAAATCCTTTAATTCCATAAGCCCTTTTATTATATAAAAAAATCTATCACCTTTGTTTGAACCTATTGAAAAACCAACTCTCATATGTTATAAATAAAATCTTTGAAATCTTTAAACCTCTTTTGTAAAAATAAATTCCGGGAGTAAAAGAATTTCTATATTTCAAAATTCTCCCCATTTCATCAATAAAAATTCCTTCTTTAAATTCTTTAATTCCTATTAATCTATATTTATCTTTTATATCAACAGAAGGAATTATTGAAAAAGCATTTTGGGTTATTGCAACTGTTGAATCATTTTGAACTTTTAATGTATATCTTATATAACAATTGTTTGAAGAATAATTTGAAGGAATTTTCCACTGATACCTTCCATTATCAGGTAAATTGCTTGCAATTAAATACCAAGGACCATTTGGACCTGTTAAAGAAATTTCAAGTTTTATAAGACCTTGACCTTGAGGAACAGCACTTATCCAATCTATAAACCTTACAGAACCTGCATATAGTTTTTCGCCCCCTCTTGGATAAACGGGTTTTATTTGAATTTGTGATGGAATTGATGCCTCTTTAAAAAATTTCACTTTATTTCTATATGTAAAACCACTTCCAGAATCAGCAATTATTACTAAATCTGGAAATCCGTTATGATCTGCATCTCTTCCAACCCTAAAAGCAGATAAACTTCCTGGAGACGGAAGGGTAATTCCTGTTTCATATGCCCAGTTTCCATTTCCATTCCCTAAATATAAAGAAAATGTTCCATTTCCATATGCACATACATCAATATACCCATCTAAATTCATATCAAAAAGTTGTGTTGCCTGAAAATTTCCAGTTGAAGGCAAATTGCCTGAATAGGATACCCATGAAGATTGCTCTTCTTTATAACACCATACTTCAATTCCGCCATTTGTATTTATGAAGGCTAAATCCATCCCCCCGTCATTATCAACATCTCCAAGTGAAACACCCTTTCTTCCTAAGGAACCTCCTGGAGGTAAATTGAAATCGGCATTTGTAAAGTTACCTTGCCCATCTCCAAAATAAACAGTTCCATATTGGTGAGAAACAACAAAATCAATATTTCCATCATTGTTTATATCTCCAAATACAAAATCCATATCAGAATTTCCACCAAGAAAACCAAAGGTTCTTGTCCATGTTCCATCATTATTATTTTTATAAATATGAATTCCATCACAACAACCAAAAGATACAGAACCTATGTCTAAAAATCCATCATTATTTATATCTGCAAAATCTGTTGCAAACATTCCCCAATTTTGTCCTTCATCTGCTAATGAATCATCCCATGGTATCCAGTTCATACCTGTTCCATCACCAAGTGCAACTTCTATAAGTTGATCACCAAAATCATTATTTGAATAATTGTGATGCATTGCATATCCAGCATCTTTAACACCATCATTGTTAACATCACCTATTGCAATCCCCCCATATCCAAAGTCCCCATTCATATAATTTTGCCAATTTCCGTAACCATCGCCAAAATAAACCATTATTCCATGCTCCTGTGTATTTACATAAGGAGAACCATGATCTCCAATAGTTAAAAGGTCTATTTTACCATCATTATTTATATCTTCCATTTCAATTTCAGTTCTACCATGTTCCCATTGAGGATATGAAAGACCATTTGAAGAAAGGATATAAGAAAGAGAAAAAAGAATTGAAGGAAAGAAAATTAAAAAAAATTTTACCTTATACATAATCTTCCTCCCTTTAATTTTTGCTTAATATACTCTTTTTAATTTTCATTGATAAAATTACAAAAATTTTCCCTTCTTTTAAAATTATAAAATCTTTGAAATCATCATCTTTATCAAAAATATATTCAATTTTTTTCCTTCTAAATATCTCTTTTGGCGGTATATAAGGGATATAAACAGTATTGAATAAAAATATTATTAAAAAGGAATTAAAAAATTTTTTTAACATATCTCCCCTTCTAAATCAAAATTCTTTTTCATATTTTTTATTTTTAAAGTATAAAATCCAGGAATTTCAATCTTTAAGGATTTTTTTGCATAAACTTCAAAATCAATTTCAGGTGCATCAAATTCTGTCCTCCCTTTATAAAAATTTTTATTTTCTTCTATTATTAAACATCTTAATTTATTTTCAACAAGTTTACTTTGGCTTTCTTTCATCAATTTTCTTGCCAGTTTTTCAATTTCTAAAAATCTTTGATCAATTATTTTTTTGGGAACCTTTTTAATATTTATCTTTTTTTCATCCGAATATTTAAATATTGCAATCCTATTTATTTTATAATATTCTATTCCTCTTAAAAGTTCTTCAAAATCCCTATCATTTTCACCCGGAAAACCAACAATTATCTCTGACCTTATAAAAAAATTATCACCAAATTCTCTTCTTATAATTTCAAGGGAATTTAAAACCTTTTCTTTCCCCCCTCTTCTTCTCATATTTTTTAAAACATTAGAAGAAAAATGCTGAATAGGAATATCCATATATTTTACAATTTTATTAGAATTTTTAATAATTTCAACAAGCTCTTCATCTACATCTGCTGGATGCATATACATTATCCTTATCCAGAAATCTTTATTTATCTTATCAATTTCCTTTAACAAATTTTTAAAATATGGTCTTTTATATATGTCAATTCCATATTGGCCAGTAGATTGAGAAATAATTATTATCTCCTTAAATCCTAAATCCAAAAGAAGTTCCACTTCTTTTATTATATCTTCAATTCTTTTACTCTTTAAATTCCCTCTTATAAAAGGTATTAAACAAAACGAACATCTTTCATTACAGCCTTCAGATATCTTTAAATAGGCAAAACCTTTTGTAAGAAAAAATCTTGAAAAAGAAAATTCATTTTTAATTATTAAATCTATTTCTGGAAAATCCTCTAAAATTTTATTTTTTAATCTTAAAGGAAGGCAACCACCAACTCCTATAAATTTAATTTCTCCTCTTTTTTTCTTTTCCACATATTTTTTTATAACTTTATAACTTTCATTGATTGCATCCTTTATAAACGCACATGTTTGAATAAAAACATATTCCCCTTCATTTGAATATTCAAAACCTTTTTTAATTAAGGAACCAATTAAATATTCTGTATCAACTAAATTTTTTGGACAACCAAGAAAAACAATTTTAAATTTTTTCAAATTAATTTTGGCTCTGCTTTATAAGAAGTAATAAATATTTCTCCTGTCTCAACATCAAATTCAACATTCCTCCCATAATCCATTCCGACATCTTCCGCAACTATCTTAATTCCAATTTCTGCAAGTGTTTTTCTTGCCTCTAAACAATTTCTTTCTCCAATACTCCATGGTGCTTTAAATCCTGGTATTGTAAATATTCTTGCTCCTCCAACAATTTTTGCAACCATATTTTCTTTTTTGCATCCAATTTTTTCCATCTCTTCAACAAGTTTATATATTGCAGTATTTACAAATTTATAAGGATTTGAAGGATTTTTTTCTTCTGAAAAAGGAAGCATTGAATGGGCAAAGCCTGCTATTTTTTTCTCTTTATCATAAATAACTATAACAAGACAAGAACCAAGTCCGATAACCCCAAGTTTTTTCTTTCCATTTACTATTTTCCCTTCCCCTATTCCAATTAATTCTATTTTCACCTTCCCTCTTTATATTTTTCTAATGCTTCTTTTGCTTCAATAAATTCGGGATCAATTTCTAAAACTTTTTCAAAAAATTCAAATGCTTTTTCCGGTTCACCTTTTTTATAATAAGCAAGACCAAGATGATAAAGAATTTCAGGAAAATCTTTTGAAAATTTTAATCCTTTTTCAAGTGTTTCAATTGCCTTATCATAATTCCCCTCTTCATAGTATATTACACCAAGGTTGTTATAAATTTCTTTTGATGAAATTCCTTCTTCTATAAGTTTTTCAAAAATTTGTTTTGCTCTTTCTTTTTCCCCTTTTTTAAAAAGCAAAATCCCTTCAAGAATTTTAAACCTTATATCCTTTTTACTTTCTTCTATTTTACTTATCTCTTCATAAGCAAGCTCATATTCACCTCTTGCAAAAAGAAAAATTATTTTCTCATAATCTCTTAAAAGCTTTACCTCTTCCATCATCTTTTCATAATTAACAATCATATTTTCAAATTTTTCTAAAATCTCGTTTGTCTTTTCAAAATAATCTTTTAAAGGTTTTTCAAAACTTCCTTTTAAAGAAATAATTTCCCCCCTTAAATCTTCTAAACCCTTTTCAAAAGAAGAAGTTATTTTTGTTGAAAGTAAATTAAAAGGTGTTCTATCAATAAATGTGCATGTATCCTTTGTAAAGAAAAAACATTTTTCACCTAAACAACTTACCTCATGAACCTTAGGAATTTTTTTTCCTTCTTTTTCTTCAAAAAAAACAATTGACAAAAAAGGACAGATTTTCATTTAAACCTCCACTTTTAAAATAAATGGATTTTCATAAAATTTTCTTTTTAAAACCTTTAGCCTTTTTAATGCTTTATCACCTATTGCCTTTCTTTTTTTATAATTTTCAATAATTTCAATTGCCTGAAGTATTTTACCCTTTCTTTCATAAAATCTTGAAATAGAAATTAAATCATTTTCATCCTTAATTTCTTTTCTTATACTTTCATATGTTTTTTCAGGAATTTTTTCTTTCATAAAATCCTTATAAACTTTATCCCAAAGAGAAACAATTTCCTCTTTTTTTGAATTTTCAATGAGCTTTTTATAAATTTCATCAACATTAATTTCATAAAAATTATTTGTTAAAGAAAAATAAAATTTTATTTTCTGGTAACTGGATTTTTCCTCCTTTAAAATTTTATCAAAAATTCTTAATATTTTTAATTTCCTTTCCCTTAAAAACAAATTCCACATCCTTTCACAAATTTCTCTATCATAAGGAAGTCCTTCTATATAATTAAGAAAATTATCTTCCCTTTCAATTACATAATCATCTTTTAATTTTAAAAATATTTCTTTAAAGTTCTTTAAATCCTTTATCAAGAAGGAAACTTTTAAAATAAGCTCGTCACTGTTTTTATAATTTTTTATTTTATCAAAATTTTCATATATTTTATGGGCAAAATCAGGCAAACTTTTATCAAGGAAAAAAAGCCCTCTTGCATCATGTAAATTTATAAGCAAAATACCTAAATAAAAATTATAGGATTTATCATTTTTATATTCATCTTCAATAAAAATAAAGAACTTTTTAAATTCCTTTAATTTTTCTAAATCATCTGGAAGCCCATATCTTCCTATATATTCCATAATTTTTTTCTTTTCAGAAGCATTAATATAAATGTTTAAAAGGAAAATTATAGAATCCCATAAAGAAAGACCCTTTTTTATTCCCCTTTCAATTAAATTTATAACTTTTTCTTTTAAGTTTTCAGGTATCTCTTCAGGTAAACCAATTTTTTTTACATATTCAATATAATTTTCTTCTCCTTTATGAAAAGAAATTAGGGCTTTTAAAAAAATTGCATAAGGGTCTTCATCTTTATATAATAAATCAAATAAAGGAATAAAATCAAGAGAACTCCTTTCACTTTCTATAATATTTTCAATTTCCTCATATCCTTCCTCTTTTTTACCTGAAATTATTTTTATTCCTGCCTTTGCTATTTTTACACCAACATCTTCTGGAAACCTTGCCTCTATTCCTATTAACATGTTTTTAATTTTTTCAGAAAAAGAAGGATTTAAAAGAACAACATTGAAATAACACATTGCTGCATGAGAAGGTTTATTTTCTAAAAGATAAAGGGCTCCAAGAGTTTGATAAATAAAAATATTTTTTTCTCCTTTTTTTATCTTCTCTTCAAATAACCTTATAAGTGGTTTTGGGCTAAAAGGATATTTTTCTTGAAGAAGGGTCTTTATAATTTTTTTTGCTTCTTCCTCTCTATTTAATTCCCATAAGGCAATAGAATATAAAGATAAAATTTCTCCCCTTATCCTTCTATCTTTTACTTCAAGAAGTCCTTCAGCAAATTTTAAAGCAGGTTCATAATATTTTTGCATTATTAAAATTTCAAGATATGGTATACTTAAATAAATATTTTTTTCCTTTTCCATCTTATTTCTTAAAAAATTAGCAACATTTTTTAAAAGAGAGGCTTCTTCTCTTAAAGCAAAAATTAAAAGTGAAGCACCTTCTTGTGCTTTTCCATCTTCAATAAGTATTTTACCTTTAAGAAGTTTAATATATGGAGAAGAAATTGTTTCATCAATCTCAAAAACCCTTTTTCTTACCCATTTAATTCCTTCCTTAAATGCCTTATAATAATATTCTTCAGCTTCTCTATAATATTCCTTTTTAATACATAATTCTGCCTTTAAAAAATTAATTAAACCTTGTGGAAGTTCTTCCTTTTCTTCTACATATCTTATATCATCAATTATCTTTTCTATGAATTCCTTTTTCCTTTCACCAAGGTCTTCAAGAAATATCATTATTTCATTTTTAAAATCAGGAAAATTTTTAAAATAATTTTGCAAAATCTTCTCACTCTCTTTACCTTTTTCTAAATAAATTTCATAAATAATTTCATAAAAATTTGGATAATAGTTTAAGAATTCCATGTTATTTTCAATAAAGGAAATTATTTGAGGATTGAGTTCCTCTTTAAAATTTTTAATTATATAACTTGTAACAATAAGACCTTCTTCAAATTTTTTTGTATTAAATAAAGAAAGGGCAAATATTTCAAGTATTTTTTTGTTTTCTGGAATTTCCTCAATTTTTTCATTTAAAATATCTGCAAAAACTTGCGATTCTAAAATTTTTGGATTATTTTTACAAATTTCATATATCTCTTCAAAACCTTTAATATTTATTAAACCCTCTATAATTTTTTTAATATATTCTTCCTCAAAACTATCTCCTATTATTTCTTTTAAATCACTAAAAATTTCGTTTGCTCTTTCAGGAAAATTTAAAGAGGAATAATAAAAAATATCTATTATTTTATTTTTAAAACCTGCATATTTAAAATAATTTATAAATTCCCTTAAAATTTCCTTTTCAAAGAAAATTCTTTCTATATCAATTTTTTCAATTAAAGGAAAAATTTCTTCTTTATTAAATTCCTTTATAAAATTTAAAATTTCCTTATAATTTTTCCTCTTTAAAAGAATTTTTATATAAAATTTTTTCCCTTCCTTTGTTTCAGGAATTTTTTCTGAAAATATCTCCTCTATTTTATTCAAATAACTTTCATCTTGTTCTAAAACTCTTTCAAGAATTAAAACGCCTTTTTTTTCATCTTCAAAAAGATAAAAAAGTTCACCAATTATGAAATTTGCAAAAATACGATTTTTACCATATCTTGTTTCCTCTTCTATAACTTCAATTATTTCATTTCTTGCTTCTGGAAAAAACTTAAAACATTCTTTTAATGCATCTTCTGAATTCTCATAATTTCCATATTCCCATTCAATTATTGAAAGTATTAAAAGTGTTCTTAAAAGACCCCTTGTTGGTTTTTCAATTTCTCTTTTATAAATCTCATCAGCAGCTTTTTTATATCTTTCTCTTATTCCTTCAATCTCCTTCCTTTCAAGATTTTTAAAAAATTCCTTTGCTTCCTTTACTTTAAATTCTTCAACAAGTATTTCAAAATAATGCTCCTTATGCTTTTCAAGACCGCTCCTTGAAAGATTTTCAAGTAGAATTCTTTTTGCTTCTTCTTTTACCTCTTTACTCTTAATTGCCTTTTGAAAATAAATAAAACTTTCCCTTTCCTTTCCCAAATCTAAATGGTATTCAAAAGATTTTAAATTAAGATAAGGATTTTCTGGATTTGATTTTAATGCTTTTAATATTAAATCAAGTGCCTTATTTGTTTTACCTGAACTTCTTAATTCTTCAGCCCTTTTAATTGTTTTTTCAGGGTCAAACGCAATAAAATCAAACATTATCTTTTCCTCTGCCAGTCATTAACAAGTGCAGCAACAACATATATTGATGAATAAGTTCCAACTATAATTCCAATTGTAAGTGCTAAGGAAAAATCTCTTAAAATTGGACCCCCAAGAAAAAGAAGGGCTAACACAACAACCAATGTTGTTCCTGATGTTATAATTGTTCTTGAAAGAGTTTGATTAATGCTTTTGTTGGCAATTTCAAAAAAACTTCCTCTTATTTTTTTCAAATTTTCCCTAATCCTATCAGAAACAATTATTGAATCGTTTATTGAATAACCAACAATTGTTAAAAGTGCAGCAATCACAGGTATTGTTATTTCCCTGTTTAAGAAAACTAAAAAACCGAGAGTTATTATAACATCGTGGAAAAGGGCTAAAACTGCTGTAACTCCAAATTTAAAATTGAATCTAAAAGCAATGTAAATTAACATTAAAATCATCCCAATTAAAACTGCTTCAATTGCCTTATATTGCAATTCCCTACCAACTCTTGGACCAACATTTTCTGTTCTTTGAAGCTCAACCTCTACATTTAAATCCTTTTTAAAAATTTTAATTAAACTATCAGGGTCTATTTTTTCAGAATATTTTATTAAATAATCCTTTTCAGAACCATATTTTTGAATTTCTGCTTTTCCCATTCCAATTTTTGCAAGTTCTTTTCTTACTGTCTCAGGAGAAAAATCTTTTTCAAATCTTATCTGTGCAATTTTTCCTCCTGTAAAATCAATTCCATATTTTGGTCCTTTTATAAGAATTATAAGAACACTTGATACAAAAAGAATTCCAGAAATTGCATAGGCAAAATATCTTTTACCAAGAAAATCTATATTTGGAGTTTTAAAAAATTTCATATTTTCTCCTTTTTATATATATATCTTTTTAACTTTTTTAACATTTATCATATAATCAAAAATTATTTTTGTAACAAATATTGCAGTAAAAAAGGAACATATTATACCAAGTGAAAGGGTTAATCCAAAACCTCTTATAGGTCCTGTCCCAAACCAGAGCAAAACAATTGCTGCTATTATTGTTGTTAAATTTGAATCTAAAATTGTAACAAATGCTCTTGAATATCCTGTATCTACTGCTGATTTAATTGATTTTCCAGATGCAATTTCTTCCCTTATCCTTTCAAATATTAAAACATTTGCATCAACTGCCATTCCAACTGTTAATATTATGCCGGCAATTCCTGGAAGTGTAAGTGTTCCCTTAAAAGCAGCAAGCAATGAAAGAAGAAATATTAAATTCAAAAGAAGGGCAAAATTTGCTATTAAACCTGAAAAAAGATAATAAATAGCCATAAAAAGAAAAACTATTATAGTTCCAATTATTCCAGCCCTTATCCCATTTTTTATTGAATCAGAACCCAAAAGTGGTCCTACAGACCTTTCTTCAACAATTTCAACAGGCGCAGGAAGTGCTCCACTTTTTAAAACTATTGCAAGTTCTTTTGCCTCTTCCATTGATTCCATTCCTGATATCATTGCATTACCTGTTGGTATTCTTTCCCTTATAAATGGGGCTGATTGAACAATGTTATCTAAAACAATTGCGAGCCTTTTACCAACATTTTGTTCAGTAACCCTTGAAAATATTATTGTTCCTTTTTTATCAAAAGAAAGCTCAACAATTGGTCTACCTTGAAGAGAAGGGTCTTGCCCTTGATATATTGTATGTCTTGCATCAGAAATATATTCACCTGTTAATTCAGGTATTTTTTTTAAAAGATAAATAGGTCTTATTTTTATTCCTCCTCTTTCCTCAATTCTTCCCCATAAAACTATATATTTTTCAGGAATAAAAGGAAAAGCCTTTTCTAAAAGTTTTTGAACACTATCAAAATTCTCTTCTCTAACAACTATGTCACCCCTATCATATCTTAAACAGGATAAAAATGGAGAAATTGTTGTATCTTTTATTTGTTCTTGTAATTTTTTTTCTATTAAGTTAAAAACATTTTGAATTTCTTCAGGTTCAGCAACTAAATGAAAAGTTAATTGAGCAGTTTTACCTATTAATTCTCTTGCCCTTTCCCTTTCCATTACACCTGGAAGTTGAATCAAAACCCTTGCATCACCTATTGCCTGGATTGCAGGTTCAAAAATACCCCATGCATCTATTCTATTCCTGATTATTTCAATTACCCTATCCCTTGCATCCCTAATTTTTTCCTTGGGAAGTCCATCACCTTTAATTTCAAGTAAAAGATGCATACCGCCTCTTAAATCAAGACCAAGATGTAAAGCCCTTTTCCTTAAAGAATTTATTTTTTCCTTTGGCATTTTTTGTAAAGAAGAAGGAGGTAAGGTATAATATTGTATTGATGGGATAAGGAAAAGGATTGCAATTATAAACACAAGCACAACTACTAATATTCTCCACCTCAAAATTTTCACTATTCCTCCTTTTTAAGGATTTCATTATAAGGTTTTTTTGTCATAAAATCAAAAAAGAGTTTATAATTAAAATATTTATGTGTGGAATAATTGGTTTTATAACAAACAAAAAAAGGGAAGACCTCGGAGAAATTGCATATATAGGACTTGAAATGCTTCAACATAGAGGACAGGATGCATGTGGTGTTTATTTTTGTGATTTTGAAAAGGGAGAAATTATTAAAGGACTTGGAAGTGTTGAAAATGTCTTAAATAAAGAAAACATAAAAAAAATAAAAGGTAATATATTCATTGGACAAACAAGGTATCCAACAACAAAGTCAAAAGAGGAATCACAACCACTTTTAATTCAAAACCCTTTAATTTGTATGGTTCATAATGGTCATATTTATAACGATGAAGAAATTAGAAAAATTTGTGAAAATAAAGGAATAAAATTTGAAACAGGAATTGACCTTGAAAGCATAATGCATATTTTTAAAGAAGAATATTTAAAGAATGAAGATGAGGAAAATTTGAGGATTAAAAAAAGTGTTAAAAGACTATTTGAGGAATTAAGGGGTGCTTATTCTGCCCTCGGAATTTTAAGAAACAATCTTTTAATTGCTTTTAAAGATCCTTATGGAATAAGACCACTTTTTATGGGAAAGAATGATGATTCAATATGCTTTGCTTCTGAAACAATTGCACTTGAAAAATTGGGTTATAAAGAAATTGAAGAAATTTTAAATGGGGAAATTTTGATCATAGATAAAAATTTAAAAATTTTTAGGGAAAAATTGTTAAAAAAGGAATATAGGTTCTGTTCGTTTGAACTTGTTTATTTTTCAAGAGCAACATCAAGGTATAAGGGAAAACAAATATTTGAAATAAGAAAAAAACTTGGTAAAAAACTTGCAGAAATATTTGAAAGTAAAAATAAAAATTTGAATATAGAAGAATATATAATCTCGCCTGTTCCTGAAACTTCAAGAGCAGCAGCAGAAGGATTTTCTGAATATTTTAATAAAAGAGGAAATTTAAAAGAAGTTCTTGAAAAACATAGATATGGTGGAAGAAATTTTATAAAACCTTCAGAAGAAATAAGAAGGAAAGAAGTATTTTATACATTGACACCAATAGATATAAATGTTAAAGATAAAAAAATAATTTTAATAGATGATAGCATTGTTAGAGGAACAACATCAAAAAGAATTGTAAAATATTTAAAAGAAAAAGGAGCAAAAGAAGTTCATTTATGCATCACATATCCACCTATAAGATATTCCTGCTTTTATGGAATTGATACACCAACAAAAGAAGAACTGATTGCTTATAATAAAAATGAAGAAGAGATTGGTAAAATACTTGGTGTAGATTCTTTAACATATATGACAATTGAAGGTTTAAAAGAGATAATAGGAGAAAATTTTTGTTTTGCATGCATAAATGGAGAATATTTTAATTTGGAGGAAACATGCTCTTACAAATAATTTTTTCATTACTTCTTCTTAAAGAAGATGAAGTTGTAAAAATTGCAATGGAAAAATCACCTTTAATCCTTGCAGAAAAGGAAAAAATAGAAGCGAAAATAGGAGATGAAATAATTTCAATTTCAAATTTTTTACCAAAAATTTCTTTAAATGCAAATTATTCTTATTCCTCGTTTACTGAAAGGATGACACAATATGTAATTGTGGGAATAGATACAGTTAATTGGAAACCAATATATCAAAAATTTGAAATACAATTTGGAAAACCTGAAAGAAGAGGAATAGTTTTTTCAATAAATCAAAATGTATTTGATTTTTTCAAATCAACACATTCCTATAAGGCAGCAATATTAAGTAAAATGGGTGAAATTGAAAGTTTTGAGGGTAAAAAAATATACCTTGAAAATGAAATAAGAAAAATTTATACTGAATTATTATTTATAAAAAAACAAATTGAAATCCTTGAAAAAACAAAGGAAAATCTTGAAATACATAAAAATGTTGCAAAGAAAAGATATGAGGAGGGATTTGCATCAGAACTTGAATTTTTGCAAGCAGAGTTATCCTTAAAAAATTTTGAACCACAAATTGAAATTTTAAAAACAATGTTAAAAAAATTAAAAGATTTATTAAAAAATATTTCAGGAATAGAAGAAGATATAGAACCTATTGATTCTTTATACTTTGAAAAATTTGAAGGGAATATTGATACACTTTATGAAAAGGCATTAAAAGAAAGAAAAGATATTTTAAATATGGAAAAAAACTTGGAAGCATTAAAAGAAATAATTGAAGTTCAAAAGGGAACTTTAAAACCAAATCTTTTTTTCTCTTATCAATATCAATATTCAAGACCCTATGGCTTTTTCCAAGATAAATGGGGTGGATATTACACCCTTTTATTTGGAATATCCTGGAATATATTTGATGGTTTTTTAACTTATGGAAATATTAAGAAAAACAAAGCAAATTATAACTATTTAAGTAAAAATTTAGAATTTATAAAAAGAAATTTGAAAAGTGAAATTGAAAATTCATTGAAAATTCTTGAAACAAATGAAAAAATAATTGAAGCACAAATTGAAAATGTCAAGCTTTCCGAAAAAGCATTAAAAATAGCAAAAACTCAATATGAAAATGGTTGGATTTCGCATGTGGAATATATGGATGTGGAAATTTCAAATTTAAATGCAAAGCTATCTCTTTTAAAAGCAATAAAAGATTATAAAATTTCAAAAATTGATTTGATTGGATTAATTAAAGGAGAAATAAAAATGGGAGGATTATAAAATGAAAGGTAAAATCATAATTTTTATTTTCATTTTTCTTTTTTCTTGCGAAAAAACTGAAAAAATAAAAGAGGAAAAAATAATTCCTGTAACAGTAACATATCCTAAAAAAAGAGACATTAAACAAACTTTTCTTTTTACTGCTGACATTGAAGGAAATCCTGATATATATGTTTATCCGGAAATACCCGGTTATTTTTTAAATTATGTTAAAAATGAAGGAGAAAAAGTTCAAAAAGATGAAATAATTGCCTATATTGAAAGAAAAATTCCTGGTATGGAATATAAACTTGTTCCTGTTAAATCTCCAATTTCAGGTTATGTATCGGAACTTTTAAGGAAAAAAGGTGAATTTGTTACGCAGGCAAATGCAATTGCAAGGGTTGCAAGGTATGAAGAACTTTTTGCTACTTTATCATTACCAAGTAAATACATAGGAGTTATAAAAAAAGGGGAAGATGCTGAAATATTTTTACAAGATGGGAAGAAAATAAATGGGAAAATCTATTGGATTTCAAAAACTCTTGACCCTTCTACAAAAACCCTGAAATTAAAAATAATTTTTAAAAATCCAGGAAATGTATATCCTGGAATGGTGTGTGAAGTTAAATTAAAAGTTTTTGAGAAAAAAAATGTTTTATCAATTGAAAAGGATGCAATCTTGGGAGATGTAACAAAATATGTTTATATAAAAAAAGGAGAAAGGGCTTTAAAAAGAAAAGTAGAAACAGGAATTGAAAATGAAGAATATTGTGAAATAATTTCAGGAATAAGTGAAAATGATACTGTTATCTTTAAAGGAAAAGAGATTTTAAGGGATGGAATGAAAATAGAGATTAAGGAGGAATAAAATGATAAGGACAAGTTTAAAAAATCCATATTTTATAATAGTAATTTTTACGGTTCTTTTAATCACAGGATTTATATCTTTAAGGGAATTACCTATTGACCTTTTTCCTAATATTTCACTCCCAATGCTTTCTGTTGTTACTTTTTATCCAGGTGCAGGTCCTGAAGAAGTTGAAAAACAGATTACAGAATTAATAGAGGATGCTGCTTCAACCTTACCAAACCTTAAAAAAATAAGGTCAATTTCCCAGGAAAACCTTTCAGCAGTTACACTTGAATTTGAATGGGGAACAGATTTAAATGAAGCAGCAAACGATTTGAGACCAAAACTTGACCTTTTAAAAAACAATTTACCACAAGATGCAACTTCTCCTGAAATATTAAAATTTGATGTATCAATGTTTCCAATACTTTTAATTTCAATGAGTTCTGAAGATGAAAACTTTGATTTAAGAAAATTTTTTGAGGATAAAGTTAAAGATGAAATTGAAAGGGTTCCAGGCGTTGGACAGACCCAGCTTTGGGGAGGGGGTAAAAAGAAAATAATAAAAGTTGAAATTAAAAGAGAAAATCTTGAATATTATGGAATTGATTTAAATTCTATTGCAAATTCAATAAAATATGAAAACATGAACATTCCAGTAGGAGAGGTTGAATCAAACAGTAAATTGTATACAGTGAGAATTCCTGGAGAATTTAACGATATAAAAGAAATAGAAAATTTAACAATTTTTACATCAAAAGGAGTAAGATTGAGATTGGGAGATATTGCAGTTGTCAAATTTGATTATGAAAGACCTACGAGTTATGTAAGGAGGAATGGAAAACCTTCTCTTTTAATCGGAGTATTAAAACAAGCGAATGCAAATACTGTAAGGGTTTCAGAAGGTGTTAAGAAAAAAATAAGGGAAATTGAGGAAAAGTATAAAGGGGAAAAAATATCGTTTGTTGAATTATTTGATTCATCAAAATTTATAATTGATTCAATTTTGAGCCTTACAAAAACAATAATTCTTGCAGCAATTTTAGTTATAATTGTAACATTTTTACTTTTAAGAAATATAAGAAGTGGTATTATAATATCAATAACAATACCTGTATCCTTAATAGTTAGTTTCATTTTTCTTTATTTGACAAATAGTTCAATTAATCTTATATCCCTTTCTTCGCTCGCAATTGCAATTGGAATGGTCGTTGATAATGCTGTTGTTGTTTTAGAAAATATATTCTATCATAGGGAAAGAGGGGAAGGGAAAAAAGAATCTGCAATTTTTGGAGCACAAGAAGTAGGAAGAGCAATAACTGCTTCAACATTAACAACAGTTGCAGTATTTTTGCCAATACTTATGGCAAAAGGATTAGTTTCAATAATGTTCAAGCAACTTGCAATAACAATTTCTCTTGTTCTACTTGTCTCCTTATTTACTGCTTTTACTTTAACTCCTGTTTTATCCTTTAAATTTTTAAAAATAAAGGAGAAAAAGGGAATTAGTAAAAAAATTTCAGATTTTCTTGAAAATCTTTATAAACCATTAGAAATAGGATACAATTCATTTTTGAATTTTGCTTTAAATCATAAATTAATGATATTTTCAATTGGAACAATAATTTTTATTTTAGGAATAATTCCTTTTTTAACAGGTTTTTTAAAAACTGAATTTTTCCCAGAAGCCGATACAGGGCAAATTAGAGGAAATTTTGTTTTGCCTTCAGGAACAAAATTGGAAAATACAGATAAAATAACCAAAAAATTTGAAGATTATATAGAGAAGAACATCCCTGAGGTAAGGATTTTTGGAGTAAGAACAGGAAGAACTGAAGGTGGATGGGGAAGTTTAATGGGAATGCAAGAAGGTGATAATACTGGTTTTATTTCATTAAGACTTTTAAAAAAGAGTGAGAGGAAAAGAACAAGTCAAGAAATTTCTCATATTTTAAATAAAAAATTAAAGGAAATACCAGGAATTGTCCAAGGTTCTTTTGAAGTAAGTGGAGGATTTACTCAATCTCTTTTAATTGGTTCTCCAATTGAAATAAAAATATTTGGATATGATATAAAAGAAACTGATTCAATTGGAAATTATTTAAAAGAAAAACTTGAAAAAATAAGGGGAATTTCTGGATTAAACATTTCAAGGGGACTTCCTTCTCAAGAACTTGTTTTCAAATATAACAGAAATATTTTAAATCATTACGGTGTTCCTTCTTCTTATTTGGCAACATATTTAAGAGGGATGATAGAAGGAATTAAGGCAGGAAGTTTTAGAAAAAAAGGTGAAGAAATAGAAATTGTTGTTAGAATTGACGAAGAATCAAGAAGAAATATAAACATTTTAAGGTCAAGTTTTATAAAAATACCAAATGGAAAATTAATTCCGATTGAAAATTTTGGAGAATTTAAAGAGGAAAAAGGACCTGTAAGGATTGAAAGAGAAAATAGAGAAAGAGTTTTAAAAATAACAGGAAATTTTTATGGAAGAAGTTTAAATGAAGTTATAGAAGATATAAAGAAGGTAATTTCTGAAATGAATTTGCCAGAATATATAAGAATAGAGATAGGTGGTTCAATTTCCCAGCAAAAGGAAAGCTTTTCTTTTCTCTTCTTTTCCTTAATAATAGGAATTATCCTTGTATATCTTGTAATGGTTGCACAATTTAGTTCTTTTTTGCATCCATTTGTAATAATGTTTTCTGTTCCATTTGCATTTACTGGAGTAAGTTTTGCACATCTTATAGCAGGAATTCCCTTCTCTCTTACATCTTTTATAGGTCTTGTTATGCTTATTGGAATAGTTGTTAATAATGCGATTGTGTTAGTAGATTATATTAACATTTTAAGAAAAAGAAACTATAAACTTTTAGATGCTGTTAAAGAAGCAGGAAAAAGAAGATTAAGACCAATAATAATAACAACAACAACAACTTTATTTGGACTTTTACCTCTTGCACTTTCAAGGGCAGAAGGTTCAGAAGCATGGAGACCACTTGGTATTTCAGTAATTGGAGGTTTATTTTTATCAGCATTTATAAGTTTAATAATTGTTCCAATAGTTTATGTTTTTATAGAAAAAATAAAAGGAGAAAAAAATGAAAATGCTTCAAATAATATGTGATTCTGGTTTTGAAAGTTATCTTTTGGAAAATCTTGAAAAAAATGGAATATTCCATTTTACAAAGATAGAAAAAGTTTTAGGTAAAGGAAAAAGTTCTGAACCTCATATGGATGATGAAGTATGGCCTGGATATCATGTGCTTTATTATATAAAATTGGAGGAAAAAGATTATGAAAGAATAAAACCAATTCTTTTTCAAATAAAAGAAAAATTAAGAGGAAAAGGATTTAAAGTATTTGTTTATGAAATTTTTGATGAAATATGATATTTGAAGATTTTGAAAAAGTAATTGAAATAGAAAATGGAAAGATTAAAGGAGTTTATAAAAAAGGTGAGAAAAAAGGTGAGTATATTTTTGAAAAAGGGAAAATATTGCCTTCTTTTTGTGATTCTCATACACATTTAATAAATGAAGGATTATCAAAAATAAGATATAATTTAAGGGATAAAAAATCAAAAGAAGAAGTATATGAATTTTTAAAGGAAATTTCAAAATATGAAAAGAAAATAATTGCATATGATTTTGATGAAAGTAAATGGGAAAAAAAGGAATTTCCATTAAAAGAAGAAATTGATAAAATTTCAAAAGATATACCTATAATTTTGAGAAGGATATGCGGACATTTTGCAGTTTGTAATTCAAAAGCTCTTGAAATTTTAAGGGATGTAAATGGAATTGATTTTGAAAAAGGTTGGGCTTATGAAGAACTTCCTTTAAATATAAATTATTATTTTCCACCTGAAAAAGAAGAAATAAGAAAAGCATTTTTAGAAGGGCAAAAAATTGCATTATCACTTGGTATAACAGAGGTTCATGAAATAGTTGGTTTAAAAAATTTTGAAAATATAATAGAATTTGATGAAAAAGATTTTTTAATAAGGATAAACCTTTATGTTGTGATAAAAAATTTTGAAGATATAAATGAATTTGAAAGAATAAAGGAAAAATTTATACAAAAAGAATTTTTAAAATTTAAAGGATTAAAAATTTTTTCTGATGGTTCAATTGGGGCAAGAACTGCTTTTTTAAAAAGACCTTATTCTGATTTTAAAAAGGAAAGAGGGAAAATTTTTATAAAAGAAGAAGAACTAAAAAATATTTTGAAATATGCAGAAAAAAATGGTTATCAAGTTCTTATTCATGCTATTGGAGATGGGGCAATTGAATTTGTTTTAAAAATTTTTAACTCATTAATTTCGCAAAATGATTTAAGACATAGAATAGAACATTTTGAACTTATAAATGAAAAAATAATTAAAATGGCAAAAAAAAGCAATATTTATATTTCAATGCAACCAAATTTTGTAAGAGAATGGCAACATAAAAATGGCTTGTATTATAAAAGGCTTGGAGAAAAAAGATGGAAAAGGATGAATCTTTTTAAAAGAATAATTGATGAAAATTTAAACCTTTCATTTGGTTCTGATTGTATGCCATTAGGTCCTTTATACGGGATAGAAGGTGCAATAAATCACCCTTTAAAAGAGCAAAGAATTGATTTTGAAACGGCATCAAAATTATATACAGAAAATCCAAGATTTTTTTCTTTTGAAGAAAAAAGAAGGGGGAAAATATTAAGAGGTTTTGATGCTGATTTGATTGTAATTGATGAAAAAAACAACTTAATCGCAACAATTTTTAATGGAAAAATTTTATATGCGACCCCCCTATTAGATCAAAAATGAGTGTCCGTGAAATTCTTTAATGGATAGATCATAATTTTGTCCGTAAAATTTTTCCTTCCTTTTTGGCTTATACTTTTTATTTTCATGAGTTTTTCCATTATTATATT
>Ga0272445_1000558_pt1 | contig 34248 bp, 37 predicted proteins | sample YNPCB0031_FD_194404 | JGI IMG/M metagenome (GOLD analysis project Ga0272445, IMG submission 194404) | Hot spring sediment microbial communities from Yellowstone National Park, WY, United States - YNP-CB-003-1 | ecosystem: Environmental > Aquatic > Thermal springs > Hot (42-90C) > Sediment... | reverse complement strand
TCCTTTCCTTTTTGCCTTCCTTTGCCCCAGATATTTATCTGGTTTTCCTGCCAGTAACGCCTTATAAGCCTGCCAGACACCTCAATCCCTTCTTTCTTTAAAAGCAAGGGCAGGGTCTTATAAGCAGAATTCTCAAGGGAATATCCAACAGAATTTGATACACCTTCAAGTCTCTCTTCTATTAAGTCAACCCTCTTAATTAGTTTATTGAGACTTTCCTCTGTTTTTTTCTGGGCCTCTGCGAGTTCATTTAGCCTTTGTTCTGTCTTTTTCTGAGCCTCTGCAAGTTCGTTTACCCTTTCCTCTGTTCTTTTTTGAGCTTCAGCTAATTCATTTAGCCTTTCTTCTGTTCTTTTCTGGGCTTCAGCTAATTCATTTACCCTTTCTTCTGTTCGTCTTTGAGCCTCAGCTAATTCATTTACCCTTTCTTCTGTTCGTCTTTGAGCCTCAGCGAGCTCGTTAATGGCCTTCCAGACCCTGTTGAAATTCTCCTCTGTAGCCTTCTTAAAGGACTCAAGGCTTTCCTCTGTCTTTTTCTGGGCCTCAGCGAGTTCATTTAGCCTTTCCTCTGTCTTTTTTTGGGCCTCAGCGAGCTCATTTACCCTTTGTTCTGTCTTCTCCTGAGCCTCTGCAAGTCTATCAATCCTTTCGCCCAGCCTCTTAACAACCTCTGTAAGCTCTTTAAATTCCTCCTTTGTGACTGTATTGGCAATATCCTTGTAAATCCTTGCAAGAAGTCTTGCAAGCCTTTCAGCCTGAGAAGGCTCAAAGGTCTCTTTCAATTCTTCAAGGAGTTCAAGGGTATCAATCATACTATATTATACTATATCTACTCTCTTCAGAACCCTTGTGAACAGATAAGTCCCAAAGAAAACTACTGACAGTAAAAGGACTATTGTTCCTCCTGTGGGGATGTTGAGATAAAAGGACAGGATAATACCTGAGACTACAGAGAATGTAGCGATAAGGCATGCAACCACTACCATCTTGAAGAAGTTTTTTGTAAGGAGCTGGGCTGTTGCACCAGGTATTACCAGGAGGGCTGAGATGAGGATTATGCCAACGAGCTTTATGCCTGTTACGATTGCCATTGCCATTGATAAGAGGAAGAGGGTTTTTATTGTCCTTACCTTTATCCCTGCCACATGGGCGAGTTCTTCATTAAAGGTGATTAGATAGAGCTCCTTTGATATCATTATTGTGAGAATCAGGAGTATTGTTATGAGGAGCCCTCCTGCTATGGCTTCCATATTTCTAATAGCAAGGATGCTTCCAAAGAGGTAGCTGAAGAGGTCAATGTTATATTTTGGGATTAGCCCTATAAGGACTATCCCGAGGGCCATTGATGCAGTAAAGAATATGCCGATGGCTGTGTCTTCTGCAAGCCGACCTTTTGTGCTTATCTCTTCAATTGCAAAGGCAACAATGAGGCTATAGATTGTTGCGCTCACAATTGGATTTATACCTGTTATGAATCCTATCGCCACTCCACCAAAGGCAGCATGGGCAATGCCTGAACCAAGAAAGGCTATTCTTCTTAAAACAACAAAGGTGGAGATTACACCTGAAAAGACTGCAAGGAGAACTCCATTTATAATTGCCCTCTGAATAAACCCGTAGGAGAGGAGTTCAAACATCAGTACCCCTTTTTAGCCTTTCACACCTTTCGCAGGCCTCTGAGTGGACCATTATGTCAACAGCCCTTCCATAAAGCCTTGAAAGAACCTCCTCTGAAAAGGCACCAACAGGGCTTCCGTGGAAGTGAAGCGTCCTGTTCAGACAGGCTATCTCATCTACATAACCTGTAACAGCACCTATATCATGGGAGACCATTATTATTGTAAGACCAAGTCTCTTTTGAAGTCCTTTAAGGAGGTGATAGAAGTCTTCCTGGCCAACTACATCTATACCTGTGCTGGGCTCATCAAGTATTAATATCCTTGGTTCTCCTGCGAGTGCCATTGCTGCAAGGACCCTTTGCTGCTGACCTGCTGAAAGGGCACCGAAGGCCTCAAAGGCTGAGTGGTCCATAGCCATTGTGCTGAGGGCCTTGATTGCCTTTTCTCGGTGAACCTTTGAAGGGAATCTCATATAACCTATCTTTCCATAAAGTCCCATGAGGACAACATCTATTGCCCTTGCTGGAAAATTTAGCTCAGCCCTGAGTGATTGGGGAAGGTATCCGAAAAGGCCCTGTTTTACTGCCTCAAAAGGGCTGAGCCCTAAGATTTTTATCACTCCCTTTGAAGGTGTGAGAAGTCCAAGAATAAGTTTTAAAAGGGTTGTCTTTCCACCACCGTTTGGTCCAACAATGCCAAGAAATCTTCCTTCCTCGAGTTCAAGATTTATATCCTTTAATATCTCTTTTTTGCCTATGGAATAATAGAGGGAAGTTATCTCAACAGCCTTCACCTCAGGGCCTCCTCTAATTGAGTGATATTATAAAGCAAAAGATTTATATAACTGTTCCTTTCAGGGATATAGGGTGAGCCGATTGGATCGAGCATTAGAAGTCTTGCACCAGCCTCAGAGGCTATTGCCTCTGCTATCTGAGGACTGAACTGGACTTCTCCAAAGACAACCTTTATATTCTCTTTTCTCATCCAGTCAACAATATATTTTATATTTTTGGGTCTCAATTCCCTTCCGGTGGCCTCCACTATGTACAAAGGCTCAAGCCCGTATCTTTTTGAGAAATAATTCCATGCTGGATGGAATGCCACAAATCTTTTCTTTTTGAGTCTCGAAAGCCTTTCTTTAATCCTTTCATTAAGACTGTCAAGTTCTTTTTTATAATTAGTGGCATTGGTGATATAAAAGTCTTTTGATGAAGGGTCGATCCTTATGAGTTCTGCTGTTATCCTGTCTACCATTGATTTTGCAATAACAGGGTCAAGCCAGTAATGAGGATCTATTTCATGTTGGTGGCGAAAGTGACTGTTAGAGTGGCCGTGATGGGATTGGTGGTCTTGACCTTTTAAAAGCTCTATTGTTTCTGAGAGATCCACTATTCTTATTGATTTTTTTGCAGACCTGACAAATCCTTCAGACCATAATTCGAGGCCAGCTCCTATCTTTATAAACATAGAGGCCTTTGTGAGTTCCTTTATGTCTGAGGGTTTTGGTTCAAAGGCGTGAGGAGAGGCACCAGGGGGTATAAGGGTCTTTACAGATACCCTTTCTTTACCGATATTTTTTGTTATATCTTCCAGGGGATATATAGAGACAACTATAAAGATTTCTGCTCCATACAATAATCTATGGATGAAAAAACTTAACAGAATAAGAATTAATATAAATGCCTTTTTGCTCATGTGAATTATAATACCATAATGGCCCTATTCAGAATTCCAGAGGCACTCACTATAAGGGACTTCAGGCTTTATATGACAGGCCAGCTCATATCCCTTACTGGCACATGGATGCAGTCTGTTGCCCAGAACTGGCTTGTCTGGAGTATTACAGGTTCATCCCTTTATCTTGGCATTATAAACAGTGCCTCATCCCTTCCTATGCTTCTTTTCACACTTTTTGGTGGTATAGTGGCAGATAGATTTCCAAAGAAAAGGCTTCTTATACTTACTCAGACCCTCTCGATTATCCCGGCATTGATGCTCGGTCTTTTTATTGATTTAAAAATAATTACAGTCCTTCACATAGTAATCTTTGCCTTTCTTCTTGGCACAATAAATGCCTTTGATGTTCCTGCAAGACAGTCCTTTCTTATAGAGATGGTTGGAAGGGAATCCCTTACAGGTGCCATTGCCCTCAATTCAGCAATCTTTAATGGTGCAAGGCTTATTGGCCCTGTTATAGCTGGTCTTATATTATCTATTTTCAGCATCTCCACATGCTTTTATGTAAATGCCATAAGTTATATCCCGGTAGTTATTGCCCTGAGCATGATAAAGATAGCTGGCACCCCGGGAAGAGGTGAAATCAATATCCTTAAGGACCTTAAAGAAGCCGTAAGTTTTGTCCTTACTGACAAGACAGTACTTCAGGTTCTGTTGATGATTCTCTGCTTTAGCCTCCTCGGTATTCCTTATGTGATTCTTCTGCCTGTTATTACTACAGAGATATTTCACTCCTCTGCAGGTCTGTATGGGCTCATGATGGGTGCTGTGGGAGCAGGTTCACTCTCTGGAGCACTTTTAATTGCTTTAAGACAGGAGATAAGAAATAAAAAGGCATATATAGGGCTTTTTACTGTTATATTTTCTGTTGCACTTTTTTTATTCTCCCTTTCAAGAGAGGTCTTTCTCTCTATTGTGCTACTTTTTACAACGGGTTTCAGTGTTATAAGCTTTCTTGCAACAGCAAACAGCCTTATCCAGCACAGGACACCCGATTATCTGAGAGGGAGGGTTATGAGCCTTTATACACTGGTATTTCTGGGAATGGCTCCACTGGGCAACATGACAGTGGGATTCCTCGCCTCCTATGCAGGCCCTGTCCATGCCCTGAGAGCCCTTTCAGTAGCTACTTTTGTCATTACCTGCGGAACTCTGTGGTTGTTTGATAATAGAGATAGAATGCTGTCTATGAACTCATTTTTATAATTTCTTCTCCATAAAATTAACAGGTGGGAGTAAAACAGGCGGAATACCTGCCCTCATAGTGGTATTAGCAATAATTTCCCTCATAAATGGGAATAGATGGGCAGGGGCATGAACCTGAGAAAATTTTTCCAGGTCTTCTGGGTTATCCCCTTCAAAAATACCTTCTATAGAGACTTCAAGGACAAAAACTTCTGGTTCAGTTTGAGTCTTCAGGTTTCCCGTTAAAATTGTGGTAAGCCTACGATTATCTTTGTCAAGTCTGTTCTCTACATTAAACTTAACAGAAACATTACAGGTGGATTTTATTTCTCCTGGAGGATTTAATATAAAATTCAGTTTTAAAAGTCTTACTCCTTTATATCTAATGTTATTCAATGAGGGCCTCCATGGGAACTTTAAGAATCTTGGCTATTTTTGCAAGGGTTTTTACAGGCACATTGTAACCAGGTCGTTCAAGTCTGCTTACATTTGGTTGAGCCATTCCAAGTTTCCTGGCAAAGGTTAGCTGGTCCATACCTTTTAGCATTCTATAGTATTTAATTTTGCTCATTTTACCCGCTTTAACCATTTTTAACCATTCTTTCTGTCTTTCTGAACGGGCTTTGTCTATCCTGATCTTGTTGTTTGGCTCCTTTGTATGCTCTAAAAGAATTTCCTCAAAGGGTATAAGAGAAACCTTGCGAGTCTTTTTAATAAGTTCGGTTTGTAGTCTGTTTAGTTCTGTCCGAAGGAATTCATTTTCGTTTTTAAGTTGGGCATTTTCTTTTTTGTAACATTCGAGCATTTCTTCTTTTTTGTTGCATTCTTCACATGGAAAAAGTTTTGTTGGGGTTACAAGTTCTTCGAGGAATATATAAGTCACTGAAGGATTAAGCTCACATTCTATGTTATAAGGCTGACTTTCTATTTGGGTCTTTGCTGAAGATATTTCTGTGATAGTTTTATTCGCTGGTAACATGGTGACTCCTCCTTATAAGTTTTTTCATCTCTTTTAACTACACAATATACGATAACCTGACCAGAAATATATTGATAAAAAACCCGATATTCTTGTACATCAATGCACTTAAGCCTTCTAATGTTATAACGCTTAAGGTTCTGAATAATCTGAGATGTGCATTCCTCTGTATCGGGGTAAGGATCGAGTCCAAGTTCTTCAATGCGAACAAGCAATCTTTCATATGAATCAGGGTCTTTTAACTTAATGTAATGTAAATCGGTTTTAGCAAATTCTGTAACTTTTATCCTTATCTTTGATTTCATTATATATCAATTCTGATATATTTTGTCAAGCCTTAGGTTAACGGCAACTAATTATCTCACAATTTTTAAAAAAATTCAAGACTTTATGCTACACTAATTTGAAGATTAAAAACAATTAAGAATCTCCTCCACTGAGCACTCAACCCTGTAACCTCCTCAATCTGATGTACCCTTCTTAAAGTAAGGGTTAAAGTTATTAGGTATATTTTAGACTGAATGTGTTAGAATTATTTCAAGGAAGTAATATGTTCACCTTGACATAGGGCAGGCTTTAGAGGTTAGGGATTAGGTGGGCCTAATCTTCACAGCCTTAAGTTGCTGAAATTGGTGGTGAAAGTAATAGTTAGAGAAGGCGATTTATGAGGGTTCTTGCCATAGAGACCTCCACCATACTCGGTGGAATAGCGGTTGTTGATAATGAGGGCCTTGTCTCTGAGGTGAGGTTCAATGTGAGTGTTGAGCACTCCGAGAGGCTCATGCCAGAGATAGACCATCTCTTGAGGAGTTCATGCCTGACTATTAATGATATAGATGCCTTTGCTGTATCTCAAGGGCCTGGCTCATTTACAGGTTTAAGGGTGGGAATGGCGACCTTAAAAGGCCTCTGTTTTGCTACCGGGAAACCAGCTATAGGTGTGCCAACCCTCGAGGCAATGGCATGGAACTTCCCTTATGCAATTTACCCTGTCTGTCCTGTCCTTGATGCAAGGAGGGCACAGGTCTTTATGGCACTTTACAGATGGAATGCTCATGATTTTATAACACTGAAAGGTCCATCTGTTGTCGATAGAGAGAGATTTATTGAATTAATAGACTCTCTCGTAGGAGATGAGCCAGTAATACTTACAGGTAATGGATACATCTTTTTCAAAGACAGAGAGAGGTTTATAATACCTCCACCCCACATGCTTGTTCCATCAGCCTCCAATGTAGGATACCTTGCCTTAAGACTTGCTATGGAAAATAGATTTTCTGATCCCGTGACCATTACACCTCTTTATCTTAGAAGGTCTCAGGCTGAAGAGAGGCTACAAACGGCATGATAGGGGTAAGGGGTAGGGGGGTAAGGAGTAGGGAGTAAGGAGTAGGGGTTAGTCTCCTATCTAATCCCTACACCCTAACCCCTAATTCCCTTCATTTGCTTGAAGCCTACGAGCCTGAGGGGCCTGAAGCGTCGCACTATTGTTATGAAGATAAGACTCATGGAGCCTTCTGATGTCCCTGAGGTGGTGGAGATTGAGAGGCTCTCTTTCTCTACGCCATGGTCTGAGCTTTCCTTTTATAAGGAGATATACAATCCGAGGTCTCTGTGCCTTGTGGCAGAGACAGAAGAGGGTGTTTCAGGTTATATATGCATGAGCAGAGTTATTGATGAGTGCCATATCCTCAATCTTGCTGTCCATCCCTTCAAGAGGAGACAGGGCATAGCAACTATGCTCCTTAAGGCTGCCCTTGACTCTGAATATGCTGATCTCTGCAGGTACATATATCTTGAGGTCAGGGCATCGAATAGGGCTGCAAGGAGACTTTATGAAAAATTTGGTTTCAGAACTGTTGGAATAAGGAGGAATTATTACCTGAATCCTGTAGAGGATGCCATAATAATGATGCTTGAGCCCTGCAGGATTGGTGGCGAAAGTAACAGTTGATGAGAGTGTTTCATTGTTTACCTCCCCTTAATAGTTTTAATGCCTTTTTATGAAGCTCTTCATTACCAGAGGCAAGGAGGGTTGTAGTTTTTTCAAGACCCAGGGCCGTGTTATCAACGGGCCTTCCTTCTATATCTGTAAATACACCACCAGCCTCTTTTACGAGGAGCCAGCCAGCAGCAAAATCAAAGCTCCTTGAAGGAGCTGGACTCACAAATATGCTAATAGAGCCCTGTGCAAGGAGGGCAAGGTCGAGGGCCGTTGCACCAAGACATCTTGTCCTGCGAGCTGAGCCAAGGAGATGGAGAATCACCGGGATATCCTTTTTTGGTGTCTGGGCCTCGTAGGCAACAAGATAAATCTCTGCTTCCTTCTGGGTCTTCAATTGATGACCATTCATAAAGGCACCTCTGCCTTTTTCTGCATAAAATTCATCTCCAGTAAGGAGATTAATCACATAGGCAGTTGTTACACTTCCTATAGTGTTGCCTTCTGCAATCGCAATAGAACTACAGTAAAAGGGGATACCTGTTATGGCATTTTTACTACCATCAATGGGATCAATAAGGACCTTTTTACCTCCTCCTTTTATTTCCTTGAGTCCGTATTCCTCTGAGACTATGCTAAGGGGTTCATTTAGCCCCTCAAGTCCTTCGAGGATTATCTCTTCTGCCTTCTTATCTACTGGAAAGGTTCTGTCACCCGATGCCCCTCTTGGAGGTTTCTGGCTGTACTGGTCTTCCCGTAGAAAGGCGTATCTATAGGGTGCAATCTCGGAATATAGTCTTTTTCCTATCTTTCTGAGTTCCTCTATCATCAATCAAGTTCTCTCTGAGAAAGGATATGGATTATCTCTTTTGGAGGTTTCTGGAACTTTTCAAGGGTACCCCTCTTTGAGCCATATCTGAAGACTGTAACTCCCTTACAGCATTTTTCATAGGCAAGGAGGAATGCCCGTGCCACATCCTCGGTAGTTGCCTTTTTAGGAAGGTTTATCGTCTTTGAAACCGCATTATCTGTGTATTCCTGAAAGGCTGCCTGCATCTCTATATGATCTTCAGGTGGTATCTCATGGGCTGTCCTGAAGAGTCTTTTAATATCTCCTGGCACCTCTTTTATACCCCTCAGATTTCCTTTTTTGAGGACCTTTTCCATAAGCTCTTCTGAATAAAACCCCCTCTCTTTTGAAATCTTTAAAAAGTATTTATTCACTTCAAAAAGTTCTGTATCAAGGATTAACCTTCTATAGGCAATGGCAAAGTAAGGCTCTATCCCGCTTGAGCAGTCAGCAATTGTCGAGAGTGTGCCTGTAGGAGCAATGGTCGTTACTGTTGCATTTCTAAGGAGTGGCATGCCAGGCCTGTCATAGATTGAACCTTTAAAATTCGGGAAAGGGCCTCTCTTCTTTGCAAGGTCCTCAGAGGCCTTCCAGCCTGCTTCTTTTATGAACTTCATCACCTGTCTTGCAAGTTTAAAGGCCTTCTTAGAATTATAGGGGATTCCAAGGAGCACGAGCATATCAGCCCATCCCATGACACCGAGTCCTATCTTTCTATTTCCCTTATGCATTACCTCAATGTCAGGTATGATGTATTTATTTGCATCTATGGCATCATCAAGAAATCGAACTGCCAGTGCCACATCCCTTCCGAGTTCTTCAAAGAGTATCCTGCCTTCCTTTACATATTTTGATAGATTCATTGAGCCGAGGACGCATGCCTCATAAGGAAGGAGGGGCTGTTCTCCGCAGGGATTTGTGCTCTCTATCTGGCCTATGTGGGGTGTTGGATTTGTCCTGTTAATCTTGTCTATGAAGACTACCCCTGGGTCACCTGTCTGCCAGGCGCATCTTGTAATCTCGTCAAAGACCTCTTTTGCCCTTATCCTTCTTACTGGCTGACCTGTCCTCGGATTTATGAGGTCGTATTCCTCATCCTTTTTCAATGCTTCTATAAAGGCATCGGTAATGGAGACAGAGATGTTGAAGTTTTCGAGCTCAGCCTTTTCGACCTTTGCCCTTACAAAATCAAGGATATCAGGATGGTCAACCCTGAGTATCCCCATATTTGCTCCTCGCCTTGCGCCACCCTGCTTTATCACATCTGTTGCGGTGTTATATATCTTCATGAATGATACAGGGCCACTGGCAATACCGCCTGTTGACCTCACAACATCGGCCTTTGGCCTGAGTCTCGAGAAATTGAAACCAGTTCCACCACCGCTCTGCAATATCATTGCTGCGTTCTTGAGGGTTTCGAATATACTCACCATTGAGTCTTCAACAGGAAGGACAAAGCAGGCTGCAAGCTGTCCGAGTTCTTTACCAGCATTCATCAGGAGGGGAGAATTTGGAAGGAACCTGAGGTCTGTAAGTAATTCATAAAATCTCTCCTGCCAGTAAGATGGGTCTTCTCCATATAAGGCCTCTGATTGGGCTATTGCCTTCGAAACCCTCTGAAACATACCTTCAGGGGTCTCAATGACATTCCCTCTCGCATCCTTCAGTAGATACCTTGCTCTAAGAACCTTCAGGGCATTCTCAGAGAGTTCCATAAGAGAATTATACCAGAATATTATGGAGTTTTACATTTTTGGCGAAAGTAATAGTTCTGTGTGGTATAATGTAAAAAAAAGAAAGGAAGCTGTATATATGATAAGCCATACCTTTTCAGTTGCCCCTGGGATTGGTGAGAGGCTTGAGAGACATATCTGGAGACAGGGTATTTTGACATGGGATCACTTTCTTGAGGCTGATAACATTTCTGGTATCCCGAAAAATAAGAAGAAAAATTTCGATAATATCTTTTCCAGTTTTAGAAAAGCCCTGTCAAGGAGAGATGCTGAATTTTTTGCAAGAAATATTAAAGGAAGAGAACACTGGAGACTCTTTAATGAACTGGGGTCAAAGATTTTATGTCTCGATATCGAAACAAATGGTTATCAGCCTGGTAGCGGAGGTTATATTACAGTAGTTGGACTCTATAATGGCCTTCAATGGAAGGCCTTTGTGAGAGGTGAAAATCTTACAAAAGAGGCTTTACAGGCTGAAATAGAGAAGGCAGACATTATAGTCACATTTTTTGGCAGTGCCTTTGATATACCCTTTTTATTGAGGGAATTTCCTGGCTTGAAGATAAACAAGCCCCATTTTGACCTGTGCTTTGGTGCAAGAAGGCTGGGATTGAAAGGTGGTCTAAAGAAACTGGAAGACCTTTTTGGTATAAAGAGAGATGAGACTGTTAAAGGGCTTAATGGATATGATGCTGTTCTCCTCTGGCAGTTTTATAGAAGGGGGTCAAGAGAGGCCCTTGACCTTCTTCTTGAATACAATAGACAGGATGTTGTGAACCTTCTCGATCTTGCAGAGATAATTTATGAGGGTTTGCGCACTGCAACGGGCATTGACAATTATGTATTCCTGTCAGATAATAAAATAACTGCATAATCTCTATGAAGATAGCCATAATCTCTGATACCCATGATAACCTTGATAATTTAAGGAAGGCCGTTGAGATTATAAACTCTTCTGGTGTGGCCCATACCTTCCATGCGGGAGATTTTACATCGCCATTTACAATAAGGGTTCTTAAAGACCTTAAATGTCCTTTAACAGGGGTATTCGGAAATAACGATGGTGACAGACTATTGTTGCAGGAAAAATTCAATGGAATGATTTACCGTCAGCCCTACATAACTACATTTAATGGTAAAAGAATCGCCATGATGCACGAGCCAGCATTTATTGAGGCCTTGAGGGACAGCGGGCATTTCGATATCATAATATTTGGTCATACCCATGAACCTGTTATCCGTTCTGAAAAAGATGTACTTATAATAAATCCTGGTGAGTTAGGGGGCTGGCTTTATAGAAGACCGACCTTTGTTATTGTTGACCTCGAAGACATGAAGGCTGAGGTTATAGAGTTGACAGGTCGTTAAATATTTTGGTATTGTAAAATTACCTGCCAGAGATGTCAGACCATAAAAAGAAAATCGGCGGCAAAGTAACAGTTGATGGTTAAAGCAAATATCAGGTCATTCAGTTCAGATATAAAGATTTTATTCTTCAAGAAATTTGGGTGGTAAAATAGCTTTTCTTTATTCAACCTTTTCCTGATGGCAAAATAACAATTGAGAGCATCAGCTCGATAAAAATTTATATTGTGAGGGGAGTATATGGAAACAGAAAGCAAAACAGTTCAGGAAAGCAAGCCATCTGTCGAGACAATCTCTATTTCTGAACTCAAGGAAAAGACTGTAGAGGAACTCGCCCAGATTGCAAAGGATTTTGGTGTTGAGGGTGCAAGGGGGATGAGAAAACAGGAACTGATTTTTGCTATCCTCCAGGCACAGACCCAGAAAGCAGGAAACATCTTTGCAGAGGGTGTCCTCGAGGTCCTTCCCGATGGCTTTGGGTTTTTGAGGTCTCCTGATTACAGTTATCTCCCAGGTCCTGATGATATCTATGTGTCACCATCCCAGATACGGAGATTTAACCTCAGGACAGGAGACCTTGTTTCAGGTCAGGTAAGACCACCCAAAGAGAATGAGAGATATTTTGCCCTTCTTAAAGTAGAAGCAATAAATCATGAAGCCCCTGAGGAAAACATAAAGAGACCTCTTTTTGATAACCTTATCCCTTATTATCCTACCAGAAGAATAAAACTCGAATACTCCCCCACAGACTATTCTACAAGGGTCATGGAGCTTATAACACCTATTGGGTTCGGGCAGAGGGGTCTCATCGTGGCTGCACCGAGAACTGGTAAAACAATGCTCCTTCAGTCCATTGCGAAGGCTATAAGAAAAAACCATCCTGATGTCCATCTTATTATTCTCCTCATTGATGAGAGGCCAGAGGAGGTTACAGACTGGAAGAGGCAGGTTAATGGTGCAGAGATAATAAGCTCCACCTTTGACGAACCACCAAACAGGCACTGCCAGGTCTCTGAGATTGTTATTGAGAGGGCAAAAAGACTCGTGGAGATAAAGAGGGATGTCGTGATTCTCCTTGACAGTATAACAAGACTTGCCCGTGCTTATAATGCAATTATTCCAACGAGTGGGAAGGTTCTCTCAGGAGGACTTGATGCGAATGCCCTTCAGAAACCAAAGAGGTTCTTTGGAACAGCGAGAAATATAGAGGGTGGCGGAAGCCTTACCATAATAGCAACAGCCCTTATAGATACGGGAAGCAGGATGGATGATGTCATATTTGAGGAGTTTAAGGGAACAGGTAACATGGAGCTCCATCTTGACAGGAAACTCGTTGACAAGAGGATATTCCCGAGCATTGACATTAATTCCTCTGGTACGAGAAAGGAAGAGCTTCTTGTTGAGAGAGATGTTCTTAATAAGATGTGGGTTCTCAGAAAGGCCCTCAGCCCCCTCAGTACAGTTGAGAGCATGGAATTCCTCTTGAGCAAATTGATGGGTACAAAGAGCAACAAGGAATTCCTCGAGATGATGAATAAATAAATCAGTAATGAAAAGGCTCATTGAGCTGAAGGATGATGGTTATTGTTTTGCCTGTGGAAGATTGAATCCCGCAGGACTTCATCTTTCCTTTGAGAAATCTCAGAGTAAAGTTATCACCCATTTTACTCCTCAGAAGGAACATCAGGGCTATGCTGATGTTATCCATGGTGGTATAATAACAACTATACTTGACGAGGCAATGGTGAAGGCCTGTATCTTAAACGGTATAAATGCCATGACTGCAGAAATAACAGTAAGATTTAAAAAACCCCTTTTAACAGGAACAGCCTGCCGAGTAGAGGCATGGATAAACTCAGAGGGCTCAAGGCTGATTGAGGCTGAGGCAGTTATGAAGGATCAGGATGGAGAAATAGTTGCCTTCTCAAAGGCAAAACTGGTCCCATCGAAAGAATAATAGAAGAATGGAAAGGGATTACCTTCAAGAGATAAAGCCCCCCCTCCTTTTACTGCTCTTTTTAATATCCCTTACAATCATTATTGTGGGCTACAGATATTACAGACATACTCAGGAGAATCCTGAATTCTGTCTTTCCTGCCACCTGATGAAGGAGGCATATAAGACATGGGAGAAATCAAAACATAGTGATATTATCTGCCAGACCTGCCATAGATTGAGCCTTATAGAACAAAACAAATTGCTAATTGCCTTTGTAACAGGAACAAAGTCAGTTAGGGAGACCCATGGAAGGCAGAAACCCTGGCAGGCCTGTAAGGAATGCCATTTTCCTGATATTGAACAGGGTGCTATTAGTGACAGCAAGACCTTTGGTCATGCAAGGCATGTCTTTACAAAAAAGATAAATTGCAGTGAATGCCACATTGGTGGCGCAAGTAACAGTTCAGGAGGCCTTCATGAATTCAAGCCAGAAAGTGATGCCTGTTTGAAATGCCACAAGGACAGACTCGTTCATGGCCTTGGGATGGAAGGACTTCAGTGTCTGAACTGCCACACCTTTTCAAAAGAGCCATCTCAAAAACTTGTATCAGAAAGACGGTGTCTTGAATGCCATGGGAATATCCAGAGAAGTGGAGTCATGGGTAGTCTTAGATGTTTTGATTGCCACAAACCCCACGCAAAGATAAAACTCGAGGGTGCTGATTGTCTTGGCAGATGCCATAGCCATGAGCTTGAGGTAGGACAGCATAAACTCCACATAGAAAAGGCAAAGGTCGACTGTCTTTACTGCCACAGGGCCCATACCTGGAGGGTTGGAAGGGAGCTTGCTACAAGGATATGCACTAAATGCCATTCCTACAGAGAACCATCGAGGTTTGTGTTTTAAAACTGCAGAGGATTTTAAAGTTTTTGTAAGCATCACTGCTGTCCAAAACAAATTTGGAAGGGGCTTTTAAAATAGGCATAAGGCCTCAAATAGGCATAAGGCTTTAGGCTTAAGGCTGAAGTAAGCGTAGAGCGTATAGCGGGTAGCGAACAGAATAGAGATTTACTCCCTACACGCTATACGCTATTCGCTACACGCTATAACCTAATCTTTCAGCCTTCAGCTTATGGCCTTCAGCTACTTATGCCCATTAAAACTTTATATTGGACAGGTGTGGTAGGAGGTTAAATGGCTAATACAAAGAAATGTCCCCACAACTGTTACTTTTACCATCATTGTTTTTACCTTATCAGTTTTCGTTCCATCAGTTTAAATGGTAGTACTATAAGAGCGAGACTTGCAGTAATAAGCCATAATATATGATTAATAAAATCAGTCCTTCCCACTGTTACTTCGCCACCAACTGTTACTCCGCCACCAACTGATGCAGACCTCATTATCTCCACCATGTGATAGAGGGGATTCAGAAAGGCGAGGTTTTTTATTACCACTGGCAGATTATCAAGTGGAAAGAATATGCCTGAAAACAGGAAGAGGGGCGTCATGAAAAGGGTGTAGAAATAATTGAAGGAATCAATTCCCGGGACAGTTGCTGCTGAAATTACAGATATCTCCGAAAATAAAAGGCCTGAGAGGAATATCAGGGGTATGGTGAGAAGAATAGTCCATGAGTCAACGAGGCCTGTGACGGATATTACGATTATTATTATAGTTCCATAAATAAGGCTCTTTGTAGCTCCCCAGAGGAGTTCTCCAAGGATGAGGTCATTAAGGCTCACAGGCGTTGCGAGTATGGCATCAAAGGTCTTCTGGTAGTGCATCCTAACATAGGTTCCATAGGTGCATTCATAGGTTGCAGCAAAGGCAGAGGAAGAGGCAACAATCCCTGGTGCAATGAATTTTATATAAGGCATACCATTTATCTCTTTTAGATAGGAACTCAGTCCAATCCCGAAGGCAAGGAGATAGAGGGCTGGCTCTACAAAATTTAAAACCATACTCGATTTATAGAGTTTTTTATAAACCGTGAAGTTTCTGTACCATACACTGAAGGCCCTTTTGATATTAATCATTCCTATTCCTCCTTTATGGCCTCTCCAATTATTACTTCACCGCCTAACAATCTCTTTCCTGTAAGTTTGAGATATACATCCTCAAGAGTCCCTCCATACTTATTGGTTAATTCCTCAGGTGAGCCTGTTTCTACTATCCTTCCTGAATCCATTATGGCAACCCTGTCTGAGAGGAGCTGTGCCTCTTCCATATAATGGGTGGTAAGTATGAGGGTCCTTCCTCTCTGTTGCTCCCTCTTTATCATTTCCCATACCTGCCTTCTGCTCAAAGGGTCAAGACCTGTGGTCGGTTCGTCAAGTATTAATAACTCTGGTTTGTTTATCAATGCCCTTGCAAGGACAAGCCTCCTCTTCATCCCACCAGATAGTCTCTCCACATTTGTCTTAGCTCTATCAGAGAGACCAACAAACTCAAGAAGCTCCTCTGCCCTTTTTATTGCCTCTTTTTTCTTTATACCGAAATATCGTGCATAGACGAGGAGATTTTCCATTACTGAGAGGTCAGGGTCGAGGTTGTTCTCCTGAGGCATAACACCAATCCTTGCCTTAATCTCAGAGGCATGTCTCCTTACATCAAGACCAAAGACATGGAGCTGTCCATCTGTTGGAGGCATGTAGCAATAGATGAGTTTCATGACAGAGGTCTTTCCTGCTCCATTTGGGCCAAGAAGGCTAAAACATTCACCCCTGTGAATTATAAAATCAATACAATTGACAGCCCTTAAGGAGTTGTATTCCTTCACAAGGCCCTTTGCTACAACTATCTCCATAATGGAACAGTGGTCTTTTCACATTCTAATTTTGGGATATTCACCTGGAGCATTCCTGTCCAAAATAAATTTATGAATAGGCATAAGTAGCTGAAGAAAAATAATTCCTTAAAGGAAACTTCAGCCTTAAGCCTTCAGCCATTAGCCTAATTTGACTCTTTTAGAGTTGATGTATTTGCGAAGGAGTCAGGTTTGAAACATTTTAACATTTTGACACCATGTCAGGCTATAGCCGCAGGCCCTTATCAGCAGGAGCACTCCGTGGTAACTGAATGGTTAACCAGATAAAATGGGCATGCCTCGCTGATCCTCGGCGACAGGGCGACTAAAGCCTATTTATGTTATAATTTCAATCCATGTTTGATCTCATAAAGATGCTCCTTGTCTTTATATTGCTCATCATCCTCCTGAGGATGAGATGGCACATCGGTATTGTTATGTGCATAGGTGCATTGTTTTTCGCTATTCTTTACCTCATGCCTCCAGAAAAGGTATTGAACACCACTTATAAATCCCTCACCTCTTCCATGAGTCTGAAACTTCTTCTCGCCCTTTCTTTTATAAGGTCCTTTGAACTCATCTTGAGAGAGAAGGGTCTTCTTTCGAGGATTACAGAAGCAACAGGCTCACTCCTCAGAAAAAGGAGGCTTGTAATTATATCCATGCCGCTCCTGATAGGCATGCTTCCCTCTCTTGGTGGTGCCTATTTTTCTGCACCTATGGTTGAGGACTCATCAAGAGGACTTAATCTCAGTAATGAACACAAGGCTTATCTCAATTACTGGTTCAGGCATCCCTGGGAGCTTATTCTTCCCCTTTATCCTGGTATTGTCCTTGCATCAGCAGTAACAGAGATACCATTGAGGAGATTAATACTTATTAACCTGCCCGTTGCTATCGGGATGGTCATAATGGGCTTTCTTATTGGATTGAGGAAGATAAACGGAAATATAGATAAAGGTGACGCAATGCCAGGCATTAAAGAGGTGCTCATTCCCCTTATCCCCATAATAGTGGTGATTGGTGGAGTGGCTATCTTTGGCATAGAGTTATATCAGATATTGATAGTCACCCTTATTGGCTTGTGCATTTTTTATAAGGAGTCTTTTCAGGGTATTGGCCGACTCCTTAAATACGGTTTTTCAAAGGATGTCTTTTTGTTAATAGCTGGGGTTGTCCTAATAAAGGGAATGATGGAGGCGTCAGGAGCTGTAGGTGGCCTTGATAGATATTTTGTAGAATCAGGAGTTCCAGTAATCCTTATTGCCTTTATAATGCCTTTTATTGCAGGCCTTCTTACAGGTTTAGTCGTAGGATTTATAGGAAGTACATTTCCGCTTCTTATTGCCATGGCTGGTCATGATATTTCCCTTCTGTCCTTTGCCTTTGTATCAGGATATACAGGTGTTTTGCTTTCACCAGTTCATCTATGTCTTGTCCTTACGAGAGAATATTTTAAGGCAGATATGATGGGAATATACAGGAGGCTTCTGCCAGGGATAATTGTTATGCTCATGCTCTCGGTGGTGATTTATGCAGCTATTAAATCTTAACAAGCCCCAAGGGATTACTTCTCAGGAGGCGGTCACAAAGGTCAAGAGGCTCCTTAAGATAAAAAAGGCAGGTCATACAGGGACCCTTGACCCTATTGCAACAGGTGTGCTTGTTATATGTCTTGATGAGGCAACTAAACTTGCAGGATACCTTATAAATCTTGACAAGGAATATGTAATTACCATGAAACTCGGTGAGAGGACAGATACCTTTGATGCAGAAGGAAAGGTAATAGGAAAGGTAGAGGATTTCAATGTAACTGAGGATATGGTGAGGGAAGTCCTCGATAAGTTCAGAGGCAGACAGATTCAAAAGGTGCCTCCTTATTCAGCCGTTAAAAGAGGTGGAGTTCCTCTTTATAAACTTGCAAGGTCTGGTATGGAGGTCGAGAGGCCTTCCAGAGAGGTTAATATTTATAGCATAGAGCTTATGGAATTTCAGAAGGAAGTTTTAAAGATAAAGGTCCGTTGTTCAAAGGGTACCTATGTAAGGACCCTCATTGATGATATAGGATTGAGGCTTGGAACCTTTGCCCACATAACAGGGCTTGTGAGGACTGCTGTTGGGCCTTTCAGGATTGAGGAATCCTTCAGCCTCGAGGACCTAAAAGAGGGAAGGTTTAACCTTATTCCAGTGGATGAGGGTCTTTCTGTATATCCAGAGATAAGGCTTAAAGGCTCAGAGGCAAGGGCATTAAAGAACGGCTCTTTTATACCTGTTCCGTTGACTTTAAAATTTAATGAAGGTACAATATTAAGACTCTATGATGAATCAGGATTTTTTGGTATGGCCATTGTAAGAGGAGGAAGATTAAAACCTGAAAGGATTGTGAGGACAGTATGATTGAGAGGATATTGATTCCTAAGGCCTTTATAATTTCAGTTCTTGCAGTATTTCTGGTTAGTGGTGCTATCAGCGAAGGTGTGGAGAAGGTAGCAACAGAAGAGGTCGTGATTAGTTTTGATGCTCCACAGAAGGATGGTGTTCCAAAGGGCTGGAAGCTTAAGGAGAAGAGTGGTGATGCTGAGTTTAAGGTAATTAAAGAGGATTCAGAGAATGTAATTTATCTCAAAAGCAATTCAGCCTCCTTTTCATTTGAAAAACCTATAGATATTGATCCAAAGAAGTATCCCTATGTTGTATGGAAGTGGAAGGTCCTCAAACTTCCCCAATCTGGTGATGTGAGGTTAAAAAAGAAAAATGATCAGGCAGCCCAGCTTCTTGTCCTCTTCGAAGGCAAGAGGAGTATAAGCTATGTCTGGGATACTGGTGCACCAGAAGGTACTGTAATGGATGAATCCATAGGATGGCCTGTTAATGTAAAGATAAAAGTACTGGTTGTTAAATCAGGCGGAGCAGATCTCAACAAATGGGTCACCTTTGAAAGGAATATTCTGGAGGATTACAGAAGATTATACAATGAAGAACCCACCCTTATTAAGGGAATAAGGATACAGATTAATACCCAATATACTGGAACTAATGCAGAGACCTTTTTTGGAAATATTGTCTTTAGAAAGGCTTCAAGATAAGGTATTTTAAAGACTTTACAGTTTCTGTAAATCTAATTTAAAATAGAACTCTCACAGAAGGAGGATAACTATGCCCATTAAAAGGTATCTTCTTGCACCAGGTCCAACGCCTGTGCCTCCAGAGGTACTCCTCAGGATGGCAATGCCTATAATCCACCACAGGGCGCCTGACTTTATCCCTGTTCTTGATGAGGCAAAGAAAGGACTTAAATGGTTATTCCAGACAGAGAATGATGTCCTTATCCTCTGTTCAACAGGAACAGGCGGGATGGTAGGGGCTGTAAATAATTTCTTTAACCCTGGAGATAAAGTCATTGTTGTCAACGGAGGTAAATTTGGTGAAAGGTGGACAAAGATATGTCAGGCTTATGGATTGAATGTCCATGAGATATCTGTAGAGTGGGGATATTCTGTAAAGCCTGAACAGGTTGAGGAGGCATTGAAAAAGGTTCCTGATGCAAAGGGACTTTTTATGCAGTCCTGTGAGACCTCTACAGGTGTTTATCATGATATAGAGGGTGTCTCAAAGGTTCTTAAAAACTATCCTGATATACTCTTCATTGTTGATTCTATAAGTGCCCTTGTTGCCCATGATATTAAGACAGATAACCTTGGTATAGATGTCCACATCGCAGGTTCTCAGAAAGGTCTTATGCTTCCTCCAGGCCTCGCCCTTGTGAGTGTCTCTGAAAAGGCATGGAAGAGGGCTGAGACCTCAAAGATGCCGAGATTCTATTTTAACTTTAAAAAGGAGAGAGAAGCCCTCCAGAAGAACCAGACAAACTTCACCTCTGCTGTTACATTGATAATTGGTCTCAATGAGAGTATAAGGCTCCTCAAGGCAGAAGGCCTTGAGAATGTCTTTAAGAGGCATGCAAGGCTTGCCAATGCCTTACGAAAGGCAATGGAGGCGATAGGTCTCAGACTTTTCGCAAAGAGCTCACCGAGCAATTCAGTAACAGCTATTGAGGCACCACCTGGTATTGATGGACAGGCAATCTATAAAGCCCTTAGAGAAAAATATGGGATTACAGGTGCAGGTGGTCAGGACAAGCTGAAGGGAAAGATCTTCAGGATAGCCCATCTTGGTTATGCTGACACCTTTGATGTAATAACCGCAGTAAGTGGAGTCGAGATGGTTCTCAAATCCATGGGTTATAGTATTAAGCTTGGCACAGGTGTTGGTGTTGCTGAAGAGATATTAATGGAGGAATAAGATGAAGGTTCTTATCAGTGATGACCTTTCAAAGCAGGGGATAGAGATCCTTAAAAAAGCAGGTCTTGAGGTTGATGTAAGATCAGGCATGAAGCCTGAGGAGCTCAAGGCTGTTATTAAGGACTATGATGGCCTTATAATAAGGTCAGCCACAAAGGTAACAGCAGAAATTATAGAGGCAGCAGAAAAACTGAAGGTTATAGGAAGGGCAGGCTCAGGCCTTGACAATGTTGATAAAGGGGCTGCTACAAAAAAGGGTATAGTTGTAATGAATACCCCTGGTGGCAATACTATTACAACAGCAGAACATGCCATTGGTCTTCTTTTTGCAGTTGCAAGGCAGATACCTCAGGCAACAGCATCCATGAAAGAGGGCAGATGGGAAAAGAAGAAGTTTATGGGAGTGGAACTTTATAAGAAGACAATAGGGATTATTGGGATTGGTAACATTGGCTCTCAGGTTGCAAGGCGTTGCCTCTGCCTTGGCATGAATGTCCTTGCCTATGACCCCTTCCTGAGTGATGAGAAGGCCCGGGAACTTGGCGTTAAAAAGGTTGACCTCCAGGAGCTCTTCAAAACCTCAGACTTTATCTCCATTCATACACCACTGACACCTGAGACAAAAAATCTGATTAATAAAGATACAATAGCAATGATGAAGACAGGCGTAAGAATCATAAACTGTGCGAGGGGTGGTATTGTAAATGAAAAGGACCTCCTTGAGGCCCTCGAGTCAGGAAAGGTTGCTGGAGCTGCCCTTGATGTCTTTGAGCAGGAGCCCTGTCCACCTGACCATCCCCTTGTGAAACATCCCAATGTAGTATGCACACCCCATCTTGGAGCTGCAACTGTAGAGGCCCAGGAGAATGTGGCTATAGCTATTGCTGAGCAGATTGTTGATTATCTTGTCCATGGAGTGATAAGAAATGCCGTGAATTTCCCATCTATTCCCCCAGATCAGGTAGCAATGCTTCAGCCTTATATAGATCTTGCTGAAAGAATAGGGCTCTTTGCCTCCCATCTCTTTGAAGGGGGTATTACAGAGGTTGGCATTGAATTTCGTGGTGAGGCCTCCACTATAAATACAGCACCAGTTACAATCGCTGCCCTTAAAGGGCTTCTCACTCCCCTTTTACAGGAGACAGTCAATTTTGTTAATGCACCTGTTATTGCAAAGGAAAGGGGTATTGACATTAAAGAGACAAAGGCAAAAGAGGCGGGTGACTACAGCACCCTTCTTACAGTAAGGGTAAAGTCACCTGAAAAGGAACTGACCATTTCTGGTACGCTTTTCAGCAGGAAATCTCCAAGGATTGTCCAGATAGATCGTTTTCCTGTAGAGATCATTCCTGAAGGTATAATGCTTCTGATATATAATAATGACAGGCCTGGTGTTATAGGCAATATAGGAACCCTCCTTGGGAAAAACAATATAAATATTGGAAGGATGCACTTTGGAAGGGAAAGTCAGGGAGGTCTTGCCATATCTGTTGTAAATATTGATTCAGAAGTTCCTGATTCTGTCCTTAATGAGATAAAGGGGCTTCCAAACATACTATCCCTTAAGTTAATAAGATTGCCTTGAGAGGAATAAGATGCCTGTTGTTGTGGTGGTTGGGACCCAGTGGGGTGATGAGGGAAAGGGGAAGATAGTTGATGTCCTTGCTGAAGAAGCTGATATAGTTGTCAGATATCAGGGCGGCCACAATGCAGGTCATACTGTAGTTATCAATAATGAAAAATTTATCCTTCATTTAATCCCATCGGGTATCCTTCATAAAGGAAAGCTTTGCATAATAGGCAATGGAGTCGTCATTGAACCTGGTGCCCTTATTCAGGAGATAGAAGAGTTAAAAAAGAGAGGGGTAGATGTTGGTGAAAATCTCCTTATTAGTAAGAATGCCCATCTTATAATGCCCTATCATATCCTCCTTGATACATACTCTGAAAAGACAACAAAGGTGAAGATTGGGACAACAGGAAGGGGTATCGGGCCTGCCTATACTCACAAGGCCCAGAGGATTGGCATAAGGATGGTTGACCTCTTCGAACCTGAAATATTTAAGGAGAAGATAGAAAGGGCCCTCGATGATGTGAACATTATACTTAAAGATAAATACGGAATCCCTCCTCTCAAAGTTGAGGAGATTTATAATACCTATCTCGAGTATGCTGAGAAACTAAGGCCTTACATATCAGATACAGAGATAGTAATAAACAATGCTGTAAAGGAAGGAAAAAAACTCCTCCTCGAAGGAGCTCAGGGAACACTATTAGACCTTGACCATGGCACCTATCCCTTTGTTACTTCCAGCAACCCTGTAGCTGGTGGTGCCTGCGTTGGTGCTGGTATTGGTCCTACAAAGATAACCTCTGTCCTTGGAGTTGTAAAGGCCTACACAACGAGGGTTGGTGAAGGGCCTTTCCCAACGGAATTGAAGGATTCAACAGGTGAGATGCTAAGGATGAGAGGTGGTGAATATGGTGCAACGACTGGAAGACCCCGCAGGTGTGGATGGCTCGATGCTGTTGTCCTGAGGCACTCTGTGAGGGTTAATGGGATAACAGGTCTTGTAGTCACAAAGCTTGACATCCTTGATGAACTTGATACAATTAAGATATGCCTGGGTTACAGATACGAGGGAAAGGTCTATGAAGAGATGCCAAAGGAATATGGCATATTTTCCCATTGTGAACCCCTTTTTATGGAACTAAAGGGATGGAAGGAAAAGACAACGGGTATTCAGGATTATGGCAAACTTCCAGATAGGGCAAAGGCTTACCTTAAAAAGATTGAAGAGATTCTCGATGTCCCAATTGTCCTTATCTCAACAGGTCAGAAGAGACATGAATTGATAAGACTCGGAAGGATTTTTTAGTGTCAAAGAGAGAGACAAAGAGGTATATAAGAAGACTTGAGGCTGAATTCGAAGGAGCGGGTGTTAAAGGAAGGGGCCTTACAAGGGACATTTCAAAAAAAGGGCTCTTCATAAGAACTCAAAAGGCCCTTGCCCCTGGTACCCAACTCATTGTAAGACTCCATCTCAGTGATGGAAAGATATCTGTTGTTAAAGGAATAGTACGAAGGGCAATAAAGATTCCCATATACGCCTCGGAGATAAAAAATGGAATGGGTATAGAAATTATAGAAATGGATGACCTATTTGCTGGTCTTTTAGAAGAACTTGAAACAGAAGAAAACCTTAATACCACAGTTCACCAACGAGTTGAGAAAGAAACAGTTTCCGGTGGTGATGTAACAGTTGAGGAGTTTATGTTTATTACCTGTCCTTCCTGTGGTGTGAAGAATAAAGTGCCTGCCTCGAAGTTATCGCAAGGCCCAAGGTGCGGTAGATGCAGGGCTTCTCTAATGGTTAATTAAGGGGTGAAGATAAAAGTCAGGGGTGGCTAAAGTAAGAGTTGCTGAGAGATTCTTAAATTTCCTTTTCCCTTCAAGATGTCCTTTCTGTGAAGGTCCTTCTTCGTCAGGATTTTATCCTTTTTGCATGACCTGCTGGCAGGACATAAGGCCCTTTGCTGGTAATAGATGTTCCATATGTTCAATTCCTCTTGCCGAAGGCCCTTCTATATGCGGTGAATGTACAAAAGAGAGACCATCCTACTACAAATCCTATGTCTATGGGATTTATGATGGGAAATTAAAAGAGGCTATAAATTATCTTAAGTATCACAAAATCAGAGGCCTTGCCAGACCCCTTGCGGACCTTCTCCTCAGGATTCCTCTTCCTGATGCAGATATTATTTTACCTGTACCACCTGATCCCGAGAGACTCAAAAAAAGAGAATTTAATCACACATCATTGATTGCGAGGTATCTTTCAAAGAGACTTGGCATACCTCTTGGAGTTAATCTCCTCCGCAAGATAAAATCTACACCACCTCAGGCTAACCTTAAGAGAATAGACAGGATAAGAAATCTCAGGGGAGCCTTTAAAGTATTTAAAGACCTTACGCAGAAAAGGGTAATCCTTGTTGATGATGTTATAACTACAGGTGCAACAATTGAAGAATGCTCAAGGGCTCTCAAGAGAGCTGGTGCAGAATTCGTGTATATTGTAGCAATAGCAAGAAGTGGAGAAAGGGTTACGTCACTATCAGTAAGAGATGTTGACTTTTCAGAGACTGAAAGGTTAATTTAACTACATGATAGATTTACATACTCACAGTGTTTTTAGTGACGGTGAACTCATACCTGCTGAACTTATCAGAAGGGCAGAATATATTGGCTATGAGGCAGTGGCTATTACAGACCATGTGGACCATTCAAATATTGACCTTGTTGTACCGAGGCTTGTGGAGGCCGTTAAGGCCCTGAGGGATTATGTATCAATAGAGGTCCTTGCTGGTGCGGAGCTCACCCATGTCCCTCCCAGACTTATACCTGACCTTGTTAAAGAGGCAAGGGCAATGGGTGCAATGATAGTCCTTGTTCATGGAGAGACCCTTGTAGAGCCTGTTCAGCAAGGCACAAACAGGGCAGCCATAGAGGCAGAGGTCGATATACTCGCCCATCCTGGACTTATGACAGAAGAGGATTTATTATTTGCAAAGGAAAAGGGTGTGTATCTTGAGATCACCTCAAGAAAAGGCCATTCCCTTTCAAATGGTTATATTGCAAGGGAGGCCCAGAGATTCGGCATCCCTGTGGTAATAAACACAGATGCTCACTCTCCATCAGATCTCATTACAAAAGAGACAGCAATAAACATACTCCTCGGAGCCGGTATTGAAGAGACAAGGATAAATCCAATATTTTTAAATTCAAGGCAGATTGTTGAAAAGGCCCTCAGGAGGCAATATGCCAAGGCCCATTAAAAAGAGGATTGTAAAAAAGGCAGAGCCTGAGGAAGACCTGAAGTCAGGTATTGAAAGATTCAAAGAGGGTATTAAAGAGAAGAGTCATACCCTGAGGAATATAATTATCATCTCTCTGGTTGTTGTCCTCCTTGGTGGTGCTTTTTTAATCTATAATTTTTATTCAAGGTCAAGGGCTGAAAAGCTTTTTTATGAGGGATACAGGGCCCTCTATGGAGAGACGCAAGGGATAAATCGCCTTGAGAGATACAGGGCAGGTCTTGAGGCCCTTAAGAAGTCTTATGATTCGAGACCTGATCCCCTTACACTCCTTTACATAGCTGATGGCTATATCAAAGCAGGAGCCCTTGATGATGCCTTGAAAACCCTCCAGGATTTTCAGAAAAGATATAGTAATAACAGATACCTTATTCCCCTCTGCTATCACAGGATGGCTTTTGTTTATAAAAAGAAGGGACTTTATAGCGAAGCCCTCAAGGTTTATGATGAGCTTTATAGAAATGGTTATACCTTGAAAGACCTCGCCCTTTATGAGTCAGCAAGGCTACTCATGGATATGAAACAACCAGAAGAGGCTTCTAAGAAGCTCGAGACCCTTAAGAAGGAATTTCCCTTTTCGCCTTATATAGGCATGCTAAAGTAAGGAGATTAAAAATTATTTTTTGTTGATTTCTTCTAGAAGCTCTAAAAGAGCTTTTCTTGACGTCTTCCCAAGTTTTCTGAATAATTCCACAAGCCTCTTCTCTTCTGTAGTTAATTCACCATAGGGTTCCTCCCATTCAGAAATAACTTCCTTTTCTGAAGGGAAGAATCTCGTTACAGGCACACTCAAGGCATCTGCTATCTGGAGAAGCCTTTCAACACTGATACTGCTTTTACCTGATTCGTACTTCTGGATCTGTTGATAGGTCACTCCTAATAGTTCTGCAAGCCTCATCTGAGATAGGCCTGCCTTGAGCCTGTATCTCCTTATGATTTCACCTATAAGTCTATTCTGTCTTTTCATAAAGAGGATTATGGTAAAATTTTTATCTCTAAATCTACCAATCTTAAGTTGCCTTGTTGACTAAACACAACTAAAAGTTGTATAAATAATTATGCGAATATTGATAGTTGATGACGATCCAGTAGTCTCAAGACTCTTAAAGGATTTTCTTACTCTGAAGGGTTTTTATGTCCAAACATCAGATAATGGTTCTGAAGCTCTTGAGTTAATTAAAAGAGAAGGGTTTCAGGTTCTCGTAACAGACTATGATATGCCAGGTCTTAATGGTATAGAGCTCACAGGTATTGTTCGATCCCTTTGCCAGGATTTATTAATTGTTGGAATGAGTGCTGACAGCAAAGAGCCTGATTTTTTAAAAGCAGGAGCTGACCTTTTTATTCAAAAGCCTTTCAGCCTTTTTAAACTATCAGAACTAATAAGTAATTTATTTCTCAAAAATCATGCTGAATGATGCCTTCTTCTGTAAGACCTTCTTATCTTTTTGAAGTCATCAGGATCTGGCTTAAAATCCTGAGGAGGAAGTTTTATCTCCTGACCTGGTCTAAGACCTTTAATCTTCACCTCAGGATTAAGGGCATATAATACTGATTCTGGCAGTCTGTATCTCTTTGCTATCCTGGATACTGTTTCGCCTTTCTTCACAATATGAATATTAAATGAATACCTCTCTTCTTTTGGAATCTTAGAAATATTTTCGAGGAATATCTCTTTTTTATCTCGAGGGATTCTTATTGTGTAAAAGGCCTGGTCAGGGGGGGTGCACCATCTTTTAAGTTCAGGGTTAAGCTCTCTGATTGTCTCGATATCTGTTTCAGCTGCCCTTGCAATAACCTCAAGGTCAACGGGTGATTCTATAGTAACCTCTTCGAATTCTATAGGTTCTGAATATCTTATATCACTGAAACCATATTTTTCTGGCTCAAGGGCAATAAGGCTTGCTGCGATGAATTTTGGAACATATTCTCGTGTTTCTCTCTTGAGATGGCGCTTTTTCTGGAGTAATATCCAGTGGTCGTCTTCCCTTGTCTTGCTCAGGGCTTTTAAAACCTTTCCCTCACCAGCGTTGTAAGCAGCCATGGCAAGGTGCCAGGAATTGAACATTTCATAGAGGTCCTTAAGGTACCTTGCAGCAGCCTCCGTTGATTTTATCGGGTCCCTTCTTTCATCAATCCACCAGTTAATTGTGAGGCCATATTTTTTAGCAGTTGATGCAACAAACTGCCAGGGTCCGACAGCCCTGCTTCTTGAGTAGGCCTTCGGGTTAAAACCACTCTCGATGAGAGGTAGAAAAACAAGCTCCTTTGGAAGGCCCTCCTGGATGAGTATCTCTTTCATTGTATTTATATACCTGCCTGCCCTTGAAAGCCAGAGCTCGAATTTGCTCCTCAACCTTGTTGTAAAGGTCTCTATATGCCTTTTAACAGCCCTTATGGCAAGGTCATTTGAGTCATAGTCATGAATCAGAACCTTCAGGTCATAGAGATCTTCATAATTTTGATTCGAAGGTTTTAAGCCTTCAGAGAGTACATCTGGTGGATTTGCTGAAAGTTGGGAAACCTCCTGAGAATTATTTTCTTCTGCAAAGAGAGAATTAAAGGGACATAAAAAGATAAATAAACAATTAATCAGGAAACAAAGGGTTATTTTAAAGAACCTTCTCTTCGCTACAGAAGCCATTAGAGAACCTCCTGCCTTTTATTCAAAAAACCAATGCTAACAAAAACTGCCCTATTATACCAAAAAATGTATAAAATTTGCCTTTTGCATAAAGTTTTGATACCTATCCTGAAGATAGTTTATAATAATGGACTATGGAAAGGGTTTTAAGTGGAATGCAGCCGAGTGGAAGGCTCCATCTGGGAAACTTTGTTGGAGCCCTGAGGAACTGGGTTCAGCTTCAGGACAGGTATGAGTGTTTTTATTTTGTTGCTGACTGGCACAGCCTTACAACAAATTATCAGAACCCATCAGTAATCAAGGAGTACACAGAAGACCTCCTCATAAACTGGCTCTCAGCTGGCCTTGACCCTGAAAAGTCTGTTATTTTTATCCAGTCAAAGGTTCTCGAGCATGCAGAACTCCATATCCTTCTGAGTATGCTTACTCCCCTTGGATGGCTTGAGAGGGTGCCTACTTATAAGGAAAAGCAGGAGGAGATAAAGGATAGGGACCTAAATACCTATGGTTTTCTCGGTTATCCAGTTCTTCAGGCTGCTGACATACTCATTTACAGGGCAAGGTATGTGCCTGTTGGAATAGACCAGGTCCCCCATCTTGAGATAACAAGGGAGATAGCAAGGAGATTTAATTTCCTCTATGGAGAGGTCTTTCCTGAACCAGAGCCTCTCCTTACAGAGTTTCCCAAGGTGCCTGGTGTGGATGGAAGAAAGATGTCAAAGAGTTACAATAATGCCATATACCTTTCTGACCCGCCAGAGGTGGTGAGGCAGAAGATAATGACCATGATGACTGATCCTGCAAGAAAGAGGCGTTATGACCCTGGAAATCCTGAGCTTTCTCCTGTGTTTCAGCTCCACAGGATATTTTCTACAAAGGAAGAACAGGAAGAGGTTGCACGGGGTTGCAGGACTGCTGGAATAGGCTGTATTGAATGCAAGCATGTCCTTTTGAAGAATCTCTTCATGATGCTTGAGCCAATATGGGAAAAGAGGAAGTACTATTCTGAAAGGCCAGGCCTTTTAAAGGAGATAGCAGAGGAGGGTTCGAGACGGGCAAGGTTTGTTGCACAGGAGACGATGAAACTCGTAAGAGAAACAATGGGGATTAATCAGTAGGTGGTAGAAGAGTGAGACTGAGCCTCGGTTTTTCTCCCTGCCCGAATGATACCCTTATATTTTATGGCCTCACACAGAATAAGATAAACAGAGCTCCTTTTGTCTTTGAAGAATTCATAGAGGATGTCCAGACCCTGAATGAGAGGGCCTTAAGAAGGGAGCTCCATATCACAAAGGTCTCTGTTGCTACATATCTGAAGGTAAAGGGTGAATATGAACTCCTGAGCTCTGGTGGAGCTATCGGTAGAGGTTGTGGACCTCTCCTTGTTACAGAAAGGATTGATAGCCTTAAAGAGCTCAATGGTGCGGAGATAGCAATACCTGGAAGGCTTACAACAGCCTATCTCCTTTTTTTATTCTATATCAGAAGGACCATGAAGGATTTTTCCTTTCAGCCAAGATTTATGACCTTTGACAAGATAATCCCATCTATCAAAAAAGGTAATCTCAGGGCAGGCATTATTATCCATGAGTCGAGATTCACCTATGAGTTTCAAGGTTTGAAGGCCCTTGTTGACCTTGGCGAGTGGTGGGAGGCTGAGACAGGCCTTCCTGTCCCTCTTGGATGTATAATAGCAAGGAAAGACCTTGGAGAGGGGGTTATAAAAAAGATAGATTCATTAATCAGGGAATCTGTTATATACGGATTGAGCCATCTTGAAGAGGCCCTTCCTTATATCAAGAGATACAGTCAGGAACTCTCAGAAGATGTGATAATAAAGCATATCAGGCTTTATGTGAATGAGTTTACTGTTGATATGTCCCAGGAGGGCAGAAAGGCAATAGAGACCCTTGGAGGTATTGAGATATGAAGATACTTGTCACAGGTGCTGCAGGATTTATAGGCTGGAGGGTATCGGGGCTCCTCCTTGAGAGGGGTTATGAGGTTAAAGGTATAGATAATCTCAATGATTATTATGACCCGGCATTAAAAAGGTGGAGGCTTAAAGATCTATCAAGATATAAAAGATTCTCTTTTAAAAAAATCGATGTGGCAGACAGAAGGTCTCTAATGAGGCTTTTTAAGGAAAATAAATTCAATGCCATAATCCACCTTGCAGCAAGGGCAGGTGTGAGGGCTTCTCTGGAGGATCCCTGGGTATATCTCGAGACAAATACAGAGGGCACCCTGAATGTTCTTGAGGGTGCGAGGACCTATGGAATTAAAAAGGTTGTCCTTGCCTCAACCTCAAGTCTCTATAGCTATGCTTCCATGCCTTTTAGAGAGGATGCTCCCACAGACAGGCCCCTTTCACCCTATGGAGCAACTAAAAAGGCAGCAGAGCTTCTGGGATACACCTATCATTATCTTTATGGCATAGATGTAATAATACCGAGATATTTTACTGTCTATGGTCCAGCTGGAAGACCAGATATGAGTTATTTTAGGTTTATAAAGAACATATACAATGGCCTTCCTATAACAGTCTATGGTGATGGAAGGCAGAAGAGGGATTTCACCTATGTAGACGACATTGCAGAAGGGACAATAAGGTGCCTTAATCTGAAGGGCTATGAGGTCTTTAATCTTGGCAATGATAGACCTGTTGAGTTAATGTATCTGATAAATTTAATAGAAGAGGCCCTTGGTATGAAGGCAGTTATTGAATGGAAGCCAAGGCATCCCGCAGACATGCCTGCTACATGGGCAGATATTACAAGGGCAAAGACCCTCCTCGGATGGACTCCTCAGACATCTCTTGAGGATGGGATTATAAAAACAGTTCGGTGGTTCATGGAAAACAGGAGATTTTTGAGAACCTGAGGACAGGATTAAAATCTACAGCCTGAAGCCTTTAGCTTATATCACATTATGTAGTTGTTAGTATCTTTTTAACCACTATATTTAGAGCCAATCTCCAATATTTATTTTTACCCTTGACAAAGCCCTTTTTTTGTATTATATTGGTGGTAATATGTGGTATAAAGTGGAATAAATTTATGCCTGGTTTCTCAGGAAAATTTTACTACAGCCTTGATGAAAAAGGAAGGGTAATGATACCTGCTCCCTTCAGGGAAGTCCTGTCAGGTCATTATGGAGAGGGACTTTATTTAACAAATGCACCCTTTGATAAATGCCTTCAGCTTTATCCTGCTGAGGAGTGGCAGAGGCTTCTTGAGAAAGTAAGGACCCTTCCAAAGAGCTATGAGGAGGTGAGGTATTTCATGAGGAGGGTCATTGCCTCTGCCACTGAGTGTGAACTCGATAAACAGGGAAGACTCCTTATACCCGTCTCTTATAGACAGGATGCAGGCATTGATGGAGAAGTTGTAATTGTGGGAATGGTGGACAAGATTGAGATATGGTCAAGGGATGAATGGGACAGGGTTGTTGATCCATCAAGGATAAATATCGAGACAGCAATAGATAGGCTTGCGGGTCTTGGCCTATGATAACAGTAGAACTTAAAAAAAATGAGCAATCATTAATTGAAGAGCCCTCCAGTCCTATTCTACAGACAGAGTCGTTCCTTCACAGACCTGTTCTTGTAAAAGAGGTAATGGAGTTTCTGAAGCCATCAAAAGGTGGTATTTATCTCGATGCCACTGTTGGGATGGGTGGTCATGCAGGCTATATAATCCAGGCCCTTGGAGGAGAAGGCCTTTTAATATGTGCTGATAGGGATGAGGAGGCCCTTAAGATATCAATGGAGAGATTAAAGACAAAGAATGCTATTTTTGTTAAGGCAAGTTTCTCTGAGCTTTCAAAGAAACTTAATGACCTCGGCATATCAGAGCTCCATGGTGCCCTCTTTGACCTTGGGGTATCCCTTTATCAATTGAAAAGAGACGAAAGGGGTTTCGGCCTTTTCTCTTCTGGAAGACTTGATATGAGGATGGACAGGTCCCAGAGATTAACTGCCTGGGATGTGGTAAATACCTATCCAGAGGAGAAACTTTTAAAGATCATAAGAGAGTATGGAGAGGAACCAAAGGCAAGATTAATCACCAGGGCGATTGTGAGGCAGAGAGAGAAAAGGCCTGTAAATACTCCAAAGGAGCTTGCGGAACTCATAGAGAAGGTGATAGGAAGGAGGGGAAGGATTCATCCAGCAACAAGGACATTCCAGGCCATAAGGATAGAGGTCAATAATGAGCTTTATGAAATAGAGAAAGGCCTGTCGTCAGTTTTTGAGATGCTCAAAATTGGTGGCGAAAGTAATAGTAGAGGAGGAAGGCTCTGTGTTATATCTTATCACTCCCTTGAAGACAGGATAGTAAAGAGGTTTATGAAGAGGGTTGTTTCTCTTGGTAAGGCAGTAAGCTTAACAAAAAAACCAATCACTCCTTCTGAAGAAGAGATAAGGTTTAATCCCAGTTCAAGGAGTGCAAAATTAAGGGGGGTGGAGAGGACATGATTTATTCAAGAACGAGAAATGTGTTAAAATTTTATGAATGGTTTTTATTGCTCTTCCTTATTGTATCTGGCCTTTTTACCATTGTCTGGTTAAGGTCAGCCATAACAGCCCTTGAATACAATATTGCAAGGCTTGAAGAGGAAAAAAAAGAGATTATCAGAGAGAGAAAGGAACTTCTTGCTCAGAAGGTAGAACTTTCATCTGTTCACCGAATTCATGAAGTAGCCTTCAAGAGGAAAGGCTTGAATTTCCCTGATAGAAGAAAGGTAAATCTTGTAAAGAGGAATGAGGTTCCCGAGGTCCTTTCTGTAAAAGGCACAATCAAGCTTGACAGATTATTTTTTAATGAAGACACCAGAGATAATGATATTATTTTCAGATAATGGCAAAGAGGGCTGTAATATTAAATACAGTGATAACTGTATGTTTTGTGATAATCCTCCTCAGGCTTTTTGACCTGAGCATAATAAATCACGGAAGGTTAAGGGCGAGGGCAGAGCTTCAGCATTATAGAAAAGAAAAAAAAGAGATTACAAGGGGATTAATATTAGATCGGAGAGGAAGGGAGCTGGCAATAAATCTCGATGCTGTATCCCTCTTCTCGAGACCCCGGGAAATTGACTCACCTGAGCGGTATGCCGTGGAATTGAGCAGATATCTCGACCTCAAGCCCGATGTCCTTTTTAGAAAACTTTCTTCAAGCTCAAGATTCCTCTGGATTGAAAGAGGTCTTCCTCAAGAAAAGGTTGATTCTATAAAGATGCTCAATCTGAAAGGGATAGGTTTTATGAAGGAGCCAAAGAGGTTTTATCCAAAAGGGACCCTTGCAAGTCATGTTATCGGATTTGTAAATATTGACCAGAAGGGGATAGAAGGAGTTGAACTCGCTTACGATGGACAACTCAGGGCTGTCCTTACACGGGCATCACTTCTCCGGGATGCCAGTGGAAGGTCTTTATCGGATGGATATGATGAACAGAAGGGCAATAATGTAATACTCACCATTGATGAAGGACTCCAGTATATATCAGAAGAGAGCCTCGATAGGGCAATGGAGAAGTGGCAGGCACGATGGGGAGTAATAATAATGATGGACCCTTATACAGGTGAGATCCTCTCCATGGCAGTAAGACCTGCTTACAATCCGAATAATTTTAAGGAAGCTGAGCCAGCTTTAAGAAGAAACAGGGCTATTACAGATACCTACGAGCCTGGCTCAACCTTTAAGCTCATTACTGCTATTGCTGGCCTTGAGGAAGGGATAGTGAATCCAGATACAAAAATAAACTGTGAGGGTGGCAGGATAAGAATAGGAACTAAAATCATTGAAGATGTCCATCCTTCAGGTATCCTTACATTTAAAGAAATTATAGAAAAGTCATCAAATGTCGGCACAATTAAGATTGCTCAGAGACTCGGGCCTGAAAAGATCTATCACTATGCGAGGCTTCTGGGCTTTGGTTCAAAGACTGGTATAGATTTACCTGGAGAGGCTTCAGGATATTTAAGACCCCTTGAGAAATGGTCAACCCAATCAATGGGTGCTATACCAATAGGTTATGAAGTAGCAGTAACGCCTCTTCAGGTTTTAAGGGCCTATGCTACAGTTGCTAATGGAGGATTCCTTGTCACTCCTCATGTTGTTTCCGCTATCACAGCTCCTGATGGTAGCCTGATTTATAAATATAAGTATAAAGCTGAAAGGGTTCTATCACCAAAGACTGCCTTTATATTAAAGGACATCCTCACAGGAACAGTATCAGAGGAAGGAACAGCGAGGCTTGCTGGAGT